>ODAI011943677.1_pt1 | contig 23553 bp, 20 predicted proteins | sample 1539321 | NCBI WGS metagenome assembly ODAI01 (sample SAMN02144231, study PRJEB22623) | gut metagenome | biome: sheep rumen | host: Ovis aries | place: New Zealand | reverse complement strand
ATGCCCAGATAGCTCAGTCGGTAGAGCAGAGGACTGAAAATCCTCGTGTCACTGGTTCGATTCCGGTTCTGGGCATTATGGGATATTAGCTCAGTTGGTAGAGCACTTGACTTTTAATCAAGTTGTCCGGGGTTCGAATCCCCGATGTCTCATATTCAGCCCAGTAAACAGTATGTTTACTGGGTTTTTTCTTATTAGTAATAAGCTGACCGGCAGCTGATGATCCTGGATTATTATTATGTTTGATAGTTTTAAATATTCAAACAGGAATTCAAAATAAAATAATAGATATTCAAACAGGAATTCAAAATAGAATAACAGACGTCCAAACAGATATTCAAAGTAAACCATAATAACAGGAATAAAAAATAGATTATAAAAAAATATAAAAACAGGAATATACTTATGACAGGTATAGAATTATGGTAGGTTTGTATTTATGGTAAAGAATAAAAGAACTCCCCTGCTCAATGAATTAAATAAATTAAATGATAAGAAGAGAATCCCCTTCCATATGCCTGGCCATAAGAGAAAGGCAGGAGGAGAGGCCCTGTCTATCGTTAGGAAGAGGGACATTACAGAAATCAGAGGCTATGATGATCTTCATAATCCCAGGGGAATAATCCGCCAGTCCATGGACCTTTTAAAGGAAATCTATGGAAGCAGGGAATCCTGGTATCTGGTAAATGGAAGTACTCTTGGAATTCTGGCTTCCATTGCGGCTGTATGTCAGGAGGGGGATAAGATTCTTATAGCCAGAAACTGTCATAAGTCTGTCTATAATGCCGTGAGAATCCTGAAGCTTAAAGCAGTATACATTTATCCTGAAATTTCCGGTAAATATGATATTTTCCTCTCTGTTGATCCTCTTAAGGTGAAGAATATGGTGGAGGAGCATCCGGATATCCGGGCTGCTGTGATTACTTCCCCCAGCTATGAGGGTGTAGTGTCCGATGTAAAAGGGATAAAGAAATATTTAGGGGAGATACCTTTGATTGTGGATGAAGCCCACGGTGCCCATTTTATATTTTCTGAATATTTTCCCAAAAGTGCCGTAGAGTGTGGAGCAGATCTGGTGGTCCAAAGCTGCCATAAAACTCTGCCTTGTCTCACCCAGACAGCTGTACTCCACCTGTGCAGCGATGCGGTACCAATTTCCAGAATCAATGATATGCTGGCTGTTTTTGAGACCTCCAGCCCTTCTTATGTGTTACTCTCATCGGCGGAATATGGAATACAGTTTATGAATGAAAATGTGGATATAGTGGAAAAATATGTGGATAACCTTAAATTATTCCGCAGAAAAACTGAAAGTCTGGTTAATATTCAGTTATTTTATCCCCAAAACATGTATTGTTTTGATTATGATTGTGGAAAACTTGTTTTTATAATAAAAGATACAACTTTTAAAGCTAATATGGAAAATGCTATTTCTGGCAAGATTCGTCCTGAAAATAATATCAACGGCAGGTGGCTCTTTGATACACTTCTCAATGATTATGGCATAGAAATGGAGATGGAAGCCCTATCCTACGTGGTGGGTATGACCTCTGTCATGGATGACAGTCATGATTTTCAGGTTTTGTTGGAGGCACTTTTTAAGATCGATCAGCAGATTGATTCTTTAAGGGGAGAGGACCTGGCTTCTTCTCTATTCCTGCATAAATCTTCTGACGGAATGCCTGATGGAATCCCTGGTGAAAACCATGATGGAATGCCTGATGGAATCCCTGGCGAAAACCATGGTGGAATTTCTGATGGAATCCTTGATCAAATAACTGGAAAGAGTCTTTATTTTTCTAATGAAAAGCTTATGGAGTCCTGGGAGGCTCTGGATTATAAGAGAAAAAAAGACTGTGTCAAGCTGGAGGATGCCGTGGGTTCTGTCTCTGCATCTTATGTGATGATCTATCCTCCTGGAATTCCTTTTCTGGTGCCAGGGGAAAAAATTAGCAAAGAAACGGTGGAAAATATTAGTTATTACTTATATAATGGATATAATGTAAAGGGCTTGAAAAAGGGTTTACTGGAGGTATTATGCGCGGACAGTTTATAGTTTTTGAGGGACCGGATGGGTCTGGTAAGACAACCCAGATTCATTTGCTGAAGGAATATCTTGATAATCTGGGCTATGAATGTCTGCTCACCAGAGAGCCAGGTGGTACAAGAATCAGTGAAGGAATCAGAGAACTCATTTTAAATCCTGATTACACGGAAATGTCTGCCGTAACAGAGATGATGCTCTATGCGGCCGCCAGGGCCCAGCTGGTCCATCAGGTTATAGGTCCGGCCATAGAGAGAGGAGTTATGGTCCTCAGTGACCGTTTTGTGGATTCTTCTATCGTCTATCAGGGCATTGCCCGGGGAATTGGTACAGACAAGGTTGCCGCGGTCAATGCTTTAGGTATCGGTGACTATAAGCCTGATGTGACATTTTACATTGATCTTCCGGAGGAAGAAGGACTTCGCCGGAAAAAGAAGCAGAAAAAGCTGGACAGGCTGGAGCAGGAAAGCGTGGATTTCCATCATCTGGTTTCCCAGGGCTTCAGACAGGTTCTGAAAGACAGACCCGGCCTGGTAAAGATTGACGGTATGCTGTCAGTTGAAGAGATCCAGAAGAAAGTCCGGGATCAGATGGCAGAAAGTCTTGATATCGGAAGACTATAGATTATTATCCATGAAAAATAGTCATTTATAATATTGCTCATAGTTGGGTGAAGGAATGGAATTAGATCATATTATTGGGAATGACCAGGTAAAGGATTATATCATACAGGCTGTTGCCCACAATAAGGTTTCCCATGCCTATATCATTGAGGGAGAAAAGGGAAGCGGCAAGAAGCTTATTGCGGATGCCTTTGTCAGTCTTTTGGGGACCGGTAGCCCTGATGTGATCAGGGTAACCCATCAAAAGCCGAATATTATTACGGTGGATGAGGTCAGAGAGCAGATTGTCAATACTGTTGATATCAAGCCCTACAAATATGATCATAAAATATATATAATAGATGAGGCTGAGAAAATGGGTCTCCCGGCTCAGAATGCCATACTAAAGACTGTGGAGGAACCTCCCGCTTATGGCATCTTGTTTTTTTTGACGTCTGCCAGGGGAGCTTTGCTTGACACCATTATCTCCAGATGTGTCACCCTTCAGACCAGGCCTGTTGCCGATGCGGATCTTATGAACTATCTGATCCATTCATGCTATATGAGTGAGGAGGAGGCACGGTTTATTACAGGCTATGCCATGGGTAACATAGGTAAGGCAAAAATGGCAGCAGATTCAGAGTCTTTCCGGGAGATGAGGGAGAATCTTTTCAGTCTGCTCCGGGACCTGGATGAACTGACTCTTTATGAGACGGTATTAAGGGTGAAAAAACTGACAGCTTACAAGGATCAGCTGGATGATCTGCTAGATCTGGTTATGCTTTGGTACAGGGACCTGCTGCTTGTCATGTCTGAGTTGGCTTCCTCTCTAGTTTTGACGGGGGAGTATGCCGGTCTTCAAAGGCAAAGTGGGAAAATATCCCCTCTTTCTGTTAATCTGGTTTTTGAAAGAATACAGGAAATGAGAAAGAGATTTAAGGCGAATGTTAATTTTGATGCATCCCTGGAGATGCTTTTTATACAGATGAACAGAGACTTTTACGATAACATTTAATATAGATATTGTAGAACCGGAAAGGAGTGAATATGGTTAACATTATTGGTGTGCGTTTTCGCGATAGTGGAAAAGTATATCATTTTTCTGCAGAGAATATGCAGGTTAAGGCCGGACAGAATGTCATAGTAGAGACGGCCCGGGGAGTGGAATTCGGATACGTAGTATTTGGCAACCGCCAGATCAATGAAGAAAAGGCTGTATCTACACTAAAGCCTGTTATTCGGATCGCGACAGAAGAAGATATAGACAGGAATCTTAAAAATAAAGAGAAAAGCCGTGAAGCTTACAGGGTATGCCAGGAGAAGATTAAGAAGCATAATCTGGAGATGAAGCTGATCGACTGTGAGTATACATTTGATAATAATAAGGTTTTATTTTACTTTACTGCTGACGGAAGAATAGATTTCAGGGAGTTGGTAAAGGACCTGGCCTCGGTATTTAAGACCAGGATTGAGCTGAGACAGATTGGTGTGAGGGATGAGACTAAGATTAAGGGTGGTATAGGTATCTGTGGAAGAAGTCTTTGCTGCCATACATTTTTATCTGATTTTGCCCCGGTTTCCATTAAAATGGCCAAAGAGCAGAATCTGTCTCTGAATCCTACAAAGATTTCCGGTATGTGTGGAAGACTCATGTGCTGCCTGAAAAATGAACAGGAGACCTATGAATACCTGAATAAAAAGATGCCCCGGATCGGGGAGGAGATTACTTTCCGTGATGGTATGAAGGGTGTAGTAAATGAAGTCAGTGTATTGAGACAGAGGGTCAAAGTAATCGTCACCGATGAAAAGGGTGAAAAAGAGCTTCTTGAGATCAAGGTGGACGAAATTGGAGCAGATAACGGAATCCGCAGGAAAAAAGAGAAAAATATAAACCGGGAGAAGACCGGCAGATCCGGCAAAGATAATAAAAATACCAAAGAGAATGCTGATAAGAAGGACATTAAAGAGCCGGTCAGGGAGACCAGTGAAAACCAGGACCGTAAGGAAAGGACAGACAGGAAACAGCTTCCTTCTCTTGTGGATGAGGATAAGGATTCCGGAAAAGAAAAGAGCCTGATCGGGGCTGATTCTCTTGAAGAGAACAGGAGACTTTACCGGATGAGAGTCGATTTACAGAATGAAAATAATTCTGATAATATGTCTTCTGAGTCACTTGATGACAGGAAAAACAGATCTGGGAAAAACCGGAATAAGTCTAACCGTGATTCTGCTGGCAGGAATAACAGGAATGCCGGCCAGAAGAGAGGAACAGGCCGGGATGATTCCCAGGGAGATCAGGAAAACAGAGGCTCAAAGGATTCCAACAACAGAGAAAGAAACCCCAGAAGGAGCCGTAGTAAGAGGAATAAGAATAATGGCGGAGAGGGTAAAGCTGCTTTGGCCAATGGCAGGGAGTCTGCCTCCAGAGAGGGCTCAGGAGCTTCTTCCAGGAATCCAAATCAGATGAAGGGTTCCGGAAAAGAAGGGCAGTCCAGGGCTTCCAGGGCTAAGGATAACAGTAACAAGGATAAGAAGTCTTCAGCTAAGCATTTCAGAGGCCGTAATTATCGGGGAAAGAAGAGTAATGAGAACAGTCGGAATGAAGAGCGGGGAGAGACTGGACGATCTTCAAATTAAGGGTTATCAGCTGATTCAGAAGGAGGATGGATTCTGTTATGGAATGGATGCGGTTCTTCTTTCTGATTATGTGAATATAAAAAAAGAAGCCAGAGTGATGGATTTATGCAGTGGGACCGGAGTGGTTCCACTGCTTATTGAAGCCAAGTATGCGACTTCTTATCTTGAGGGCCTGGAGATTCAGGAGGACTATGCCCGGATGGCCGGAAGAAGCGTTATCCTCAATGGTCTTGACCATAAAATGAAGATGACCTGGGGGGATGTAAGGAAGGTTCCTGACCTCTATCCCAGGGAATCTTTTGATTATGTCACCTGCAATCCTCCCTATATGATCGCCAGCCATGGCTTTAGCGGGCCTAATAGCAGTAAAGCCATTGCCCGCCATGAACTTCTTTGTACCCTGGATGATATTCTCCTGGCAGCAGACTGGCTTCTGGTTCCCGGAGGTCATTTTGTCATGGTCCACAGGCCTTTCCGTCTTGCGGAGATTTTCCATAAGATGAAGATGAGAAGGCTGGAGCCAAAAAGGATGAGGCTTGTTTATCCTTACGTAGACAAGGAACCCAACATGGTTCTGATTGATGGAATCAAAGGGGCCAGGGAGAGAATCACTGTGGAAGCTCCTCTGATTGTCTATGAAAAAGATGGGAAATATACAGAGGAGATCAACCATATCTATGGAATCTGCTAAAAAGGGAGAAAAAGATGGCAGGAACTTTATATTTGTGTGCAACACCAATAGGGAATCTTGAGGATATGACCTTCCGGGCCGTCAGAATCTTAAAGGAAGTGGACCTGATTGCTGCTGAAGATACGAGAAACAGTATTAAGCTCCTGAATCATTTTGACATAGCAACAAAGATGACCAGCTATCATGAATATAATAAATATGATAAGGCTGCCTATCTGGTGGATAAGCTGCAGGAGGGTCTGAATGTAGCCTTGATTACTGATGCCGGGACACCCGGTATATCAGATCCGGGCGAAGAGCTGGTCAGACAGTGCCTTGCATCCGGGATTAATGTGACATCCCTTCCCGGGGCCTGTGCCTGTATCAATGCCCTTACTGTGTCAGGTCTTCCCACAAGAAGATTCTGTTTTGAGGCCTTTCTCCCCCATGATAAAAAGGAGAGAGAGGCTGTTTTACAGGAGCTTAAGGTGGAGACCAGGACCATAATCCTCTACGAAGCACCTCATCGTTTAAAAAAGACCCTGGATCAGATCAGATCGGTTCTGGGTAATCGCAGAATAAGCATTTGTCGTGAACTGACTAAAAGATATGAAGAGAAGCTGTCAGCTGACCTTGATGAGATGATCGATTACTACAAGGATCATGAGCCCAGGGGAGAATATGTCCTGGTTATTGAAGGAAAAGACAGGGATGAGATGATCATGGAGGAGCAAAAGGAATGGTCTTCCATGTCTTTGGAAGATCATATGGATATTTATGAGAAGCAGGGGATGGATCGCAAGGCCGCTATGAAGGCGGTGGCTAAAGACCGGGGACTGACAAAGAGAGACGTCTACCAGGCCCTGTTTAAGAAGTGACAAAGGATGTCCCAGGATAATATTAAGTGTCCCAGGGTATATTTAGAGAAGAAAGAAGGTCTGTAGAAATGGTGGAAAAGCCGAGGGATCACAGAAAAGATAGTATGGGTGAAGAGGTTCCTAAGGATGAGTATCTGAGAACCTATGCAGAAGTAGATCTGGATGCCATAAGAAGAAACATGGTCCGGATCCGGGAAAAAGCCGGGGACGTCAAAGTAGCCGCTGTCATCAAGGCAGATGGTTATGGCCATGGTGATGTGGAGATCGGTCATTATATCGAAGATATTTCAGATTATTTTGCCGTGGCTACCATCGATGAGGGGGAAAAACTCAGGAAGTCAGGACTCAGCAGACCTATCATGATTCTGGGATATAATTCTCCTTCCCTTTACTGGAAGAATCTCAAGTATGATATCGAGCAGACGATCTATTCCATAGAGACGGCCAGGGCCATGTCCCAGGCAGCCCTTGAAGCCGGGAAAACAGCCAGGATCCATGTTGCCCTCGATACAGGAATGACCAGGATAGGAATCAGTCCTGACCAGAAGGGAATCAATCTTATGAAGGAGATGGCAGGTCTTCCCAATCTGGAGATCTATGGTCTCTTTACTCATTTTTCCTGTGCGGATATGGAGGATAAGCAGTATACCAAAGACCAGATGGACCGCTATGATTCCTTTGTGAAGATGTTGGAAGAAGAGGGCATTCACATACCTCTCAAGCATATCTGCAACAGTGCAGGCATCATGGAATTTGACCATCATCGCTATGATATGGCCCGGGCCGGTATTATCCTCTATGGACTTTATCCATCAGATGAGGTATGTTTTGATCATCTTTACCTGGAACCTGCCCTTTCCTGGAAATCCCATGTAGTGAATATCATGGAGCCGGAAATGAACCGGGGAGTCAGCTATGGGGCTACTTACGTGGTGGAGAAGCCCTGCCGTCTTGCCACAGTTTCTATCGGCTATGCGGATGGTTATCCCAGGAGTCTGTCCAACAAGGGATGGGTTCTGATCCGGGGACAGAAGGCACCTATCGTGGGAAGGGTCTGTATGGACCAGATGATGGTTGATATCACGGATATTCCCCAGGTTGAGATTGAGGACCTGGTTACCTTGATCGGGGCTGACGGCCAGGAAAGGATTAGTGTCGAAGATATGGCTGATCTTGCCGGAAGCTTTAATTATGAGTTTGTATGTAATATCAGCAAAAGAGTAAAAAGAGTCTGGATCAATAAAGAGTGAAAGTAGTATATAAAGTATGAAACATGTTATTAAATATTTTAACATTGAGGGAGTGCCGGGAGGAAGTCAGGAATGGTGCGCTGATTTCTGGATGTATCTGGGAGGATGTGCCGCCCTGGCCGCCTGCGACCAGGCCATATGTCTTTCAAGGAATTATGGATTAAAAGACATTTACCCCTATCCTGTTGACCAAATGAAGAAAAAGGATTATGTGGATTTTTCTATGGTGATGAAGCCCTATATCCATCCCCGGGTCAATGGAGTTACCAGGTTGTCCATATTTACCAACGGCTTTGGCAAATATTTGAATAAGCTTGGCTATGAGGCAGAGTTTGAGACCTGCCCCGGCAAGGAGGATTATGAGACGGCTCTGGAATTTTTAAAGAGGGCCCTGGACAGAAATCTTCCTGTCGCCTATCTTATGCTCCGCCATAAGGATCCCAAATTCCATAATTTAAACTGGCACTGGTTTTCCGTGACCGGTTTCAGGGAAAGGGAAGGAAGGGTAAGGATCCAGTACCATACCTACGGGGAGAAGCTGGAGGCGGACTTTGAGGACCTTTGGAATACAGGAATGTTTTTCAGAGGGGGTATGGCTGCCTTAAAAAGCATAAAAAAAAGACTGCCGGAAGGTGAATGAACGGATTCACTGCCTGGCAGTCTTTCTTGATTCATTTAAAAGACCGGAAAAGATCAGGATAGTCCTGTCCGGATTCAGAAGACATATTACAGAAGACAAACGGGTAAATCTACACCAAATGGATGATGAACGAATCCGATGTGCTCAATTGTGATATGCTCAATACCAATTTTGTTTAATGTCATATGTGTCATAATGTGTTACCTCCCTGTATTATTATTCTGATTTTAAGGCTACTATCCAACATAGTATATTAGTATTATAGCGAAAATATGAGAATTTTAAAAGTAGGAAGACAGTAATTTTCAGCTATTTTTATGGCAAATCCTACTATTTTTTTGCAATGAAGGGTATTTTATAGTGATATAAGTTTTTCCTTTAGAATCCATTTTTAAATAATATAATAATATAAGTTTAATTTTTAAAATCTGTTTTAAAGGGAATAAGTCCGTGGGAGAGTTCAGGAAAAATGGGAAGGCAGATACGATTAATGGAAATATTAGATTTGAGAAACAGGGACGGCAGTCTGACAGGGGAGACCAAGGAGAGGGAAGCTGTCCACAGGGATGGTGATATCCATGGGACATCCCATGTGTGGATTGTCCGGGAAAATAATCAGGGCAGGTGTGAGGTTCTGCTGCAAAAAAGAAGCCGGCATAAAGATGCTTATCCGGGCTGTTACGATATTTCCTCGGCGGGACATATCCCTGCCGGCCAGGATTATATGACCTCGGCCCTGAGAGAAATGGAGGAAGAGCTGGGAATCTGTGCTTCGGAGGAGGATCTCCATTTTATAGGATGGAACTTTTATTGCTTTGAAGAGGTTTTTTACGGGAAACCATTTATTAACAAAGAAATCAGTAAAGTATATCTCTATTGCAGACCCCTGGACATAAAAGAATTGAAGCTGCAGGAAGAGGAAGTGGAGTCGGTCCGGTGGATGGATCTTGAGGAATGTTCCCTGGAGACCGGCAAAAAAAATCCAGCCTTCTGCGTTATGGAAGAAGAGCTGGATATGATTCGTCAGCATTATAAAAAATATATCTAAGGAAGCTGTCAGGCTACCTTTTCCCATCTTTCCTCATTGGAGAGGGAGAGATTCTCAGCGATGATCCTGGCGATGTCCATGAAGTGATCATTCATCTTATCAATCTCCTTATACTTGGCAAAGAGATACATAAGCTTCTTGATCCACTCGATTCCCTTGTAATTGAAAGGATCTGTGGACATAATCTGGGATACCTGGATGGGCATGAGCTGCATCCAGAGACTCATTCTGGCAAGCAGGTGCATGGTAAAATAAATCTGTCTTTCAGAGCCATACTCGGCGGTATTGGTGTAATGCTCTCCATAGTAGGCGATATTGCTGGCAGTCTCTTTGCGGAGAAGTTCAAACTTTCTCTCATCTCCGTCCATCTCCAGCTTGATACCGTATCTGTGCTTGAGCCAGGCGGCATAACCACGTCTTTCCGCATGGTACTCAGACCAGTTCTGGAAGAGAACTGATTTGGGATCCTTGAAAAGATCAGCATAAGAAGTGTAGTTATTAAGCCGGGCATAATTCTGATAATCTACAATATGGGTAAGCTCGTGGAATACCAGTCTGTACTTCTCATAAATAGGAGACCTCTCCAGATAGGATCTCTTAAAAAGAAGGGTGAAGGGCTGGTCCATGGTCTTCGGATACTTCATACAGGCAGCCACATGTTTCCAGTTCTTCCGGGCTGTCCGCTCGTCAAGACTTCGAACCTTCTCTTCTGAAAATCCATACTTTTTCTGTGTTTCATACATGTCGTTAGTCAGAATTACCTGGAGATTCAAATCTTTAATTTTAAAAAAACGGAAATATGAATTCATAATCCGGTTAATAGTTTTCATCATAACCCTGTTCCCCATTAGGATGTCATAATCAGCCAGTTATATACAGTAAGTATAGCATAAGCAGTTCATCCAGTCAAATATCAGTGATGGTTTTTGGGAGTCCGCTTTCGTGTCAGATAAAGCCGGGCAATCAAATTCCCCGGTAGGCAGCCCGGGCTTCCTTGGAGAGGCGGTTGCTGTGTCTGACAGCCCTGATGAAGTCTTCTTTTTCCAGGAAGGACCTTCTGTGGAGGGCCGCATAGGAGTAGGCCATCTCCAGAATGGAAAGGGGGAGCTCCGGCAGCCGGGTCTGCTGGTTTTCCGGTTGGTTTTCCGGGGCAGAAAGACGGATCAGGCCTTCTAGAAGTTGCCGCATTTCCTGGTCAGGAAGCTGGCTGTGAACCCTGGTCTCATGTTCTATGGCTGGTATGGTACCGAGGAGGATCTCCATGGTCATGGCCTGGTCAGGCTCTTCCACCTGGATGGGATAGAAGCGGCGGGCCAGGGCCCGGTCCGGCAGGAGAAAATGTTCATATTCCTCCCTTGTGGTGGCTCCGATGATTTTGATATCTCCCCTGTCTATGAAGGGCTTTAACATATTGGAGATATCATTGTGGGAGCTGACTGTGGAACCGGCACCTACGATGGTGTGGATTTCATCGATAAAGAGAAGGATTTCCGGATGCCTGATCAGCTCGTCGGTCAGGGCCTTCATTCTCTCCTCCATCTCTCCGACATATTTTGTGCCGGACAGGAGGGAGGTGGTGGTCAGCTTGTAGATAATTTTACCGCCTAAAAGTTCGGGAATATCCCCTCTTTGCATCTGATAGGCCAGACCTTCCACGATAGAAGTTTTACCGACACCGGCCTCCCCTATGAGTATGGGAGATTTTTTGGGAGATATGAGGATCAGCTCCAGGTCGGCAAGCTCCTGGTCCCGGCCAATGGCAGGATTGGAAATATACTTCCTCAGATTCATATTATAGGCGTACTGGTCCAGAAAAGCGCTGGGGCTTGTTCTGGAGGTCTGGCCGCGGCCTGGTCTCCGGAGGATCTTCCTAGTCTGACCAGACTTGTTCTGGCTCTGGCTGTCCAGGTCCAGGCTGCTCTGAATCTGGATATTTTGGTCCAGGTTATTCTGGTTCTGTTTGTCCAGGTCCAGGCTGCTCTGTTTCAGGCTGTTTTGGTTTTGGCTGTCCAGGTCTGGCAGCAGGTCTTTCCTGGTCATCCACAGGGACAGGGCGGTCAGGTAGCCGGAAATGTCATCCTCCCGGTCTAAAAGGTAAGGGCTTTTGGTCTGGGGGTTAGGATCTGCAGGGTTGATCCTGGCCCGGCACATATCCAGAAAGTCTTTTTCCCTGGCCAGAAAGTCTTCCAGGAGCTTTCCTTCCCCGGATAGAAGAAAATGGGAGAAGGAACTTTCTTTTAGTTTGCTGCCATCTGAAGGGTCAGTCTCCACGGCCGGCATACGGGAGGAAAGATAATCCAGCCAGCCGCTTTTGTCCAGGGCAAAGAGACCCAGGTGGTGGGTCAGGATATCCTGAATCAGAGACTGGGATAAAAAGGGATAGCAGACATAGACCCGGACCTGGTCTGCCAACCGGTCTATGAGGTCCAGTTTTTCAGGGCTTGATTTGATAATGACAGAATAATAGTCTGCCAGGCACTGGTCGCAGATGGCCTGGTCGGTAAAATGCATGCGGAAGCGTTTCAGTATGGCCGCATAAAGCCCATAGTAGGGAGTTTTCAGATTTTCAAAAAGCTTGCTGATGTCTGAGACCCACATCTTTCTGTCATAGGAAGAGTTGGCCGTCAGCCTGCAGAGGTCTGAACAATCCTCAGCCAGGTCTATAAAAGGATCCGGCTGATCAGGGAGTGATACATTAAGCCGGTCCCGGGTGACTGTGGAGACAAAATCCAGATAGGATTCTGTGTCAGGGAAAAGTTCTGCACACTCAGGGTTAATGTAAAGGTTCTCAATCCACATAGTCTCGGCTGTAAGCTGCCGGCCGGCTGCTTTCAGGATATGAAAGGCCCGGGACAGGACAGAGTCCAGGGAAGCGGGTCCTGTGACTGATTCTTTAGCCAGGGCTTGTTCCAGGGAGGAAGCAGGCTCTGTGACTGAGTCAGAAAGCACCTGTTCAGGATCCCGATTCTTCTGGTCTGATGATATATTTTTATTCATATAGCTTGGCTCCTTGCTCTAAATGATTGTAGCATTATCAGTATAATATGAGGGCCGGGGCCGGCTCATACCTTTTCTTTATCATATCATATTTTTTAAGATTCCGTGGAAATGTGGGGAATTTTAACAGATGACCAGGAAGGAAAAGAAAAAAGAATTCCCCGGAAATATTCAACGCTTTAAAGCAAAAAAGTATTGAAGTTGGTTTGTTTTTGTGTTAAACTATGTTCCGTGTAGAAAAGAATATAACAGGAATAAATACTGTCATTCTTAAATAGACTATGATTATGGAATATTATAGTAATCTTATGGGATATTATAATCAGAATTAGAATAATGAGGTGATATATATGGACATGCAGATGCATTTTTTTCGCAAGCTTCCGGTACCAAAGGAATTAAAGCAGCGTTTTCCGGCCGATGAAAGGATTGTGAAGATTAAGGAAAAGAGAGACCCGGAGATTAAGAGTGTTTTTGAAGGGACCTCAGACAAGTTTATTCTGATTATAGGTCCCTGTTCCGCAGACAGGGAAGATGCGGTTCTCGACTATGTAACCAGACTTTCCGCCGTTCAGGAAAAGGTTAAGGATAAGATTCTTATTATCCCAAGAATCTATACCAACAAGCCCAGAACCACCGGCGGCGGCTATAAGGGACTGGTTCACCAGCCCAATCCGGAAGAGAAGCCGGATATGCTGGGAGGTCTGATCGCCCAGAGAGAGCTTCATCAGAGGGCTATTCTGGAGAGTGGTCTTACCTGCGCCGATGAGATGCTGTATCCGGAGAACCACCGCTACATATCTGACCTCCTTTCTTATGTGGCCATAGGAGCCAGGAGTGTGGAGGACCAGCAGCACAGGCTGACGGCCAGCGGTCTCGGTATTCCTGTGGGTATGAAAAACCCTACCGGGGGAGACCTGGAGGTCATGATGAATGCCATAACAGCCGCCCAGGGCAAACATACCTTTTTATACAGGGGCTGGGAGGTCCAGTCCATGGGCAACCCCCACGCCCATGCCCTTCTGAGAGGTTATGTGGATAAGGACGGAAGATCCCATCCTAATTATCATTATGAGGATCTCATTCAGTTATATGACCTTTACCAGAAGAAGGATCTTAAGAATCCGGCTGTGATTATCGATACCAACCATGCTAATTCCGGCAAGAAATTCAGGGAGCAGACTAGAATTGCCAAGGAGGTTCTTCACAGTATGAGGCATTCTGAGGACATCAAGGGTCTGGTTAAAGGGCTGATGATTGAAAGCTATATTGAGGATGGAAGACAGAATATAGGTCAGGGATGTTATGGCAAGTCCATCACAGACCCCTGTCTGGGCTGGGAAAAGTCAGAGAGACTGATTTACGACCTGGCGGAACTACTGTAGATTTAAACGTCCCTGTTTAAGCAGGGGCGTTTTTTTCAGGCAGAAAAGTGAGCTGGTTACCATATTTTCCAGGCGCCTATAGTGTTCAGATATACATATTTAGGTAATATAAATATTTGTATAATAATTATAGTATGAACTTGATTTTTTTATAGATATTTTGTAATATAGTAAATGTAGTATTATGTTTTTTTGGAAGTAGCTTGTTTTATTGTGCGAAAGCATGGGCATAAAGGTTTAAATCAGTAATAATTTAATAATATTTCAGTAAATGTTACGAATTCTTTAAACTAGTCATTTTCTGGTCACAATTTTGTAATATCATCTTAACAGATATAGAGAAAATGTGGAAAGGAAGATGGTTCATGTCTGAAAGCAGATTGCTCATCCTAAATAAAAATGAATCTGAGAATCAGAATATGGCCGAGTATTTCGGAGACAGCAATTACAGTGTCATTTCCTGTACTATGTACAAGGAGGCAGTGGATTATGTTTCCGGAAAGAAACACAGGCCGGATCTGGTGATTTTTGAGATGGATGTTTTGGACAGGGATAGCTATGAGATGATCGATCAGATCAGGCATCATTCCGATGTCCCCATGATTGTAATCTCCTGTGACGACAGACTGGACAGTCAGTTATATGCCTATTCAAAAAAAATAGATGACTACATTGTGAAACCAATTCCATTCCCCCTTTTGGAAGCTCATGTGGAGGCCATTTTGCGCAGGTCAGGTGAGAAGAGTCTGTCTGTGGAAAGGGCCGGAGCCTTGTCCGTCGATTATGAGGGCAGGAAGATTTATCTGAATAGTCAGGACCTGAAGGTCACGACCAAGGAATTTGACCTGCTGGAGTATTTTATCAAGCACAAAGGTATGGTTTTAACCCGGGATAAGCTTTTGGATTCTGTCTGGGGATATGATTATATTGGTGGTTACCGAAGTGTGGATACATTAGTCAAAAAACTGCGTGCGAAATTGACAAAAGAGTATCCTTATATTAAAACAGTTTATGGTGTTGGCTACTGTTTTGATGTTTAGGAGAGGAGATGTTGTATGAGTACAATATCATTTACTAAGAGGGCAATCGGTATACTGATGGCCCTTGCTTTGTTGCTTATGGTTTTTGTGGAGCCTCTGGGAGTGAGGGCTGAATCTGACCGTGCTGAGGTGATGTCCAAGTCGACGTCAAAGGTTCAGGTCACCTACAAGAATAGAATCAGGACCTACTATCATGCCTTGAAAAAGGTGTATGTGAACCGCAAAAAGAAGTCCTTGTCCAAGTATCCCATATTCAAAAAGTCAGGAACCTATATGGGTCCCGCGGAGATTCTTTTTGGAAATGGAGAACTGGGAACGGCTTATGACGGCAATAGTAAGAGAGTGGCCATTCGTTTGAATAATACTCTGATTATCATGCATAATGGTAAAAAGAAGGCCTATGTCAATGGTAAGAAGAGATCTTTGGGAGCCCCGGCCATGCTTGTCAATTATAAAAAGTCAGGCAAGACCATGTGGGTAGTTCCAATAAAGAGTGTATGTAATATTCTCGGCTTAGACTATCACCTGATTAAGGGAAATATCCTGATTACGAAAGCCACAGACCAGGAGAGTTCATCCGATACCACAGAGACAGAAACAGCAACGGCTCCTGCCAATAATGTGCCATCCCAGAAGATTATTGTCTGTCTGGACGCAGGGCATGGAGGAAGCGATTCAGGAGCTTCAGCCTATGGTTTTATAGAGAAGAACATGAATCTTGCCATCGTTCTGGCAGCAAAAAGATACTTTGACCAGGATCCGCATTTCCAGGTTTATTACACCAGATTAACGGATGTTCTGCCTTCTCTTAATGCCCGGTGTGCCTTTGCCAATCAGAAGAATGCAGACTTTTTTATTTCTGTTCATATCAACAGCTACAAAAAGACATCATCGGGTACAGAGACTCTCTATAATGCATCGAGAGTCCAGAAGACCGCGAAGAATGGACTGAATTCTTATGAACTGGCAAGCTGGATGCAGACCTGGGCAGCGACTGCCACAGGCTTTGGCAACAGGGGACTGGTCAACCGGCCCAAGCTGATTGTCCTTAAAAATACTAAGATGCCCGCCTGTCTGATTGAGTATGGTTTCATTAGTAATCCTTCAGAGGCTAAGAGAATGAACATGAATCTTGGCAATTATGGTCTGGCTCTTTACAATGGAGTGGTCGCTCTCATGAAAAATAAGGGCAGATACAGATAGGCATATAATGATTTAGAATATATGGCAGATCCCGCAATAGTATGTTGTACTATTGCGGGATTCTTTATAAAATTTAATACAAGATATGGTGTAAGTATATTGCAATTTTTAGATGCCTGTGCTATACTAGTATTGCAGTTTTTTGATTCAGTTGAACCTCCGGCGGGAATTCACTATCTAGCTCCAAGGGATTTCCGCCGAAGGGAATCAACAGGATCTTTTTTTTAGGTTTTTTTAAGCATATTGTGCAAAAGGCACAAAAAAGACACAGTAAAGACACACAAACTTTATTGACCTTTCCCCTATTGTCATCTAGGCAATTCGATGATATATTATGAGCGTAGAGATATTTTAATTTTCTTTATACCGTTTTCTTCTTTAAAAAGGAGGGTGGTGTTTAACACCTACCCTCCTATCTCCGTTTTATGGTGTTTTTTAATAATCTCTTCATAAGTCGTATCTTTTTTATCCATCAGTTTTTTGTAGATTATATAACCGATAGAACTTAGCAGGCCTATAGCGGCCAGGGAAAGAAGGGCCATCTTATACTGCTGGTTACCCAGGGCATGGCCGCTGAGGCTGGCGGCCAGAATGCTGGGGATGCGGCCGAAGAGGAAAAGGAATATCCACAGGGCCGGGTGGGTTTCTGTGAGTCCGGCAATGTAGGTGATGATATCTTTGGGACTGCCGGGAATCAGGTAGATGAGAGTCATCAGCAGCTCCCACTTTCTATCCAGTTTTTCAGGCATAAATTTATCGATCTTCTCTTCAGATAAAAAGAAAGTGATCCATTTTTTCCCATATATTTTCACAAAGGAATAGACCAGTATACTGCCCAGGGCAGACCCCAGGGCGCTGATCAGGGTTCCATAGAAGGTACCGAAGGCATAGCCGGCTGCCATCTGCAGAGGACCCGCCGGTATGATGGCCATGAAAACCTGGATGACCTGGCCAAGGATCAGCAGGCTGACGGCCAGAAGGGTATGCTGGCCGGCCCAGTGGCGGACCTGGTCTCCATGGCTGCTAAGAAAGCTAAAATAGTAGTCCTGACGCTGGTATAAATAGATAAACAGAAGGGTCAGGGCAGCCAGGACAAGCAGGCAAAGAAATATTTTTAGTTTTTTATGTTTCATCGACTTGAAATATGTCATAGTCCCACCTTAAAATACAGTAAAAGGATAATTTTGGATATTATACCACAGACTATCAAAAAAATAATAATAAATAAATTCACTGCTTTTGCAGGATTTAAAAAGGACAGGTGATTGATAAATGACTGGATTGAATACCCTGCTGCTTGGTATAGAAATATGGGGGGCTATTTTTTCTCTGCTCATTTTTGTGATTGTACAGCGTGAAGGATTAAGATCCACAGAGTCAGCGGTTTTTGCGGCTATGCAGGTCACATGCTTTTTTTATATTGTCAGTGATGTTATCTCCTGGATGTTCGAGGGCCTGTTAGCGCCCTTTTTTGTGACCATGGAGTATATCGCGGTTTTTGTTTTTTATCTTTGCGGTTATCTGCTGCTTGCCCTGTACACAATTATTCTTTTTTTGGATATGGATCTGAACAGGGGAAGCAGATTTCTAAAATATATGGCTTACGCTATGGCAGGGCTGGAGATTGGACTGCTCTTTGTGTCACAGTTTAATCATATGTTTTATTATTTTGATGCCAATGGCTATTATCACAGGGGACCGGCTTATATCTATTCCCAGATTTTTGCGGTTATTGCCATGGTAGGCAACTTTGGTTTCATCTGTTTTCATCACAGGGACATGGATAAGAACAAGAGAATAGCCATGTTCTTTTATATCCTGATTCCTTTGGTCTGTCTTATAATCCAGATTAAAATATACGGACTTTCTTTTTTGTGTATCGGAATGTTTGTGGCTAATATTATTATGTTTTTCCTGAGCCAGAAGACGTTGCAAAAACAATTTATAGTCAATCAGGAGAAAATGATGCGGCAAAGGGAGATGCTCTTTGCCAAGGAGCGAGAGATTCATGATATGCAGTACCGGATCGTCATGTCCCAGATTCGGCCTCATTTCCTCTATAATGCCCTCAATGCCATCTACTATCTCATAGAGGTCGACTCTGGGAAAGCCCAGACGGCCATCGCTGATTTCTCGGAATATCTGAGAGGTAATATGAATTTCATCCAGGCTGACCAACCCATCCCATTTCATGAGGAGCTGATGCATATCAGACATTATCTCTCCTTGGAGAAAATCCGCTATGATGAAGATCTTCAGATTTTCTGGGATATCCAGGAGGAGGATTTTATGCTGCCTGCTCTGTCTGTCCAGCCTATTGTGGAAAATGCTGTAAAACATGGTCTGGGAAAAAAGGAGGGGGGAGGATTCATCCGCATAGCTACTGACCGGTTAGACGACCAGATCAGAATCAGAGTTGAGGATGACGGGGTAGGTTTTAATCCTGAGGAGCCTCTGGAGGATGGAAGACTTCATATAGGACTGGAAAATGTCAAAACCCGGATCAGGCAGATGGTTGGGGGAAGTGTAATGATTGATTCAGAACCTGGAAAAGGTACAAGGGTTACCATTCTGATTCCGGTCATGAAAGAGTCTGACGGAGAAGAAAGTCTATAGAAAAAATTAATTTGTTAATACATGTGAAGTATGGTATTATTTTTCTGTATTGAAAAACATTCTTAGATAGAAATATTTAAATGTAAGGAGATTGGCAATGAAAAAAAGAATTTTAAGCGCTTTTATGGCCCTGATTATGGCAGCGGCAGCCTTCTTTCCGGCCTCGGTCCATGCCAAGACAGACTATAGTAAGTACTCCAACAAGCCTGTGAATTTCAGCCTGAATCTAAGGGATGATCATAAGAAACCATCCTGTGCCAGGCCCAAAGGGGTTAAGCTGAAGGATTATGATGCTTTTTACTATAGTGCCAAAGCATACAAGGCCAAGGATAAGGTTTGCTATCTGACCTTTGACTGTGGCTATGAGAATGGTTACACTAAAAAGATATTAAAAACTCTGAAGAAGAATAATATCAAGGCGATCTTTTTTGTGACGGAACAGTATATTAAGGAGAAGCCTGAGATTGTAAAGCAGATGAAGGAAGAGGGTCATCTGGTTGGTAACCATACCTGCAACCATCCCAGACTTTACGATTGTTCCGTAAAGAAGATTAAGAAGGAGATCAAGGGCTGCGCCAAGACCATGAAGAAGCTGACCGGCTATGACATGGACTATTTCTGCCGTCCACCGGAAGGGGCCTACAGCGAGAGAGTGCTTAAGGTTCTTCAGGATATGGGCTATGCTACCGTGTTCTGGAGCCTGGCCTACTACGACTATGAGCCTTCAGATGAGCCGGGAGCAGACCTGGTTGTCAGCAAGTTTAAGAAGTATCATTTCCCAGGAATGATGCCCCTTGTTCATGTGATATCCAAGTCCAACAGGGATGCTCTTCCGAGAGTGATCAAATATATGACGAAAGAAGGTTATCGTTTCGGAGAGGTGACAGAGTTTATTAAGACACCCCATCAGAAGAAGCTGGAGGAGGCGGCAGCGGCCACTGCGGCAGTCCAGGAGACTACGGCAGCGCCTGCCCAGGAAACCACAGAAGCGGCAGTCCAGGAAGCTACGGCAGCGCCTGCCCAGGAAGCTACGGCAGCGCCGACTCAGGAAGCTACGGCAATTCCGGCCCAGTAGGGACCGGAGTTTCCCTGAAAAATGATACATAGGCATAGGCTGGTGGACGGCTGATTAAGCTCTTCATGGCCCTTGCCGGGTGAACAGACTACTAAAGGACAGTAATTTACAGTTACTGTCCTTCTCCTGTTAAATAGGCAATTTTTTGATATTTTAAGAATTAAAAACTTTTGGGATGGACATTATTATGATAAAAAAGTTTTCTGGCCTGGCCGTCTCCTGGGTCAGAGTCTGCTTGCGGTCTCTTTTGTAAAAATTATATAAAGTCGGGATGGAGACTTGATATAGAAAAAGGATATTAGATATAATATACATAAAGCAGGTAAAAAAGAATAATATGTAAGGATTGATTGTTAGGGGGGAGACCGATTGAGGATCATTGCAGTAGATGATGAGAAAATAGCTCTCGAAGGACTTTTGAATATTCTGCATAAGGTGGCATATGATGAGGAGATCCAGGGATTTCGTCTGGGGAGAACGGCTTTGGAATATGCCCGGGATAATCTCTGCGATGTGGCATTTCTGGATATTGAGATGAGGGACCTTAAGGGGACTGTTCTGGCGGAAAAGCTCAAAGAGATTAATCCCAATATTAATATTATTTTTACAACGGGCTACAGTGAATACGCTCCGGACGCCTTTTCCATGCATGCCAGTGGTTATCTGATGAAGCCTGTGACTACAGAGAAGGTGAAAAGGGAGCTTAGTGAGCTTCGTAATCCTGTAGTAAAGAAGAAAGAGAAAAAGATCCATATAAAGACCTTTGGTAATTTTGAAGTGTTTGACCAGAAGGGTGTACAGTTGAAATTCCGTTACAAAAAAACCAGGGAATTACTAGCCTATCTGGTGGACCGGAAAGGAGCTTTTTGCAGCATACAGGAATGCATGGGAATCCTTTGGGAGGATGAAGACCCGGCCTGTCATGTATCCTATGCCAAGAATCTCAGAACGGATCTTCGTAAGTGCTTTGAAAAGGTTGGTGCCGGGGAGGTGCTGGTCCGGCAGAGAGGGTATTTGGCCATAGCCCCGGATAAGGTTGACTGTGATTATTATGAATATCTCAAGAATCCTTCCGGGACGGGTGAAGGCTACCCTGGAGAGTATATGAATCAGTATAGCTGGGCCCGTTCAACCAGGGACTCGCTGATGAAAGGATAAAAATATCCGCCTGCCGTGAAATGCGGTAAGGCGGATTATTATTATCTTCTCTTGTGCTCCAGCTTTCTTTTTGCTATCTTCTGCTGGATTCCGGTTGTTTTTTACTATCTTCTGCTGGATTCCGGTTGTTTTTTACTATCTTCTGCTGGATTCCGGTTGTTTTTTACTATCTTCTGCTGGATTCCGGTTGTTTTTTGCTATCTTCTGCTGGATTCCAGTTGTATTTTATTATCTTCTGCTGTGTTTTGGCTGCCTTTTTACCGGCCTGTTGGGGTTCTTGGTGGTCAGGAACTGGACAAGGAGGCCCAGGACAAAGAAGGATACCGCCAGAACCATCTTGGAAGGCAGTGAGTTAAGGACCGCAAAGTTCAGGTAAGGACCAACCTTGGTCAGGAGACTTGCCGCACAGATTCCGCCCCCCAGGCTGGTGATTACGATAATTACAGGCCGCATGTACCTCATGGCCAGGGCCGCTATAATCAGACCGATGAGACAGCAGAGGAAAAACTGGATATCCCCTGAAAAAGGCAGCAGGCTGGCAGAGGCCATAAAGGCCAGGAAAAAGCATAGGATAAATATGCCGGCCAGGTAGATCCAGCTGGCCATGGCCGCGATGATGATACCGGCTACAACGACTACAGCTATGAGGGGGATGCCGGTCAGATTAAAAATCTGGGTGGCGGCCCCGTAACCCAGGAGGGCTCCGGCGATAAAACCGGTGATACTCATAAATATTCTTGAAAACTTATATCCAAAGAAACAGATCAGCAGGGCAAAGACCAGGGATACGATGGCACCGATCATCTTATAGGTGTCATCAAACCGGCCCATGAGAGCTTGAAACCTTTGAACATAGACATCAAAAGAATCCGGAAGAAACTGTTCGCCGGTCTGCAGGGACTGCTCAGGAAGCGTCTCTAAAAAAGTCAGTAGATCTGATAACATAATAACCTTCTTTCTTATTCTATCAGGGCATGGTGGGGCTATTTTCTTGATGAGGAGCTCCGGCCGGGAGCCTCCCAATCTATTGCTATAAGAGTACCATAACATGGGATTTTTCGCAAATATATACGTACTTTCTCTTTTAGGGATTATGGCGGACCAGGGGGAAAGATAAATGGGTGGGCAAGGCCCTGACCCGGCGGGGCTTCTGACTTTGTCCTTGTATTGGAAAATATTTTATATTATAATGTTTGGCAGTGAGTCAGCGGGTCTGACGAAATTATAGGACAGGAAGCGGCAGAGGTCTGATCAGATTATAAGGCAGGAAGCGGCAGCGGGGCCTGAGTAAACCATAAAAGCTTTTACCGGCTTTACACCCTTAGAAGCTTTTGTCATAAGAACACGATGAAAAAAGGAAAAGGCGTCTGGCAGGACCATACGCATAGAAAGGCAGGATCATGAAGAAAATTCGTACCAGATTTGCGCCCAGCCCCACAGGCAGGATGCATGTCGGCAATCTTAGAACAGCACTTTACACATACCTGATCGCCAAGCATGAGGGCGGTGATTTCGTTTTACGTATAGAGGATACAGACCAGGAAAGATTTTTCGACGGAGCCCTGGACATCATTTACCATACCCTGGAAGCGACGGGTCTTAAGCATGACGAGGGCCCTGACAAGGACGGCGGTTATGGCCCCTATATCCAGAGCGAGCGCTGCAGTTCCGGTCTTTATATGAAGTATGCCAAGGAGCTCATTGCCAAAAAGGAAGCCTATTACTGCTTCTGTGATCAGGAAAGACTGAATTCCCTCAAGCAGGTTGTGGGAGGCAAGGAGATCAGTATCTATGACAAGCATTGTCTCCATCTTTCTGAGGAGGAAGTTGCCGCCAATCTTGAAGCTGGCAAGCCTTTCGTTATCCGGGCAAATGTGCCTAACGAGGGAGAGACCAGTTTCCATGACGAGATCTACGGTGATATTTCCCAGCCCAATGAGGAACTGGATGACATGATTCTCATCAAGTCCGACGGTTATCCCACTTACAATTTTGCCAATGTGGTTGATGACCATCTGATGAATATCACCCATGTGGTCCGGGGAAATGAATATCTTTCCTCAGCCCCCAAGTACACCAGGCTTTACCAGGCCTTCGGCTGGGAAGAGCCCAAGTATATCCACTGTCCCCTGATTACCAATGAAGACCACCAGAAACTGTCCAAGAGGTCCGGTCATTCCTCCTATGAGGATCTGATCGACCAGGGCTTCCTTTCCGAGGCAGTGGTGAATTTCGTGGCCCTTCTTGGCTGGAGTCCTTCTGACAACAGAGAAATCTTCTCCCTGCCTGAGCTGGTCGAAGCCTTTGATT
>ODAI013420272.1_pt1 | contig 23570 bp, 5 predicted proteins | sample 1539321 | NCBI WGS metagenome assembly ODAI01 (sample SAMN02144231, study PRJEB22623) | gut metagenome | biome: sheep rumen | host: Ovis aries | place: New Zealand | reverse complement strand
TAGTGTCTGTAAATACAGCATTCGCAGGCACGCTCTTATTAATAGTATATCCAGAATCTTTAACAGTATATCCATCTACACCCCATGTCAGAACATGGTTTTCAGTAGTACCTGAAGCCTTGCCTTTAATTTGTGCATCGTTAGTTACATTATCAATTCCTAACTCTTCCTTAGTGGTCGTAATAGGAAAGTAGTTATTATTTTCATCAACAAAATATAACTCATGGGTATCAGATGTGATAACAAGATCATTTGCATTAATAGTCCCATTTGTTATATTAGTGGGTATATTATTTTTCTCTGTAATAAAAAATCTAGTTTGATTTATCATTTTTTTACGTCACCTCCTAAAAGGGGTTTATTATCTAGACTTCATCAGTTCCATGCAGTTAAACTTTTCTAGACGTTATACAGTTGTATGCGTTACCTTTTGCCATGATTGCCAGCCAGTGGTAAACTGTACTCTAAAATACAAATTGTTCATATTATTTATCAAAATCTGATTAGTTTGTTCACCTTTTTTCATGACCAAAAGTGTAAAATTACTAAGTGTGGTTTCTGGATAATTGCCTATTGTGTCGCCTGTCGTAGTCAAGTAATAATAAGAACCATAATCTACTAAATCATTTAAATCAGTTCCGCCCATAATTTGTTTTGGGTCTAAACTATATTTTGTCTTATCGTCATTAAATGCATAAGCCATATCTCACCCCTCCTTACTTCCGCAGAACCATTTCGATCACATCACTGTTGCCCGCAGTGATTGGTGTAGTAAAAGTAACTGTAATTACTGAATTGGCATAAGTAGCTGTATACTCATTGGCATTCAGCTTTAAACCGTTGAGATATATTTCAAGGAAGTATTCATCATCGGTGTCATATGTGTATCCAGTCGGTGAAAAAGTAATTGCCGATACTGTACCAGCAGTTAATGTCTGAACATCTTTATATATTCTACGCTGATAAGTAAGAGTTCCTGATGCAACAACGTTACCTTGCCAGTCTATTGTGAAGGCATTAGAGAAGAGATTTTCTGTACCATTACCTACTATTACTGCATAAATATTATTTTGGTCCTCTACATTATATTTTCCAAGAGCGGTTTGAGAATTTGAACTAGCAACAGTTCCTTGATTTTGAGCGTGAGCGTAATCTCCAACTGCCTTTGTTTGATATCCTATAGCAAAAGCATTTGACCCTAAAGCAGAATCTTCTCCAATGGTAATCCAAAGATAAACACCGCTTTTATTAAGATGGGGGCCACTTGGATTAGGGTCTGTGCCTTGTGGATACTGAAAAGTTAATACACTTCCATTAACCGAATAATCGCATTTTCCTTGTATGCTCGTATCCGTCTCATAAACATGCACAACCCCTGCCCCAGATACTCCTAACTCAACTTTAGTAATTTTATCATAATCTGAAGATGGTATTTCTGTAACCATGTCAGCGAGATCTATCGTTTTGGTTTGATAATTTGTGTAACTGCCATAGCTAACATAATAATGATTGGCAACATTTTCTTCCACACTTCCAACGCTTCTTAAACTTCCTGTAGCTGTACCATTAACAATATTAGAATTGTTTGCGGTAAGTGCCGCATTAATTACCTCATCTGCTCTCGTCTGAATTGCCGTATATTGTGCATCAGCAGCATCTTGGATGTCTCCTCGCTGGTCTGAAGCTGCTGTCTCAATATTTGTCCGCTGCGTAGTTGCCTCTCCGTTAATTGTAGTTTTCAAAGTATCAGCCTCAGAACGAATATTGGATAACAGTTGATCTGCACTACCTGTTTCATTTTCATTAGAAAATGCATCAAGAGCAGTTTGAGCATTAGTGTTAAATGTATTTAATGCAGAACTAGATTCCTGTTGCCAGGTATCGAAATTAGTATTAATTCGTTCAATTGCTTCATTTCCAGCTACAATAGATGCGCGAATATCAGCCAATCTTTGATTAGCATTATCAATCAGCCTGTTTAATTCTCCAAAATCGTAAACCTTTAATACCACATTATCTGTATAAACGCTCTCAGGTACTTTAATATAGAATGGAAGAGTACTGATCTGTTCATGAGTAGTAGGATGTTTGATATCAATCTGAGCATGGTGTTTGCCAGAGAATGATACTAATGACTCTGGTAGAGTAATGCTTACTGTATTATTTTCTGTCGAGAACTCCATAGCTTCTTGATAATAATTCCCGCCATACCCAGCTACTTTAAGCCAAGCATCGTAATCTTGAGTTGGAAGTATAAAAGGCTGTCCGTTATCAGTTAATGTAACCACTAATTTATGCGTATCTTTGTTATACTGCGGTATCTGAACCATAATTGAATTGTTTTTCTTTATGTCCAGACTTATTTCATGCGTAACAATCATTTTCTCACCTACCTTTAAAATCCAACCTTAATAGCTGGCGTATATTTTATTTCAATATCACACGCTAAACTTGGTGTGAAAATATTTCTTGTGTCATCATATAAATTGAATATTCTGGGAAATACAAAATTGAAATCCTGTGATAAATCATGATTACTGTCAGTAGATTCTATAAGTAAATATTTCCCAGATATAGTAAGAACCTCTCCATTGGAGCAATTCTCAACCCGCATTGTTCTGCTATCCCGACTATTGATTAACGAAAATTCGCCGCTCTCTTTTAATGTGATAACAACGTCTGGAATGATATATCCCTCTTCATATGACACATCATCAATAATAAAAGAACTCTCCGCTTCATTCTCAAAGCGGAGAGTAATGTCTTCCATATATGCGTAAGGTGCGTCAGCAGTAAAAGTCAATTGAAGACCAACAATATTACCACCTAATAGTTCTTCTTGGGATGTAAAATATCCATTCCAGTAAATATCTTCAAATCCATCAGACAACACCTTGAATTTACAATACTTCGTCCTTCTACACAGCCATCTTTGTAAGGCCGATACCTCATACGGGGTCATGTAATACATATCATCACTTTCACAAGGATTCTTACATATACCGAATGAAGCAGAAAAAGGACTGTCATAAGTAGAAGAGAAGAGATCAAATTTATCACTTGTTAGAGACTTTGCAGAAGAAAATGTTAGGCTTGCACCTGATGGAACTTCACCATTCTGCATGCCAGAAAAGGATGTCATAACGCATCCAAAATCAGATAGTCGTTTACCATCAAATTCAAAATCTACTGCATACATATATAATTACTCCTTCGTTTCGTTTTCAGATGAAGAAAACTTTTCAAAGATATCTTGTAAGAGGAGATAATCTTTGGCTGTAATTTTAATATCTTCATCCTTTAAGGCTTCGAGATTAAGAGGCTTAAACTCAACTTCAACCTCTTCAGACAGAAATTCACTAAACTTAATATTGAATTCCTCAGGCTTGGCAATGGCAATAGCACCCTTTTCTTTATCGACATATTTAATTTCACCGTTATCTTCACGTTGAGCGAACTCTTCAATGACTTTCTGCCTGCGCTGATTAATAACCTCAATGGGTTTCGCAAAAGCATCAAGAATAGATGCGACATTGATTGCCAGCTTCAGAGATAATTCCGCTTCACCCAATTTATTTAAAATAGGGTACAGAGACAGGATCTGATCTGCCGTAAGGTTGAAAGTTCTGGTTGCATTAGTTGTGTTAGTTGCTGTGTTTTCCATAATATTATTCTCCTTTTAATTCCTTGATTATATTTTTAAGAGATTGAATCTCTTGTTGAAGTTCGGTTATTTCTAGTTGTTGCTCTTGGATAGCTTTAATGGCTACATTTTGAAGATGATAAGTATTAATGCCATAATAAGGCACAACGTCATCTTCTTCTATATCGTCATCGGGCGGGATCACAAGGTCGGGATCAATCATTTCTAATTCCTGAGCGATAAAACCTACTGTTTCATGTTTGTTATTCTTTTTCCAATCAAACGAGACAGAACGCATTTGATTAATAATCTCTAAAGCATTCACTGAAGAATCCTCGATATTCTTTTTTAATCTAAAATCTGAATCTTCCACAGTTAAAACTCTACGAGTACCATCACCGTCTCCGCCACCCCATGCGCCAGAAATATATAAATAGTCGTTACTTCTGCACCCAAGACCATAACAATAATTGGTCGAAGTAGAAGAAGAACCTACGGGAACACGAAACGTATTATCCCAACCTCTTGTATAAATTATTGGTTGTTGTCCTGAGCCAGACACACGAGACTCAAAATACATAGCACAATATTTAGTACTTTTCCACCAGCTAATAATCTGGCTGTCAGTAGCATGATAACTCCCTTCTTGATAATATAAACCATTGTTTGTTAATGCTATTCTAGTTGAGGATGAAGTTTGGTTTCCTATATAAACATATTCTTCACTTATCTGAACGCTCTGCGTCGTTGTAGACCCTGTGGAGTCTGTAACCTTTAAAATACCACTCTTTACGAAGAGGGTCTGAACTGATAGCATGCCAGTTGAACTCACTACAAATTTATCGGTAACAGATATTCCGTCTTTGCCAAAATACACTCCAGAGCCACCAATAGTAGAGGAACCAGTGTATAAAGAAGTACTATTTAACGTCCAAGGACCAATAGTGCCTGTATTTGTCGCTGTTAAGTTAGTTGCTGTAATTTTACCAGTAATGGTTGCACCCTTAGCCGTGACAATTCCATTTTGTATGTTCACATAGGCATCATTAGAAGCATATTGTCTGATACCGTTTGTGCCAATATATGTTCCAGTCGTTGTAGAGGTCATACTATTCGTACCTTTATAGAAAGCAGAGGAAGACAAAGTCCAACCAGCAATTGTACCAGCAATTGCATAAATGGAGCCACCATGTGTTACATAAAAGACATTTGTTCTATTTTCAGTTGTCCACGCTTGTCCTTTGTTGACCCTTGTTATATAAAAAGCGAGGTTTCCTGTTGTCGTTGTTGAAGAAGTATTTCCGTCACCTTTCATACCTACTTCATATTCATATGTGCTATCCGCAGAATGACGATAAAATGAAGTAGTAAAAGCATGACCTCCATTTGCTGTAGTTCCTGTGTTTGCTGTACTTGTGATATAAAATCCGCCTATATTACCCGAACTGGCCGTGATAGCACCTTGTATATCAGCGCCTGTTGCGGTTAATTTACCTGTCTTATCAACATAGAATTTATTAGTAACAGAGATCCCCTCGTCACCAAGATAAGCACTACCCGCAGTAGAAGATTTCCAGCCACCTTTTTTATATAAAGCTTTCTCTGTAATCTTCCAAGGACCAATTGTACCTGCATCTGTAGCAGTTAAATTAGTAGCCGTGATACTTCCAGTAATATCCAGATTGCCATCATTATCAGCAGAGAATACTTCACTTCCAGCTTTGTTCTTTAAATGTAATCCATCCTCATCTACTTTAAAAGTGCCACCTTCATTATAAATAACAAGATTTTGACCTAGTACCAATCTACCAACTACAGTATCAGCAATAACCCCATATGCATCTTGAGTGACTCCATGTTCGTCAACATATGTAAACGCCCCCACACCAGTACGAATCTTATTCCAGTTATCATCTGTAATATATAATCCATTTTTAACAATCTTTAATTGTTGTGGTAAATATTCACCTGTGGAATCATCATATCCTCTGGCATAGAAGCCTGTAGAGTCATAAACGATTTCTTGAGCAATTGGATCATTGGCAAATTTAGTCATAGTTGCCTTAAGTCCATCATTTACCCATTCATTGACCAACTTGGATGATTTATCATTCTCTTTTACTTTGTTCTGGACAATACTATAAGAACCAGCTATCGATCCAGCAGATTGCAAAACAGACTGAATATCTGACGCTCCAGACCATATTTTTTCTACCGTTGAGAAATCTATATTAATACTCTGTAATTCATCAAAATTAATAGAATAGGAGAGTAGACGTAAATCATACAACTTATCATCTACAGACATCTTAATCCAGTTACCCACTTCAAAATCATCTTTAATAGGAGCAAACTCTGGTAACGCTAACAGATTATTCAAATTACCAGAAACATCAAATTGAAGATGAGATGCCTTATATAATTCTTTCTGTGCTGCATCAATTAATTCACCCGCTCTACGCATAACAACACTATTATCTAATTCTGTTGAAATGTAATTATCGTTCTTATAAGAATCTTCTCTACGATAATTACAAAAGACTTTATACAAGTCTTCACCAAGATAATCAGCAAAATTTAAAGCATCCTTTGTCTGTTGTCTATAGGATTCTACTTTATTAAGCACAGATTGAATGATTGCTAAGTCTTCAGTCCTTTGAGGTATTTCACCCTTAATGCCTTGAGAAGCATCTCCATCCATGAATTTCAAATGCTCATTATAGAAATCCCAATATATCTGATTTATTTTTGGGCCTTGCTGTTGAACAATATTTAAAACTTCAGAATAGCAAGGTCTAACTATTTTGGTTAACTGACTCAAACTATATTCATGCAATTTCTTTTTAAAAGTATTGATTAGAGACGTAGGTGGTTTCTGATCATATTGCTTAATATAGTCCAGTTCCTGGGTCAAAATAGCATTTAAATCTTCTAAAGAAGTATCTTTTCTTTTAACCATTGCTTCAATTTGCTGAGTGACATATTTTGCCATATTTCCATTTACGGTAATAGTTAAAGTATTTGTAGTTTTTGTATATTCGGATTCTTCCTTGGTCCCGACTTTATCTATTTGAGCAAGTTTCAGTTTACCACTCCATGTACCATTACCAGTCTTATTCGATGCTTGGGTGTAAGATGAGTCTTGTCCAGAATTAACAACTTCAATAGTATAAAGTGAAGTGTTTATAATGCATTTCACTCTTTGGATTAAAGCACTCTCAACACTACCCAATACCGCAGTACTAGGATCAAAAACAGCAATAGGAGAGAGATTCGCAACAGTTAACTTAGCAAAAGTTTGCTCCAGGGAATCTGCTGGACTAGATTTTAAATCTGGCACCATTGAGTCTCTATAGAATGCTTCTAAATCTAATAAGCTATAGAATTGAGATGCTAAAGACTGGTAGCCAATATACTGTGGCTTTAATTCAATAAAATCTTGTACTGTCTCTTTATTGAAAGTATCTTTACAAAACGCAATTAATTCATTGATTTGATTGACTTCGGTTGTAGTAAAATTATAAATTCCTTTACCACTGGTACTATCACCTTGATACCATAGATTATATTCGTTCTGATAATCTTGGATTTTTTGAACTAATTCAGGTGGCATCTCTGCCATATTTTCATCAGAGAATTGATAGAAATAATCACTTCCATTTGGATTTTGATTTACTACGGCAGCATCAAAAAATTCGTCTCCACCTTTAACTTTAAAGCAATTAATCAGATTATCTTTATTTGAAGATACCTGGGCAGAATTTATTAAGTTATCCCTTGATACAAGTATTTTTGTAAACTTACCATAACCTTCTTTGATATTAGTTGAACCGCATTGAGGACATATATGATGAAAATCTCCTCTATATCTGGTAGTAATATTCCTATCTTCCTGCATCTTTAACCTATAACTGCATTCATCATTCAAACAAACCGTATATAGATCATAAAGAGAGATAATTCTGTTTTCAGAATCAAATTTAAACAGTACATGATAATTGTCTGCTAAGTCACCAGTCATTATGTCATAAACACTGGTATCATCCCATGTGAATTGATACCAGTCTTTTAATTCAGCCAATGTTTGATCTACATGACCAATCGAGTAGTTAGGTAATTTATCTAACAGCCTATGCATAATAGATCTATGCTTTGTATTATAAAGATTCTTTTTAGCCGCCTCTAAAGCGTCTTTAGCATCTTTATACCCGACATCGTCTGGCGACATATTATCAAAAGCAGCCTGAACATTAGCTAATTCTGTTTCAGCCTGTGTAGGATCACGGTATAAACGTGTTACGTTATTCTCATCCCATTCTTCATCATAAATCATTTCATCATCTGAATTAATTTCGTAAGTATAGATTTTGGTATGAGACAACTCGGACTCACATCTGGAAGTAGCAGTAATAGTTTTATATACACCTTCGTTATCTTCATTTAAAGTTACTTCTATTTCAAAATAACCATCCTTGCCTAATTGTGGCACGTAAAGGTCATTATAATCATTTAATCGATCCCAGTATTTGTTGTAACCAGAATCTAAATCTTTATATACTTTGAGGGATAGTTCATCAGGGCCATTAAAATTACGTTTGTAATCAACGTTCCTCCCTTGAATTGCACCTATTTTATAATTATCCTTGCGGACTAAAACAAATGTAAAATCATCAATTCTGTTATCTTTATTAAAGGATAAACTAGCCACTTCTCTTTATCCCTCCTTTCGTTTCTAAAATAATATATAAAAACAGAACCAGAGATTTGCACTCTGGTCCTGTTACTGAATAATACAATTAATTGTATTTAAACTTACTCAACGAATTCCTACCCATAGCTGCTCCAAGAGTCATTTCCTGTAATGCGTTCTGGAACTGGGTATCTGCAACAAGCTGAGATTTGAATTTATCATAATTCTCAACACCATACAGGTTGATCACAAACTGAACATCACCCATAGACTGGTTGACATTCTGGTTCATATTCTGAACAATAGGCTGCGACATAGCGCTATTGATCATATCAGGAATATTCATTTGAGCAAGTTTCCACAGATTTTCGCTCATTGCATTAGTGAATACCTTATCACCTTTGCCAAGAGGAGTAAGCATAGCACCATCAGACTTACGATAGATGACTTCTTGTCCCTTGTCTTGAGTATAAGCAAGTTGATCCTTTTTAATGTAGGAAGAACCTGTAGCGTAAGTCTTCGCAGTTCCTTTTGCTGTCGAGGGCGCAAAAGCAGAGGCCAAAGGATTTAAAGCTTGATAAACCGTTGAATTCTTAGATGTTGTAGATGCTTTGGTCAATTTAGCTAATTTAGTATACAATTTATTTAATTTAACTTGTAAATCATTGTATTGTTTGTCAAGATCTGCTTTTTGTGATACCGTCTTTACCACGCGATATTTATCTCTATTAACTCGCATTTGATTTCGGATATCCTCAATTTGATCCAATAACGCCTGCTCTTTAGCTTTGTCCACTTGTGTTTGTGTAGTATTTTTTTTTGAATCTGTGGACGCAAAGCCTACAGTTTGTTTTGTTAATGCTGCAGCAGCAACAGCATCTGCTTGCCGTTTAGCTTCTTCAGCCAACTCTGCTTGCCGTTTAGCTTCTTTGTCTGCTTTCTGTTTGGCGAGTCTGTCATTTTCAGCTTTTCTTAAGTCACCAACTTTTGCAACAACAGCATCAAAACTGCCTTTAAGACTCTTATTGACAAAATCCTGTTGAACTTTTGTTAAACCATCATAGTATTGTTTCAACTCATTAACGGAAGCTTCATCATCTAATGTAATTTGATTTTGATTCAGCTTATTAACTAAACCTTCAGCTCTTGTTTCAAACTTTGTAGCAGCTTCTCTATCAGGTTGCTGAGCAATATAAGTTTGCAATTGCTCAAAGATACCGTCCAATAAAGAAGCAGTGGTTGTTTGCTCACCATTAAGAGTTAATGCAGAGGTCAGTGCATTAGACAAACTATCAACCTTTCCACCAAGTCCGCTCTCTAAGCTATTTAAAGTTTGTACAGTAGACTTAGCAAATTCAGTACTACCAAAGTTATTGATATTACCTGCCAAAACTTGGGCCGCTTCTTTAATAACAGCGTCACGATCTTTCATATGAGACTCAATCCATTCTTGGAAGTTGTTAGATAAATCATCTAACATCTTCTGTGAATCAGAAAGGTATTTATCATATTGCTGATCAGATTGGTTCTGTCTAGCTTCTTTTAAATCAGCACGAAGTTTCTGGACTCTTGCAACAGCTTCTTCAGAGGTATTACCTTCAAAAGCGGCTAATTGCTTTTCAAGATTGGTAATATTTTTACTTGACTCAGAAATCTGTTTCTGATAATCATAAGCATCTTTTTCGGCATTCTTTAACTCTTTGTACTTATCAATGGTCTTATTGAGATAGGAGAGTTGTGATTCATAAGCTTGTCTTACTAAATCAATAATGGCCTGTTTCTCAGCTTCAGTGGCTTCAACACTTTCCCAATATGCATCAGTCAATTGTTCAAGTCTATCTCTTACATCTTTATCTGCAATATCATCTTGTTGAGATTCGATTCGCTTTTGTAATGCACCAATTTCTTCCGCATACTTTTGCGTTTCCGCAATGAGAGCAGAGTAATTGGCAGTATGCAGGTCTAATGATGCAAGTCCATATTCAGTAATTTGACCTCTGTTATCATCATCAAACAATGTCTGATTTGCAAGGATATTCTGATAATGCTGAATTTCTGCATTAAATCTCTTTACAGCAGCCATACCATCATCAAATTCAGTCCATTTTAATTGACGTTTCGCCTTGGATAACTCAATAATAGATTCTGTCAGAGACTCAATATCATTAGTAAAACCATTAATTTCTACTAATGAAGATGCATAGTCTGGAGTACCAGGTACTAAATCACCACTCTCAACTCGTGCATTGAATTTGTCAATAGCTTTTGCACGATTGCTAAGCAACAACTCCATATTACGATTAGACATTTGAAGTTGCTCATCATAATCAGACTCTTGTGCATAATAACCTTGAGTTCCTGCTAAACTGATATGATTCTTAGCACGAGTAATACGTTGCTCATTACTATCTGTTGTATTATATGCAAAACGATTTTTATCTGTTTGATGTAAAGAGTAGGTACTTGCACCATTGCCTAATCTGGATTGTGCATTATAATCAGCTTCATCACGGAAGTTCTTTACTTCTTCGTATGCTCTGGCAGAATTTTCTTTCTTCTGCGCTTCCATAGCCATATCATAAGCATACTGAGCGGATTTTTCAGCTTCGAGCCATTCATTGTACCTAATACATTGCTCCATAAAATTATCAGAAATCTTGCCTTTAGAATAGAGATCTGCAAGTTTATCCATATTAGGAATGGCTTGTCCATCATGAGTCGCTTGAAGTGCTTTTTTGACTTCAGTTTCGTCTTTTCCAGATAACCCCATGTTTTTAAGATTGGTTGTACTGATTGTGTCACCAAGATTCTTGCGTTGATCTGCCCAATATTTAAGCCGATTTTGAGCATTAGCCGTAATATTCTTTTGAATACCAATTTCTTGATCCAATAAAGTATTCTTTTCCACAGCAGTAGTACGATTTTCCTTCTGAGACTCTTTTAAAGAAATATCGTTGTTGTACGCTTGTTCAATATTCTCATAAAGAGAGTTAGTGTTATTCGTTCTACTTGCCGCATTTTCAGCATAAGCCGCGACTTCCTCTAAACGGGCAGTTTGCAGATTTGCAACTGTCTGATTATAAGCAATTAATCTAGCGGCTGCCTCTGGAGATGTCTTTTGGATTTTAGAAATAGTATCTTCGGGAATTAACTGACCTTTATCAACATACTTCTTGATATCTTTTAAATACTTCTTAGAAAGTTTATCAACAGCTTTTTTCAGATTCTTTTTATTCTTACCCTTAGCGGTTTTGTTGATATAAGACTTGGCATCTTTAAAAGCCTTCTTAGCCTGTTTACCATATTTGTCTCTCTGACTGACAAGCATTTTAGTTTCATTACCATATGCTTTATCAGCAATATCTAAATCTGCATTAGAGGCATTGACCAACATATTGCTATAAGAAGCGTCTGTATCATTAGTCGCTTGGAATCCACCAGTCTTAATTTGGGTAAGAGTCTTAGATCTTTCAATACGAGCATCACGTTCTGCGTCACGAACTTCTTTAAGAGACTTTACCTGTTCACGAAGCTGTTCGTTAAGTTCTTCCATAGCTTTTTCAGCTTCATGACCCTTTTCGTACCATTCTTTGTAAAGGTTAATGGCTTCGGATAAACGTGCTACACCTTTTTCTGATAATTTGTGACCGCTTAAGTCCTTCTTGTTTTTAATTAATTGGTCGATATCTTTCTGACTTTTGATTTCACCATTTTGAACAAGAGCTTTGTATTTCTTTTCTTCGCCTTTGGTAATCAGTCCTTTAGACCTTGCAGTTTTCATTGCTTTATTAGCAAAACTATAATAATACTGACTACCACGGTCTTCGTTACCAATCTGTTTATAAATCTCAGAAATAGCATTGTGATAATTAGCGGCTGCTATGTCGTAAAGATCTTTTGTCTTCTTTGCGGTATCCTCATAAAAATTCAAAATACCAGTACTCGCAGCATCAGCGGCTTTGTCAAGGGCTGCTTCAGCTTTGGAAGAGTAGGATTCGATCTTATCTGTAGTGCGAGAGATTTTAACTTCAATCCAGTCGAAGATATTTTCAAATAGCTTTTTGAATTTCTCAAGTTTTTTGTCGGTGTCTTTGTCTTTAGAAGTTTTCTTCTTCTTATCTGAGTCTGTCTTTGTAGTATGTGTTTTTCCTTTTTTGGTTTCGGTGGTAGAAGAGTCCGAACTGGAGCCTCCACCAGGTCGGTTGCCTTTACCAGCAAAAGCTGTGCCTCCTGTTCCACCAGCAAAAGCCATTTGACCACGAGAATTAATATAACCATTCTTTAACAATTCGGCTGATTGTTTGTGATTAAAAATGATATCGCCTTTACGAACATCTCTAAACTCCGCACCATCTTGCCCTAATAATTCCCAACGAGAACCACGTACACGAATTTCAGGACCCAACTCACCAACAAGAGCAGTCTCAGATTTTTTAGCCCCAATATCTCCGCGGGCATCAGCTTTCCCAAATACAGAAAATTTTGCAGTGCCTTGTGCAAAATGTGCGGTTCCCTGATGAGAGCCAGGTCCTGCAGGAATCTCGCCTTCCTGCGTGACCTTTATTTTTATTTCTTTGGACTCAGGCAAGTTTGTTATTTTGCTACCCAAAGAATCTACATACGTGTTTGCATTTGATATATAACCACTCAGAGCAATAAATCCAAGACTCCCAACAGATGGAGTTGAAGAAATCTTTGTGCCTAAATCCCCCGCTTTTTTTGTTACGCCTTCAATATCTCCGCCTAATTGCTGATACGCTTGTTGTACAGGTGATAGTAAAGCACTATCAACTTGAATAGCTTGAGATAAAGCTTCTCCGCTTTCCGCAATTGCAGAATTGAAGGATTCCATTGTACCTTCTTCAAGTCCTAAAGAAACTTTTAACTCAGGATGTTGATTTTGGAAATCAAGAACTGTTTGCGCCGCCTGATCCGCCGTATTTTTAGCATCAACCATTGCTTGTGTAGACCCAGAACCATTATTTGCCTGATTTTTTGCAGTCTCATATGCATCTGCAGCTTCTTGTGCTTTTTGAATAAGTGTTACATATTCTCCAGTAACCTCATCAAGCTGAGAAGCATCAATATGCATTATCGCAGGTTCTTCAAGTTCTTGCTTTTGGGCAAATACATAATCAATTTCTGCTAAAACAGCTTGGTATTCATCAGAATCGACTTTAATTCCCATCTCAACCATTTCTTTTCGTTGAGTTTCTAACTGCGTTAAAGTCGTGTCTGCATTACCAGATGTAATAGCAGTTGGTACCTCTACTTGAGTCTCCGTGCCTGCTCCATTGGCCAACTGATTTAATTCAGTCAACTCTTCAGGAGTTTTAAATTCTTTAGATAACATCTCAAGTTCAGCGAGTTGTTCTACAGCATTCTTAATTGCTTGTTCATAAAATTTATATTCCTCTGTCCCCTTGGTGGTTTGCGCCTGCAACTCTTGCATTGCAGAAATGGTATTACGCAATTTTTCAGGATCGTTAATAAAAGTTCCATCACTTTCTGGATTACCTCCAGCGGCATCAGGAAAAGCAGCAAGCATTTCTTGAACTAATGCTGACCCCATACCAGCATAGCCATATTTATTTTTAGTGTATTCAGAAATCAGATGAGTAAATAACTCATCATTCATAATTTCAAAACCGCCGTCTTCGGTTAACCAATCATCAAGTCCATACTGTTTTAAAGTAGCAATGGTATCGTCATAAAAATTTTGAATGCCTTTGGTGTCTTCGGTTAAATACCGTTCTTTCATTTTTTGAGCTTTGTTGTAAAATTGGTCATCAATAATAGTGTCAAAATCTTCAACACCAGTTAATAAAGAGGCGTATGTCTGATAATCGTCCTTACCTACCCAACCTTTTTTATGAAGATCTTCAAATCCACTCCATCCACTAACAATACTGTTATAAACATCACTAGGGTTTGCTGATTGAGAAGCTTCATTCCAAGCATTTAAAGCATTAACAGATGATAATAATTCATCACGATATCTGACCCAGGTTGCAATATTATCTTGAATAGCAGCTTGGCTCTCAGACAAAGATATGATTTGATCATTGATAGATTGAGCAACTTCATCATTGGCATAATCATTGTCTCTCAAACGTTGGTTCAGTCTATCAATTTCCGCTTCATTTTTTAAATATTGTCCAAATAATTCTTTTTGTTCTTCAGTAAGTTGTTGAGCTGCGCTTTCTTTTTCTTGCCTCTGTAATTCTTTGGCTTTATCAGCATTAAGCTGAATACCAGTTGAAGTTTCAATAAGAGCGTCATTATAAGCAGAATTAGAAGCTATTAATGCATCCAATGAATCCTTTGAAATATAGCCTTGCTTTTCTTGTTCGGAAACAGCAGTATTAAAAGCGGAAATAGAAGTTGAAATATTAGCTATGGAAGTTTTGATTTTTTCTTCCATTTGGCTTATCCTATCAGCCGCTCCCTCCGCCGTATCGTCAACAATCCACCCCCACTTTGACATTAAAGCAATAGCTTCTTCCATACTAGAAGCAATACCAAAGTTTACCATGGATCTCGCAAAAGATTTTACATTTTGTTCTGCTTCGATGAGTCCAACATTCGTTTCTTGTAAAAACTTGTCTAAATCATTTTTAGTAAATTTTACGTCTTCGATCAGATGCATTTGTTCGCCTGTTTGACGAGCCGTGTCTCCAACATCTGCTATAAGCCCTTTAATATTGGTCCATCCTTTGTTATCTTGAGCGTCTAAGGCTAGTAAATCCTCTGTAGTCCACCCTTCTCCAAGACGATCTATTAATCCCCAAATATAATCATCTACGGTTTCCTGCGATAACAACTCAGGTCCATGATCTGTTTGAAGAATTGGAGAAAATGCGATTTCTATGCCATCATACTCGGCAGAAGAACCCAGTACCGTAGCTACACTGTCACCAAGGTCTAAAATTTGGCGATTAGCAAGATCAATATTGCCAAAGATAGTTCTAGACAAATCAACTCCACCTTTTTCAGCAGCAGAAACCGCTTGATCATAAGCGTTAGTTAAATCTTCTAATTGCTGTATTTGATGATTTGTCGTATCCTGTGGATTGTCCCAATCTATGTCTACTAAATCAGAAACAGAGAACTTTTCTCTTCGGATGCTCTTTTGCATATCACCGTATTTATTTGTAAATAAGTCTTTAACATAATTTTCTTTAAAGTCATCAATATTAAAGCTATACAAATCTTGAATATTCATCTCAGAGGCGTAAGAATTAATATCTACCCCAAGTTCCTTAAATTCGTCTTTATAATAATCTTTAAAATCTTGAAGTTCTTTTTCGAATTGTTCTTGCTGTCCATCTAAATCCAACGATTGAATTAAAAAATCTTTATCTATGCCAAAACCAAAAATACCCTCAATTTCTTTTAAATATTTAGACATTTCTGCCTTATATTCTTTGGGCTTGATCGTAGCATAATCAGGATTCATTAAATGTTCTAAAGAATCACCAATATTTTCATCTTCTTTAAACTTATTTTGTAAAAGCTTCCATTGTCCCTCAAATTGTATTCCGTCTGTCAAAGCATAAGCATTAAATTGCTCAAGATTACCCAGCGCCGTCTTTAACTTCTCTGGTGCATCTTCATCTATCTTGGCTATCTGAGCATAATTAGAGATTAATTCTTCACGTACTTTTAATAATTCTTCGGCATTTTTCTGTTGATCTTCAGTTACTTGATCAATAGCTTCTTGGTAAAAATCAATATTATTTCGCTTATACTCTTCATATAATTCGACAGAAGATCTATCCTGCGGTACAATAGTCGGAGCGTTTTTCTTTGCATCATCCAATAATTTTTGATAAGTTTGCTTATTCTTCTGTAACGTTTGTGCATTACTTATTAACGCTCTGGCTCCCGTTCTACTATTTTCTTCCCCAATTAACGAGTCAATATCTTCTTTGGCTTGGTTTTCTTGTGCTTGCTTTTTCGCCTCTGCCAATCTACCATATTCTTCAGTTTGAGCTTTAATCGCCTCTGTTGAAGCAATAATTGCTTGTCCCTCTGCATCATAACCAATTATTAATTGAGGAAATTGTTCTGCTATTTTTTGACGGACATTATAATATTCTTCAGAACCCACGGTAGCATTTTGATATTCGGTTAGCAATTGCTGTAAAGATTGCTGATTATTCTCTGCGTCTTTTTGTTCGTCTGCCAATACTTGTTTGTTTTTGTTTAGCGAATCAATAAGTTTATCTGTCCGTTTAGAAATGGCATCAGTAGACATCGAAAGGGCATCATATGCTTTATTGGCCAAATAAATACTAGCAACTATAGCAGCAATGACACCCGCACCAATTAGCATCTCCTTAAATAGCGCCGCAGAAGCTTGTTGCGCTTGTACACTAGCCGTTGCAAGTTGCTCCATACTTGTTGTACTGGCAAATAGTTCTTGCTGAGCAGGAAATCTTTGCATCATTGTATTTTGGACAAAGCCAAAATCATATTTACCCCATTCTGCAGCGTTTTTGCCAAAGGTGTTACGGAATATATCAGCAGCATGAGCGCCACTTAATATTTCACTAAATGATTTAAAGCCTGTACCTGCCTTAAACATTCCAAGCAATCCACCGCCAAGCCCCTTAAGAGCAACACCACCAAATGTGACACTTAACAATGCTTGTAAAGGCCCAATAGCATCACTCAATCCATTAAAGGCTTCGGTTAAATTAATGACGAAATCTAAAATACCCTTTGTCGCATCAGAATTATATAAATCGATCCAGAAAGAATCCATCTCAGTACGAATCTTTTGCGTTTTACCTGCGATTGATTCCTCGTACTTTTCCTGATTCTCTAAAGCTCCACCTTGACTTTCTGTAGCATGTTGCGCTAATTCCATTGAATCAGTCCATGCCATAAGGATGTTCTTAAATTTAGATGTTTGTCTGGTAGCAGCAATGTTAAATGCAATATTCGCCTGCTGTGCATCACTTAAACCGTCCCATTTTTCACGAAGCTGAGTAAGGATGGTGATCATATCATTCATTTCGCCACTTGGCTTATATACCTGTACACCCACAGCGGCTAATGATTCAGAAGCTTTAGAAACTGTAGAGCTATCAATTTCTTCAGCATATTGAGGCATTTTATTAACCTTAGAGATACGAGTAATGATAGTTTTCATTGCATTACCAATTGAACTACCATCTTCACGAGTTCTCTCTGCAACCTTAGCAGAAATAGCGGCTAATTGCTCAAACGACATTCCTGCATCATGGGCAACCTGACCTGTGGCTGTAACAGCTTGGGTCATAACCTCTATACCCTTCGAATAATCCATGGCTACATTCGCAGAAATATCATTTAATACGTCAACAACATGCATTGATACATCAGCAGCATCTGCTTCAGAATCTTTGAGCATATCAAACTGTTGAATAATACCCTGAACTTCATCAGCAGCAGTAGAAGCGTCAACACCAGACAGGTTACTCAGAATAACTGTAGGCTTTGCTAACTGTTGAATCTCTTCAGCGGAAGTATTCATGTTAGCATAAATCTTATATACGTCCTCAGCATTGGCTACCGACATCGAAAGATCTTTAGCCATATCAACAGCAGATTTTCCAAGTGAATCTAACTCTTTAGAAGTCATATTCATTGTATAACTAATATTAGTTAACGTTGAATCATACTCCTTAAACGTAGACATACCTGCTGTCAATTCAGAACGAAGTTTCATAATCGCAGAGTAGCCCATTATTAACATAGGTAACTGATGTATAACTCCACCAATACTCTTAGAAAATCCAGTTAAAAAAGCATTCTGCCCTTGGCTTACAGTAGAAGACATACGCCAGGCATTAGATAATTGTTCTACTTGACCTGTAAGCTGAGTGATTTGTCCAGATGTAGTTTTATAAGTACGAGTAACTTTAGTCTGATCTGCATTCCATTTTTCTGTCACCAAAGATCCAAGTTGTGCAGCTTTGGCATACTTGTCCATTTGGGCAGTCATGTCAGCCGCATTTTTGATCTGTCCTTGGTCTAATAAATATCCTTGATTGTTTTGCATCAAAGTAGGATCAGCAATTTCTTTGGCTGTTTTTAATAAACCCTCTAACTGATTTCTATATGCCTGAATTTGCCCATCATCTTTCGCATTAAACATATTATTAATAACTTGTCCAATTTTGCCAATATGATCAGTCCAAGTATTGCTTCTTGCATCAGTGCCAAGATTCGATAAAACCGTCTGTACTTTTACAAGATCCTTTAAAAATGGTTCAATTTGTAAATTCTGTAAGCCAGCATTTCCTTGTTTTATAGCATCAAAAATCTCTTTTGTAGACTTGGCATTCTTTAAGGTATCTATGAAATTGGTCCCAATACTATCAATTTGAGTCATTTGACCAGTTACCGTCGTACCATCAAATACTTTAACATCAGCCAGACCTTGTAAAGTTTCTCGTATCAGCTCTAAACGAGTAAGAAAACTATTACTGATGTCTTCTTTATCGAATAAATCTCTTATAGGATTATTTTGCTTAAATTGGTCAAGAATAGGAGTAAACTGAGGAATTAGCTGTTTAATATTATTAATTAAATCATAATAAGCTTTTGATGTTGACTCTACGTTCTGCTGTAAGGTAGCCATTAATTTGGCATCAGAACTTTTATTAATATCACTTGCAGCTTTATTATACGCCTCAACCGCTTTTGTAACATCTGCATAAGCAGAGGCAACAGCCTTTAATTGATTTTGATTATAATCTTCCTCTGTGCCTGTCATTCTTGCCTGTGCTTTTCCGAATGCTCGTAACTGAGCAGGAGAAAGACTGTCTTGATTTAATAAAGTACCATGAGCAAGATTCGTAAAGAAATCTGGCGTTAAATCACTTAAAGAAGTTTTACCATAAGCCATATCTAAGACATCTTTTAAGCTATCTTTCATTAGGTCTAAATGAATTTTAGCATCATTGATTTTTTGAGTATAATCAACTATACCAGTTTGATCCTTCGCTGCTTCTTTCTCAACCGCCTGTAACTGTTTTTGAGCATCTGTCACATTTTGGATAGCCGCTAATAACTGTTTATAATTTTCAACGTCAACTTTCTTTTCATCTTTAGTATTTTTAGTATTGATTTGTTGTTGTGTTTTAATTGTTTTTGCTTCGGCCTCTAATGTATATCTCTGTTTGTTAAATTCTTCTATATAATCACCGAAAGCTTGCAAACCATTTCGTCCCGTACCATCTCCAATATCTGCGGCATCAATGTTGATTTGCTTCCAATTATCTAATATGGCTTGTAATGGAGCAACTTTTGTTTTACCATCTAACCCAAGTTTCTCAAATTTTTTAATTAATTCATCAATATAAAACTGTCCCTTTAAATCTCTTGTTTTAAACATATTCTGTAAAGGGTCTAAAGAGCCAGAAACATTTTTCGCTTGTCCTTTTAATTGTTCAATTGTTGCTTTTAAACGGTTTAATGCCTTTTCTGCATTCTCAATATCTGTTAAACTCGTAGCATTTGCAATTTGTGACATTACATCTTGATATTGAGAGGTTCCATATAAACCAGAATGAACTGAAGCGGCTCTTTGCTGTAATTGAGTCTGTCTGTGTTGTACTTCTAATAATTCTTTTTCTGAGGCAATATTAGTTTGCTTTTGAAGATCCGCTGTAATTCTTTTAATATTTTGTAATCTTTGCTCTTTAAATTGCTTGTAGTCAGGTTCATATTCAGGAAAACGACCATAGTCTTTAGCTTCTTTTAACATGCTCTTTCGCATTTCTCCTAATGCCACCCGCTGTTGTTTCCAAGGAGCAAGATCTATATTAGGATACTTCGTCTGTATTTGAGTCATGTCATGGTCGAGCTTCAATATCTGCTCATCTACTTTGGCAATTTGTTTGGATAAACTATCATAGTTCATCCTTTCACCGCCAAGTTTTTCAAGATTAACTATGCCAGTTTGTTGATCTTTTACATATTTATACGACTGTTCAGATGCCCAACCTGTTCGTTTAATAAATGTTGAACCATCTTCCCAACTATATCCTTGCTGACTCTTAATCGTTCCAACGGGAGAGGCATATACCGCTACCGGTAAAGGATTCTGAGGAGTAGGTGCATTTTGTCCACTAGAAGTAGGAGAAGATGGAGCGTTGGCGGAACCAGCAGGCGCACTACCGGGAACATTACCGTTGTTGGTATTAGTATTCATATTAGTATTTGTAGGTGGAAGCGCCGAAGCTGGAAGTTGTACTTTAGGAAGATTTGCTACAATATTGGTCAAATAAGTATCAATATCTTTTAAGACATTCTTCAAAGACTCAAAATTAGATGCCTCTTGTAATATAGAACTGGTTTCTTTAGAAACATCATCCACAGACATATTAGAAGCAGTAGGCGTTTGAGGAATTCTAGACTGATCTTTAGGCCAATAAACAACTGGAATTTTAGGTATTCCTAATTCATAAGCAGCAGCTGCCCTATGCCGTCCTTCTTGACCATTAATACCACGCTCATCAAGCCAGGGAGTATACATTTGTTCTCCCGTTTGTATTTTTTCTTTAAGCGCATCTACCTGAGATCGATCAAGTCCCCTAACTTGCATCGTCAGATTTGTTTTTGCATTCCGTGTGTCGTTGAACATTGCAGCACTACGAGCGAGATATTCCTCTGGAGACATTTCAACAATATATGCTTGGCTAGTATCAATACCTGTTCCAGTATCGTTTTTTCTAAAACCAGTATATTTATCTTTTATTGCAGTGTTGAGTTTTTTAAAATCATCAAAATGAAGCATTGGCTCTTCATCTAAAAGAAGCTGGTTCATTTGTGACAAGAGATTATCCAATTCTTTTTGAATAGCATCTTTTTTATTGTGCAATTCTTCCCATTTGGGATTTGTAGGAGCCATAATTTTGCCAAGCGTATCCACCATTGCCGCTTCATCAGGAGTCCATTCTGACACAGGTTTTCTAGATGGAGTCTTATTTATTTCCTCTGAAAGCTTTGTCCATTCTTCTCGTAATTGAATACGCTGTTTTTCAAGTGCTTGATATGCCGCACTTTTATATGCCTTACTTGTCAAATCATCAAGGCTTCGATTAGAACTATTGCCTGTAGTATCAGAACCCATGGCTCCGATATTACTATTTATAGTAGAAGATAGAAGATCCGCAATTGTTTGAAATTTTTCAATTATAATATCAAGTTGAGAAATATAAGATGTTAAGCCATCACTACCCTCCTGACCATTAATAGCACCAAATATTGTATTTGATTTTTGGTCTGTTGTAATAGATTGATACCTTTTTTTAAACTCATCCATTACAAAACCAGTAGATTGAGCAATCTTTTGAAGTTCTTCAAATTGTTGGATGTTCCATTGTAAATTATCAAATTTAGATGTATCAGTCCATGTTTGAGACATTAATGCACTGACTTGTGTAGTAGCTGGTTCACCGCTTTTAGTAAGAGCAGTTGAAAACTCTCTGTTTAACTCGAATAATTGTTTTGTTTTTTCTGTATATTCTGTAATTTGAGAAGATAACCCTTGTTGAAGAAGAGTAGATATATTAGATAAAGCATCTAATAACCCCTTTGCACCCTCTGACTGATCCAAAGTAGCAAAAGCCTGTTGAAGATTTTGGACCGCCTGAACTAAAACATCGATATCTTTAGTAAGTTTCTCAAATTGCTGAGAATTCTGTTGTGTCCAAGCAGAACTTGTTGCTTGTTTTTGAGCAGCTTGATCTGCCTCTGCCTTGGCTTTTTGTAATTCAGTTATTTTTTCTTCGAAAATTTTAATGCCGTTATCGTAATATTTAACATTACTTGCCATTTGAATTACATTTGAGTCTAGCCAAGGATCTTTCCCAAGAGATTCCGCTCCTTGAAACAATTCAACGAAACGATCTTTGTAACCTTGCTGTTCTCGAAGTTGATCATCTTTTAATCTTTGTAATGCATTTTGGAAAGAATCTATTGTTTTTCCATAATCGTCTTTGAATACTTCGGCTCCCCAATCTGTGAATAAATCTTCAGGAATCGGATTAGCATCGTCAGATAAAAGATGTTTATACTGTTCAATTTGATCTAATATTTGTTCTCTTTCGGTCGGTTTAAAAGATTTTAATTCTTCTTCCATATACTGGATTTGTTCATAAAATCTCGTTTTTTCTTCTTCATATCTCGCAAATTGCTGTATCAAATCAGCAGCTATAGTACCAACTTCATCAAAATCAACGTTACCTTCGTTAGCGTTATATAGCTCTTTTAATTGCTCTATAACACGTTGTTGGTCTGCTTTGGCTTCTTCTCGTGCGCTCTTATAAGCATTAATTTTTCCTTCTAAACTACCAAAATCTTGATCTAAATCTCTTTGATCTACATAATATCCAAACGAGTTATTTGGTTCAGACCCATCAGTAATTTCAAGAGCTTTTTTTCGCATTTGGTTAGTAGTAATAGGCTTAAATACTTTTTCAGCAGCGGCTTTTTGCTGTTCTTTGGCAGCGGCTTCTTCAGCAGCTTTTTGAACCATATACTCATCATATTGAGATTGTAAAGTAGCAATTTCTTGATCTATCTTTGCAATATTTTGAATGTGCTGTAAATATTCCGCTCCATAGATTTTTGCCGCCCCATCATTTACAGAGCGACTTTGTTTATAAGCGTTCTGTGCTTCAGCAAGACTTTGTTGTTGCCATTGAGATTCTTGCTCACGAAGATTCTTTAAAAAAGATATTTTATCTTTATAAGTCGCTTCAGTATATTGCTCCATATCTATAGCCGAAAGCCGTTGATATTCGTTCACTAAATCAGGATCATTAAGTTCTGATGTAGAGATAGATTCGATAGAATTGTCTTTAAGTAAACCTTCTTTTGTCCATTTGCTAGACACATTTTTTAATTTATTTTCTAAATCTTGAGCTATTGCTGCATCTAACTGATTATTATAATATTCCTTAATGCCTCTAAGACTTTGATATAATCCGACATTTTCTTTAAAAGAACTGGTATCTTGTACGTTATAAAATTGTGTTGCCCTTTCAAGATATTCAGTTAATTGCTTGTCGATTAAAGATAAACCATTATCTAAGGTACTTAAACTGTTCCCAGATTTGTGTAAGCCTCCATATTTATATCGAATATCGCCCCAAAATGATTTTACTTCTTTTTTTGACATACTTGATATTGTTGAAGATACTGGAATAGCCTCCTGATTATTTAATTCATTCTTTA
>ODAI012862162.1_pt1 | contig 23575 bp, 39 predicted proteins | sample 1539321 | NCBI WGS metagenome assembly ODAI01 (sample SAMN02144231, study PRJEB22623) | gut metagenome | biome: sheep rumen | host: Ovis aries | place: New Zealand | reverse complement strand
TCTTGACAAAATATAAAAAATATGATATAATAATATTATGATAAAATCATAACTGATAAAGGAGAAATTATTATGAATTTGAAAAATGCGACTTTCTATGAAAAATTCAGTATGCAGGATAACAGCTATACAGATGAATCTGACCGTCATTATACATTTCTTGTAGGAGAATGTGAGGGAAACAGTATTTATGCTGACACAAGCGGATATGTAACAGAAAGCGGAGATGTTTCTGTTTACTTTAATGATGATAAGGACGGAGTGATTCAGGGATATATTCAGGACGAACATCTGCACGAAACAATGATTGATTTGCCTTTTGAAATCGCTGATAAGATTGCAGAACTGACAGAACAGGCAATTATGAAAGACTGCAAACAGCAGGAAATGGAGATGTCAGAATGATTGTTGTAGAGACAGATAAAATTTACGAACTGTATGCAAGAACCAACAGGCGTGTGAAATGGAAGTATGCAGAATACGGTGGCTGTTATCGTACTGTTGAAGAAGCGATAGAATCCGCAAAGAAGCATTATGGCAGTAAACCGTTTGAATATCAGATTATAAACCTTGATGATGACAGTACAATAACAGGCTTTGTCAACTGGAAAGGAAAATCCTGAACAGAAAGGAAAAAATATGAATCAGAAAGAACCAAAAGAGGAAATTTTACATGAACTGGCTAAATTGTATCTGAATCTGAAAATGGTTCGGAATAAGAAAATGCTTGTACAGTTTGTTTTTTGTATTGTATCAGTAATGGCAGGAATATTCTGCTGTAAAGTCATAAGTGAAAATATTTATCTGATGCTGCTGATTCTCGGAATAGTTGCCGTGCATAATATGCTGTTTCTTGACGTGATTTCCGGACTGCGGAAAGATGAAAGCGAACTGTTGCTCGAAATTGAATCAATAGGAAGGGACGGATATGACAGAAGCACAATGCATAAAAACGATTAAAAGAATCAATAAAGAAAGAATTGTCCTGTCTCTGATATGTGGTTTTGTTGTTGCAAGAACCATAAAGCTGATGGAAAGCATATCGGACGAATCAGCATTTTTCTTACTGTTCATCATATTGATGATGCATAATTTCGCATTTCTTATCGTGCTGATTCTAATGCATCAGGACAGCAAACAATGCAGAGAAAAACTTGCTGAAATCAGAGAACAGGCAGATACGAAAGGAGCGAATGATTTTGACAAAAATTGAAAAAATGCAGAGTATCATTCAGCATTCGGAGCATATTGTATTTTTTGGCGGAGCAGGTGTTTCCACGGAAAGTGGTATTCCTGATTTTCGGGGAACAGGTGGTCTGTATACAGAAGATACTTCTGATATTTCAGTAGAGATGATACTGTCAAAGCCGTATTTTGAAAGCAATCCGAAAGACTTTTTCAGGTTTTTCAGGGAAAGAATGATGTTCGGAGAGGTTCAGCCGAATACCGCACATCTGAAACTTGCGGAACTGGAACAGCACGGAAAACGAATAGATATTATCACACAGAATATTGACGGTCTGCACCAGAAAGCAGGAAGCAGAAATGTGATTGAACTGCATGGCGGAAACAGAACTTCCCACTGTGTCAGATGTCACAGGGAATATCTGACAGAACAGGTGATACGGCAGGAAATTCCTGTCTGTGAATGTGGCGGTATCATCAAGCCTGACATGGTGCTGTACGGTGAAGCAATACTGGAAGAAACGTTGCAAAAGGCACGAACAGCCCTGAAATCTGCTGATACGCTGATAATTGCAGGAACGTCCCTGACAGTTTATCCTGCGAAAAATATGCCGAAAAATCATTTCAGGGGAAAACATCTGATTATCATGAACCAGACACCGACATTTATGGACAACTGGACATCAATGGTATTCCGTGAGAAAATCGGAGAGCTGTTTTCGGAAATCAAATCAGAATGTGAAGAACTTCCAACTGTACCTGATACATTTCACGTTCCATACAAAAAACCGTATGAATTTTAGCAGCAAAGGCAGGAACGGATATGAATTTTGAAATTCTGAAAAAGGCAGGGCTTCCGTATGCAGAAGATTTTAAAAGCACGGTTTCATCAAGTTATACAGGCGTGGAACAGGCAATTTTTACAAATCGTTTTCTGACAAATCTGAACAGGCTTCCCAAACAAGCCCTGAACAGAAATACGGCTGTTTCCGATATTCAGAAAATCGGCAGACTGCTGAAAAGACAAAAAATTCATGACCTAAAAGGCTCTTGCGGAATTTCCTTTATTGTGAATATTTATGGAAATATTCAGCAATATTTTGAAGTCCCTGACGAAGATGCAGAATATGTATTTTCGATTCTATTCGATACTATTAAAGGAGCATAATGATGCGTGAACAAAATGAACTGCTGTTTGTGAAATCAAAACAGCAAAAAGAACATTATCTTCATCAGAAACTGCTTGAAAGCAGCAAGGCAGTTGTGTTCTGTCCGCATGATGAAAATTATACTTCTCTTTATGAAAAGCTGAAAGAAAACGGTTTCCATATCTGTGAAGTCAGGCTGAACCACTTTGAAAAGCAGACAGAAGATGATAATATTCTCAGGGTATGCCTGTTCGGGATTCAGTGCAGAAAAGGAATCGAGCCGTTTCTTGCACCGCTGTATTATGATGATAAAAAATATGTACTTTTCTTCTTCACAGGTGCATTTCAAAAAGAAGACATTCAGGAAACAGAAGAATTTTACGCTGATGCTGTCAAATACTGTACAGAACAGAAATTTCCGTGTGATACCCTGCTGATTCTGGATGATTTGGAAATTCTGACAATTGATGGAATCGGAAAAGCTTTTGATAAGGCAGAAGAAAATAATTTCCATATCATCTGTACTTTTTATGATGAACAGGAACTGGATATACTGTATTCTGATGAAGAAATTGCAGAAATCAGACAGAAAAGCGGACAAACGGTTCTTTCACCTGAAAAGAACAAAAAAATGAAACCGAGAGGAGCATTATAATGTACAAATTTCAGAAAGATGACCTTGTAATCTGCAAACCGGAAGAACACAAACGCAGTGAAAGCAACAAGCCTTTTGAGATATATGCAAGAGTTGACGAGGTTGACCGTGACAGAGATAAGGTACGCCTTGACTGCTATCAGAAACAGGGCAGTTTTCATCTGGAATCCAGAATCACGAAATTGCTTCCGCTTTCCGAAATGGAAGAAAATGAACTCTATCAGCCAATGAATGAGGAAGAAATTATTGAATTCCGTGACAACCTCTGCAAACTTCTGACAAGTCCCAATTTCTGCAACAATATGTATGTCATAGACGTTCAGGCAACATTTGAACTTGCCAATGAAAAAGCAGAAGAAATCGAACGGAATCAAAAGGCAAAGATGGCAGGATATGAACATTAACATAAGAATAGTCACATTAGATGGTGAATTTGTAAAGTTAAAGCTGATGCACGAAGAACTGAAAAAATCAAAAAACAAAGAAATCTGATAATTGCAGTATTCGCTTTTATTTCTATGACAGCAATTATTCTGATGCATTTTTACAGCAGTGTGATATGGGCGATTGCTGCTTTGCTTCTGATTCATGATATAATGTTTGCATTAGTTTTTTTCAGTATAATGAGAGAAGAAAAAGAACTGATGAATGAAATTGCAGAAATACAGACCCAAATGATGAAAAAAATGAAAGCAGAAACAGAAAAGGCAAAAGAACCATAACAAAAATTTTACCGGAAAGAGAGAAAACATATGCTATATCAAGGAAAAGATTATCCTCTGACTGCTGTCATGTATGAAGTACAGGAAGACAGCATTCGTATCTGCAAAAAAGCTGAAAGTGAGGTGATTTTGTGAAGTATACCAAAGCAGAACTGACAAAAATGCTGATGAAAAATCTGCAGAAATATATTGAACAGCAGAAAAAGTCTCCGAAAACAATCTGCAAGGAACTGAATATTCCTTATCCTACTTTCATGCAGTGGGCTGAAGGACGGTCTTATCCGCCAAACGAAAGAATTTCCATTCTTGCAGACTATTTCAATGTCAGCATGAATGAACTGATTCAGGAAAACCAGCAGCCTGTATGTGAAATCACATATTGTAAAAAATGTGAGTTTTTTTGCGAAGAATATGGATTCTGCGAATATTTCAATGCTGCTGTAGAAAAAGAAGACTTTTGCAGTCATGGAATACAAAGGCTGAATCTGTAATCACAAAAAACGACAAAAAACATGATGATGTGCATAACTTTTCTGTCAGGCTGATGATTGAAAAAATGACGGAAATGTGGTATAATAATAGTGCAAAAAATAATAAGAAAGGTTTTGATTTATGATGAATGAAATGAGAAAAGTGAAGTACAGCCGTTCTCTGATGCCGAAATGCCCTAACTGCCGCAAAGAACTCGGCAGAGAAATTGACGGAATTGTTTTTCCGTATCGTTTTTTGGAGCAATGTTCCTGCGGACAGAAACTGCTCTGGAAAGAAAAGAAACAGAAGTGCAGAGAACATTTTGCAAAACTGATTGACAATTCAGCAATCTTTTCAGGAAAACGGACGGTTGTGTTTCTGAAAGGAGAAAATCTGATTGAAGCCGTTTAAGAGACTGATTGATTCTGAAAAACTGATACACAAATATGCATATTTTCTGGAAGACGGTACAGAAGTTGTCAAAGTATCTGACATCAAATCGTTTCCGTCTGTTCCGAATAAAAGTGCAAAATGGCAGCATACCGCAGGCGGACAGTGGTTCTGCTCTGCCTGTGGTACAACCTGCTGTTATGATGACGGAGCAAAAATTGTCCCAAACCGCAGAGGAATTAAATTCTGTCCGAACTGTGGTGCAGAATTTGGTGAATATAAGCCTGAAATTCCCAAACTTGACTGAAAATATTCTGTTCGGAAATGAGGTGAAAAAAATATGAACGATTTCATAAGTAAAATTTTTTGTCAAAGCAGTCCTTGAAACAGTTTACGGAACAGGAACAAGAAATTATGTGGAATGGTCTCAGCAGTAAACTGAAATGCATAGACTTCAATACTGCAGAACTATTGAAAGCTTTGTATGATGAACTTCCTGTCATTCGGGAACAAACAAAATTATGGACGGTAAAATATTTTTTTGCTGCAAGCACAACATTGTATATTGCAATAGATATTGCTATTGTCAGAAAAATTGCTTTGTTCTGCCTGTTTGCAGAAACGATTGCATTTTCTGCTTTTCTGTGGGAAAAAATGCGATACAAAAGAAAAATCCTGAACTGGATTGTAAAAATCGAAAATTCCTTTTGAACATCAGTTGCTTTTACAGGCAACTGATGTTTTATATTTTTTTCAAAATTTTTGTGTAATTTTATTGACAAAATCAAAAAGTCATGTTATAATCTTATTACAAGCTAAAAACAAGTTGATAACACGTTGACAACGTGTAAAAAAACAAATTATAAAACCGAAAGGAAAAGGTGAACATCATGCAGGAAATCAAAGAAGTGACAGTCTCGTTCAAAATGGAAGCGGAGCTTTACAAGGAATATTCAGACCTTGTGAAAGACTTGCATCAAAACGTCAAAGGAAACATTATCCGCTATATTTCAGAATGCGTAAAGTTTACAACAGCGGATATTTCGGAATTATCGGCAAAAAAGTATCACGAACTGACCGCTTCTTCTGACTGTACAGTTTCTTCTGAAAGTGCTGAAAAGGAATAAGAAAGAAAAGCAGAATCAGAAACAGCTATCCGCTATGGGTAGCTGTTTTTTATATTTTTATAACAAAATAAAATGACAAAAATATCAGAATATGTATTGACAAAATTTAAAAAATATGGTATAATAATATTAGTGATAAAATGAGAAAGGAAGGGCAAAATATGCTTTCAATTGAACTGACAAGTGAACAGCAGGAATTATTAAATCAGGTATCACTTGGAAAGAATGTTCTGGTAGATGCCTGTATCGGCAGTGGAAAAACGACTGCGATTCAGGTACTGTGTGATACATTTCAGAGCAAAAGAATCTTATATTTAACGTATAATAAGCTTCTTAAGATAGATGCAAAGAACAAGATACAGAGCAATAATACAAAAGTGACAAACTATCACGGTTTTGCATGGGAAACACTAACCAAGATGAAAGTCAAGGCAGGAATTTCTGACCTGATTCAGACATTCAACAAGGAGAAGCCAAGAGTACCGCATTATGATATGCTGGTACTGGACGAATATCAGGACATTGATTTGGAAATCAGCAAGCTGCTGAAACGCATCAAGGAATGCAATCCGAATATTCAGATTGTGGCAGTAGGAGATATGCAGCAGAAAATCTATGACAAGACTTCTCTGAATATATTGAATTTCATAGATGAATTTATGGAAGAATATGAAATTCTGCATTTTACTTACTGTTTCAGGCTGTGTCCTGCACTGGCAAGAAAGCTTGGAAGAATCTGGGGAAAGAAGATTGTCGGTGTCAACGAAAACTGCAAAGTAGAAAGCAAAAATCTGAAAGAGATTACAGAATTTCTGGCAAAGCAGAATCCGGCAGATATTCTTTGTCTTGGTGCAAGAACAGGGGCAATGTCATGGGTGCTGAACAATCTGGAAGAAGATTATTCAGAAAAATTCAACAAGAAAACTGTTTTTGCAAGTATCAAAGATGAGGGTGGCGGAGCGACACAGCCCTCAGAAAAAACAGCGATTTTCACAACGTATGACAGCAGCAAGGGACTGGAACGAAAAATCTGCGTAATTTTTGATTATACAGAAGAATACTGGACACTTCGTACCGGAATGCCACAGACCAAATATGAAATTATGCGGAATATCTTCTGCGTTGCTGCAAGCAGAGGAAAGGAAAGGATTATTTTTGTCAGAAACGGAAGCAAGAAAGGAAAGACAAAGGAAACACCTCTGACAGAGAAAATGCTTTCCACACCAACAGAAGAAAACATGATTTTCAACGACTTTGATATTTCAGATATGTTTGATTTCAAGTATAAGGAAGATGTGGAAGAATGTTTTCAGGAACTGGAAATTAAGGAAATTCCGCTGACAGACAAAACGGTGATTGACATTAAGAACAGTGATGAACTGATTGATTTAAGTCCCTGTATCGGAACATATCAGGAAGCCGTATTTTTCAAAGGCTATGACATTGATAAGGAAATTGCCTACACAATAAAGCTGCACCCTGACAGACCGCCTTTAAACTATGATACAAACGGTCATCTGGAAGACAAAATCCTGCTCCTGACAGCATTTGAAACCTATCAGGACAGATATGTCAAACAGGTAGAAAAGCCTATTGTTTCCAATGAACAGAAATCCATGCTGAAAAAGCGTTTAAGCACTGTTTTTACACCTTTTGAATCAGTTCAGGTTCTTGGTTCAATGTGTGTAAGAAATAAAAAGAAAGAACCCTTGTTTTTCATTGACGGCAAATGTGATGTTCTGACAAATGATGCAGTTTATGAACTGAAATTTGTCTATGAGCTGAAGCATGAACATTATTTGCAGCTTGCCTGTTATATGGTAGCACTTGATATAGAAAAAGGCATTCTCTGGAATACCAAAAAGAATGAAATGTATGAGATTTCAATTCCTGACAAAGCCATGTTTATGAAGAAAGTCGTGAAAGCAATTACCAAAGGAAAAGTAGAAGGCTGTATTGTGGAACTGAATGCAAAAACACGTTCAGAACGTGAGATGGAAAAGTTGGCAAAATTTTCAGAAAAGGAATAAGGTGAACTTTTTTGATAACAATTGAAGATTTAACAGATGAACAAAAAGAAGTGCTGCATCAGGTATCTGCCGGAAGAAATGTTCTGGTAGATGCCTGTATCGGCAGTGGCAAGACAACGGTCATTCAGATGCTGTGCAGTCAATATCCTGACCGGAGAATTTTATATCTGACATATAATAAATTGCTGAAAGCAGATGCAATAAAAAAAATAAAGAACAAGAACACCAAAGTGACAAATTATCACGGCTTTGCATATCAGGCATTAAAAAAAATCGGTATTGAAACAGCAGTAAGTGAACTGATACGGACATTTTGCCAGTATCAGCCTGAATGTGAAAAATATCAGCTTATGGTAATTGATGAATATCAGGACATCAGTTCAGACATTGCTGAAATGCTCCGAATTATCAAACGGCAGAATCCTGATATTCAGATAGTCGCTGTTGGCGATATGTGGCAGAAAATATACAGCAATACCAGACTTGACATACTGGATTTTATGGACGATTTTCTTGAAGATTATAAGCTTCTGAGATTTACAACGTGCTTTCGTATTTGCCATGAACTTGCAAACAGGCTAAGTAAAGTATGGAAAAAGCCTATCAATGGAGTAAATCAGGAATGTGAAGTTCTGGAAATGACAGAAGAAGAAGCTATTTCTTTTCTTTCAGCACAGAATCCGAAAGATGTACTTTGCATTGGGAGACTTCCCACTGTATTGGAAGAACCCACTCCACTTACAATCTGTCTAAACGAGCTGGAAACAAAATTTCCTGAAAAATATAACAAGTATACCACTTATGCAACAATTCATACTGATAATCCAAGTATGGCAGTTGCTCCAAATAAAAATACAGCAATTTTTACAAATTATGATAAATGTAAAGGACTTGAAAAGTCTATCTGTGTGATTTACGATTATACAGAAGAGCATTGGCTGAAACGAACGAACTATAATGTGAAATATGAAATCATACGAAATTTATTTTGTGTTGCTGCAAGCAGAGGAAAACGTAAAATAATTTTTGTGAAAAAACAAGGACAAAAACCACTGTCAATGGAAACTCTATGTGAAAGAACATTCGTTACACTAAATTCAAATTATAGTTTGGATTCCATGTTCAATTATAAGTATTCTGAGGATATTGAACGTTGCTGGCAGATGCTTTCGATAGAGCAAATTAAAAATAATGATGACAATTTTTTATCTGTTTTAGACCATGATGCACTGATAGACTTGACACCATGCATTTCGATATATCAAAGACTTTTTTTTCACAATTATGACATCAATGCACAAATTGCTGATATGAATTATTATTCTAAAAATTATAGTCTATATTCAACACAAAATGCAATTTCACCTTTAACAAAAGAAGAAAAACAAAATGAAATGAAAGTGCAGGAAAAAATTCTTTCAATCACAGCCAAAAATACAGGACAATTGAGATACGTTTACCAGACAAAAGCACCATTCGTGTCAGAAGAAAACAAAAAAATACTGTTTAAAAATTTAAGCAATGTTTTTAAAGGCACTGAAGAGACACAAACGCCTTATTGCACAGAGATTCATTACAAAAATTCAAATGAAAATAATTCTGTTAGCTGTATAAATATTTTTGGAAGAATTGATATAAGAAGATACAACACAAACTACAATCTTTTCTATACAGATGAATTATCACATGAACAATTTCTAATAACAGCATTCTGCATGATTCTGTCGGGCAGTACAATAGGAATCATCTGGAACACAAAGAAAAACAAGATGTACAGAATCGAAATTCCTGATACAGAACAATTTTTCATGACTGTCATTTCTACGATTACCAAAGGTGAGGTAACAGAAAACCAAATTCAAAAAATCATAATTCAGCAAAAAGAAAGAAGGTAAATTCATGAAGAAAAAAAAGCCAATGAATGAACGTGACAAAAAGATGCTTGCAGTTGCCATGATAGCAGCTTCAATCATGTATGTCGGAAGTGAAATTACGGCATATGAAGCAAGCAAGCCACAGTCCGTTACCTATCGTGAATATATTGATACGCTTGAATCGGGTCAGGGGGAACTGCCTGACCTGATTGATACTGTCTACTATGACCCAAATTCAGATTACTGGCGGTATACACTCTGGAATGATGACAGCCGTGCGAAATATGAACAGTGGATTGCAGACGGAAAAAATATTGCAGATTTCAATTATGATTACAGCAAAAAGGACTGGCGTGTTTTTGAAATGCCGGACTTTACCAATGATACCTTACAGGCACATATTGAGAAATATGATGGTACAGCCTGTCGTGAAATCGTAAAGAAAAGTTTTCAGCCTTTCTGGTTGTCAGCATTTTCTGCAATGGGAGAAATCTTTTTTCTTTTCCTGTTTCTGGGTGGTTTTATACTGTTTTATTCCAAATCAATGGGAAAAATCGGTGGTATCAATGAAAAAGATGTTCTTGTCAAAAATACAGGAGTGAAATTCAATGATATTATCGGGCATGATGAAGTGATTGCAGATTTGCAGCTAATCGTAAAGCTGATGCAGAAAAAACGCATGGAAGCCGAAGCAGACAAAAAGCTGATAGCTGATAAAAATACAGGCAGCAGATTTCCTGTGCAGATTCCGAGAGGTATGCTGTTTTCAGGCGAAGCAGGTACAGGAAAAACCCTTCTTGCAAAGGCAGTTGCAGGTGAAGCAGGTGTGCCGTTCTTCTACATGAATGCAAGCGGATTCGTAGAAATGTATGTCGGTGTCGGTGCAAAGCGTGTCCGCCAGCTTTTTAAGCTTGCGAGAAAAAATGCTCCCTGTATCATCTTCATTGATGAAATTGATGCAGTCGGTACAGACAGAAATGCCACAACAGTTTCAGGCGAACAGAAACAGACAATCAATGCTCTGTTACAGGAAATGGACGGCTTTGATACCAAATCAGGCATATTCATTATCGCTGCTACCAATAATCCAGATACGCTTGACAAAGCACTGGTACGTTCCGGACGTTTTGACAGACACGTTGTTATCAGTCCGCCAAAGGACTGGAATGTCAGAAAACAGCTTTTTGAATATTATCTCCGTCATGAAATCAGAGACAATATGTGCAGTGCAAACCTTGAACAGATTTCCAAGCAGAGTGTGGGGTTTACAGGTGCAGATGTCAGTGCAGTCTGCAATGAAGCAAGGCTGATTGCCACAGCACAGGATTCCGACAGCATTACAACGGAAATCCTTGAAGAAGCCATTGACCGCAAAATTTTCAAAGGAAATCATGTAAAGGAACGTACTGCGGAAATCCGTACAGTTGCCTATCACGAAGCAGGTCACGCCCTTGTCAATGCACTGCTGAATGTCCCGATTGCAAGAGCTACTATCATTGGTTCAACAGGCGGTGTAGGCGGTGCAGTGTTCCGTGAGGAAACAAACCGGAAAATGCAGTCAAAACAGGATTTGCTGAATTTCATTATGGCAGCCTATGGCGGAAGAGCTGCGGAGCAGGTGAAGTTCGGTGCAGATAACATCACAACAGGTGCTTCCAATGACTTTGAAAAAGCAACGGAAATTCTGAAAGCCTATGTCAAGAATTATGCCTTTGACGAAAAGAAAATCGTTATTTCAGACGAGCAGGCAGTTATGCAGGATTATGTGTTTCAGCGTACTTCCGAACTCGCTGATGAACTGTATGAAAAAACAGTTTCCATGATTTCGGAACATACACAGGAACTTGAAAAAATTGCACAGCTTCTGCTTGAAAAAGAAACTGTTTCAGGTGAAGAAATTTATCAATGTATTTTGTAAAAAAAATTAAAATTTCCCCTAAAAAAACAGATTTCAGTTTCTATTATATAGTGTAAAGCAAAACAAACCAAAAACAAAAAGGAGAAGAAAGAAATGAAAGCATATAAAGATTACATTGCCGACACAAAAGTATTCAAAGCTGTTTTTGAAGGAAAAATCCGCTATTTCAGAAGTTTCAGTATGGAAGAAGCCAAAAAAACTGCAAAAGCTAACAAATGGAAAATAACAGACATCAGGGAAGTGACAGGCAGTGAAGGCATAGTGAAATGTACCGTTTACCAGACTATTAAAGGCTTTTATGTGAATACCGGACAAGTTGATGTTGATAAAGTTCTTGCAGAATTTCCACAAGCTGCTTATCCTCTTGCAGTCTATACAGAAAACAAGCCTTATCATCTGGAAGCAGAAGACTACTACTATGGACAGGAAGCAATTGAATACTTTGTCACTGAAAATTGAATTATCAGAAAGAAAAACAGTTATCTATTATGATAGCTGTTTCTTTCTATAACAAAATAAAATAATAAAATATTTAAAAAATCGCTTGACAAAAACGATAAAATATGATATAATAATATTACAGTAAAAAACAAATTCCAATATTGAAAAAAGGAGTAAAAATTATGAAAAAAATAGTATGCATGAAGAATGGAAAATGCTTTGACAGATTTATCAGCGGAACGCTTGACAACGAACAGCAGGAATTTGCGATTGCAGATGAAGTAAAGGAACTCTGTGGCGGAATGGTTGCGGCAACAGTTCTCACGAATGTTGACATTCCGTGGACAGGTGCTTGTGATGAAAAACATTATGCAAGACTTGTGGCAGGACAGCAGATTGCAGTCAAGCCTGAATTTATTGAAACGGCATAAGAACAGACGGAGAGGACAGCACGTTCTCTCCTGATTTTCAGAAAGGAAAAATCATGACAAAAAAGATTGATTTGGAAAAGAAAGCCTATCAGTATGTGAAATATATCCATGCAGACCAGTCGCTGAAAGGCTGTAAATATCTGATTTATGCCATTATTCTGACAATGGAGAACCCTGAAATTCACTATACAGGAAAAGACGGATTATATCAGCAGACAGCAGAATATTTTCATGTGCAGAAAGCAAGCAGTGTGGAGCGTGGAATCAGACATTTGTGTGAACGTCTGTATTCTGATACCAGTGTGGAGCAGTATGAAAAACTGTTTGGAACAATGAAAAAAATAACCAACCGCAGACTAATTTCCACTGCCTGTAACTTTATTCGCTATGAATCTGAAAAATTACAGTAAGAGGGTGATGATTTGAATTATCACGAAGTTCACCGAGACTTGTTCGGTATCAACAAAAATTTTACGCTTGTTCACTGCATCAGTGCAGATTTCGCTCTTGGTGCAGGAATTGCAAAGGCATTTTCGGGAATGGGAGTTAAGGCAGAACTGCTGAAAAATTATCCTATTGGGAAATGGGACAATAAAGGTTACTGTCTATATACAAATGCAGGAAAAAGCTCTTACAGCGGAGTAATGAACCTTGTCACAAAGCGTTTCTGCTATCAGAAACCGACTTATGACACACTTCGTCAGGCTTTGTATTCTATGAAAGAAGAATGTAAAAAGAGAGAAATCCATGCAATTGCCATGCCGAAAATCGGCTGTGGTCTGGATAAGCTGGAATGGAATCGTGTATCGGAAATGATTCAGAAAGTATTTGAAGATACCGATTTGGAAATTCTTGTTTGTGTGAGGTAATTTATGAGCATGGGTGTAATTATGACAGCAGCAGTAATCATTCTGCTGGTTCTGATTATTATTTTTATGGCTATTCCCAAAAAGTAAGGAGAAAAAATTATGGAAATCCGTCATACTGCAGAAACACTTTTTACAAAAAGATATGCAAAGTTCAGGGAACGTGTCCTGAATCCTGAAAATCAAAAAGATTTCTTTATCGACAATCATCTGATTTTCGGCATTTACAAAAATGCAGAGAATTTCAGCATTACGGCAAAAATCAGATGGTTTCTGCCTGATGAAGAACATAAAGAATTTCCATGCACAGAAGAAGGACTGACACAGGCTATGAACTGGCTTGATATGAAACGACTGGAAAGAATCAGCAAACTGCTGTAAGAAAAAAAGAACAGAATAAAGGAGAGAAAGGTTTATGACCTCGAAAGGTATGAGACGAAAGACTATGAACGATTTTTTCTGGAAAAGAAAAATGGTAAAAAAAGGAGAAAGTGAAACATTCAGACAATGGAACAGACAAGGTGTGACACTCAATGAATTTCTTGCCGCACTGGAATGGATTTGTGAAGATGCCTGTTTAGTAGGCGATATAAAGCGTGAAACAAGAGAAGCGTGTCTGCTGACAAATGGAAGAATCGCACTGCTGAACAGACAATACCGGAAGGACGGCTCTTTTGCAGGAGTATTTGACAGCAAAGGCAACAAGGTAGGCAGACAGCATATCGTAGACACTTTGACCTGTACAGATGCAGTCTGAGAAAGAGAAAACAGATAAGGAAGAACAGGTGAATTTTATGAAAATTTTCTATAAAACTGTATATTATGCTGTTGAAGCATTTCAGAACATCATCACTGCTGCAATGATGGCTGCAATTACGATAGGACTTCCGGCTTTACTGATATATTGGCTTGCTAATGTAAATATATTGACAGCTTTTCTGATTACAACAGCAAGCTGGCTCGGATTGTTTTCACTTTCAGCAGCAGCATATGCAATCAGTAAGGCACATGACAAAGGTGAAAACCTGATAAAAGAAGAATCTGAAACACAAACCACAGACTGATTTTCAGTGCAGAAAAACTGCCTGTCTGAATCATTATAAAGGAAGTGATGCAATGAATTACCATGAAGACCACAGAGACTTATTTGGTACAGATAAAAGATATGTACTCTGTCACTGCATCAGTGCGGATTTCATGCTTGGTGCAGGAATTGCAAAAGCATTTGCACGAATGGGTGTGAAAACAGAACTGCTGAAAAATTTCCCTATGGGGAAATGGAAGGGAAACGGCTATTGTCTTTACACCAATGCAGGCATGGGATTTCACAGCGGAGTGCTGAATCTGGTGACAAAGCAGTTTTACTACCACAAGCCGACTTATGACACGCTCCGTCAGGCTCTCTATGCTATGAAAGAAGAATGCAGAGTGAAAGAAATCAAGGCGATTGCTATGCCGAAGATTGCAAGCGGATTGGATAAACTGGAATGGAATCAGGTATCTGCCATGATTCAGGACATCTTTGCTGATACAGACATGGAAATCCTTGTCTGCGTGAGATGAATATGGGTATAATTTTTACAATCGGAATTGTCATTCTGTTAATTGCAATCATCATTTTTATGGCAATTCCGAAAAAATAGCAGGAGAACAAAAAATGGAACTGAAACTGAAACGTACTGCCGAATCTATTCTGAAAGCAAGATTTCCGAAACGGTTTGAGCGAATTTTGAATCCGCACATTCTGGAAGACATCTATGCAGAAACAAAAGGACTGTTTTTCAGTATCTGTGAGGATTCAAACCGTGAATCTGAAAAATATCTGATTGCCAGAATCAGATGGCATATTGAAGATGAAGAACGGCAGGTTTTCCCTTGTACAAAAGAGGGAATCCGACAGGCTTGTGAATGGCTTGATGAAAAGCGGATAGAACGAATCAGCGAAATGCTGTAATATTATTTATGAAAGGAAGAACGATTATGGGACTTGATATGTACTTATTCAAGAAAAAGAAAGAAGAGGACTTTGAGAAGAGAGAGCAGGTGGCTTACTGGCGGCAAGCTAATCAGGTGCGGCAGTGGCTTGTTACAAACACAGGATATAAAGCAGAATCTAACCGTGAATATCATAAGCTGTCAAAGCAGCAGATTGAAAAGCTGATTGCAGACTGTCAGAAAATTCTGAAAAACAACGATAACAAACTTGCTGAAAAGCTGATGCCAACAAAAGGCGGACAAAAAATCGACCTTACTTCTATGATTCCGGCGGAAGCCACATTGCTGACACCGCCTGTTATTGATACATTCGGAAGTACTGCCTATGATAACAGCTATTTTGCAGAACTTCTCAACACGGTTTCCATGCTGAAAGCTGCACTGAACGCTACAGATTTTGGAAAAGAAGAAATTTATTATTACGAATGGTGGTAATTTCTTCAAAAAGTAAAAATGAATAATTTACTGCTGCCCCTGTCCATTTTGGACGGGGGATTTGCAAAGAGAGAAAAGAAAGGTGAACAAACATGAAAGGAATGAAACGCAAAACAATGAACGATTTCTTCTACAAAAGAAGAATTGTGAAAAATGGAGAGAGTGAAATTTTCAAGCAATGGTTTTGTCAGGGAGTATCTCAGACAGAATTTTTAAAAGGGCTGGAATGGCTCTGTGAAGATACTTGCTTTGCAGGAAATCATAATAACCTTGAAAGCAGAGAATTATGTCTTCTGACAAATGGCAGAATTGCCAAACTGTACAGACAGTACAGAAAAGATGATTCCTTTGCAGGCTTGTATGATACCGATTCAAGAAAAATTGATAAACAGTATATTTTAGATTCATTTACTTGCAAAGAAAGAATATAAAGAAGGAAGATGATTGATTTGAATTTATTTTTAATTGCTGTATTGCTGTCACTGGCTGCCTGTTCCATTGGATTCAAGAACTATATCTGGTTTATCTCAATCGGATATGGACTTGCAGTTGCGGCTATCGGAGCAGAAATGATAATTGCAGGCGGAAATCTCTTTGCAAGCCTGATACTGCTGATTTACGGACTGCGGTTAAGCGGTTATCTGATTTACAGAGAGGTGAAAACAGCCTACAACAGCCGTATGACAGGAGAAATCAAACAGAACAAAGATGTACCGATTGGCGGAAGAATCGGCATCTGGACTTCTTCGGGAATCCTCTATCCGCTGATGACTTCAGGAGTTATTTTCAGAACTTCCAATCATGCTCCTGATGATACATTGATGTATGCAGGGCTTGGCATTTCTCTTCTGGGAATCCTTCTGGAATCTGCGGCTGATTTGCAGAAACAGGCAGCAAAAAAGAAAAATCCTGACCGCTTTGTTGATACAGGGCTGTACAGGATTGTACGCTGTCCGAATTATCTTGGTGAACTGATTATGTGGACTGGAATCTTTATCAGCGGAATCTCTGTATATCAGGGAGCATTGCAGTGGATTGCCGCTGTAATCGGGTATCTCTCCATTGTCTACATCATGTTCAGCGGTGCAAGACGTTTGGAAATCCGTCAGAACAAGAGATACGGTGCAGATGAAGAATATAAGCAGTATCATGATAAAGTGCCTGTGCTTCTTCCTCTCGTTCCGCTGTATTCCGTTGAAAAATATAAATGGCTTGTCGGCTGAACAAAAATCCCTTGTCTTTATGGCAGGGGATTTATTATTAAAAACATTGACAAAATGTAAACAGATATGATATAATAATAAAAGATTGGAGTGAAGAGCATGAGTGAAGAAATGTACAAGAAGGCAGTTGAATTCTGGCATGAAATGAATATCTGTACAGATGCAGAACTGGAATCTGCACTGGAAAGTTACAGCATTCTGTTTTCTTATCATTCGGGAAAAATAGAAAATGAAAGAATCACTTATCATGATACAAGAGAAATTTTTGAACATGACAGAGTAACAGGATATACAGGTGATTTGCGTACATTGTTTGAAATCCGCAATGCAAAGCAGACATATCAGATGATGCTGGATGCTTTTCAGGAAAGACGTATTATTGATGAAGAATTTATCAAAGAAATGCAGGGAAGTCTGACACAGAACACTTATGACCCAAGAAGATGGCAAACAGGTGAAAGACCTTCTGAATACAAAAAACATGACTATATTGTCGGTGAAAAAGAAGTCGGAGCGTTGGCTGAAGATGTTCATGAAGAAATGGCTGAACTTCTTGAAGACATTCTTGAAGTTCCTGATGAAAAAGCTATTATAGGTGCGGCTTTTTTTCATGCAAAGTTTGAAAACATTCACCCATTTGCAGACGGAAACGGCAGAACCGGACGGCTTGCTATGAACTATTTTCTAATTCTGCACAATCACCCACCGATAACTATTTACGAAGAAGACAGAAAAGATTATTATGCAGCTTTGGATATGTGGGACGAATATCAGGAATTACAGCCGTTAATTGACTTTCTGAAAGAACAAACCGCAAAGACTTGGCAGAATCAGATAGAACGTCATGAAAAAAGAAATCATAAAGATAATGATGAAGTTGATTTTCCCTGAATCGAAAATCCCCTTACCACAAAGGCAGGGGATTTTATCTTTTTATAATAAAATAAAATGATAATTTTGCTTTAAATAGCTTGACAAAATTGAATAAATATGATATAATAATATTAGTAAAGCAGAAAGGGGACTTTCACATGGAAATGATTGACAGAACCGCATTATTGAATGAAATCTATCATGGAAAAGACAAACCTACAATTTATGACAGAGCAGACTTTGCAGACTGGATTCTGGAATGTATTCAGAAAGCACCTGAAATTACAGGTATTTCTGAAACGGCAGAGAGTATCAGTCCTGAACAGATTCAGGCAGGAATGACAGTTTATGTTGTGACAAGACATATCATTCATGACAGAACAACAGGAACAAGTCATTCTTTTAATGATATTGCAAAATGTACTGTGGAAAAGGTAGTCAAGAAATCGAACATTATCAAATACAGAGTAAACGGACATTTTACGGATGGTGAGTTCTATTCCAGCACCATTACAGAAAAAGGTATCGGTAAGATGCTGTTCATTGACGAAGATGATGCTAAGAAAGTATTGAAAGGGACAAGAAAATGAGTAAATCAAAAGAAAACTGTCGTTTTGACAGATATACTGTAAGTTATCTTGATATTTCCAGAACAAAACATTCTGATGAATACGAAACGCTTTACAAAGCAACAGAACATACAAAGGAATTGATGAATGACCGTAATGTAGGCTTTCCGAGAAATCCAGACCCTGAAAAGGCAGGAATGACGATAACACATGAAATTTATTATGGAATCAAAAATCTGCATAATCATATGCCGAATCATTCCAATGTAATTTACACTGCTTATCTGCATGATGCAGAACGTCTAAATGAATTGCAGAATCAGGCAGATTTCATTCCGGAAGTTGGAGAAATATATGTCTGTGGAAACATGGAATCTTTGTCAAAATCCTTTGCAGTTGTAAAGGAAGTGGATATAGAAAACAATACCATTACATTCGACAGCTATCGGAAAAACATGAATGGTAAAATTCAGTCTGAACCACAGGAACGTACAATGGAACTGGACGGAAAATTCGGTTCTTTTACGTCATTGTATCATCTGGCAGATGAATATGCAGAAATTGAATTTGAAGCGGAAAAAGAACAGAAGACAGAACAGAAAGGCAGGTAAATCATATGGCATACGGTGATTATGGTGCGTTTGTATATAAGAACGGCAAACGCAGAACGGACAAGGAAGATGTATTTACATTTCCCAAAAATACGGCAGTCGGCTTTACTAATAAAGAAATGGGCGAATACTGGGCTGAATGGATTGTTCACAATAAGCATCACGGCATCATAGGTGACGGAAATATCCGTGTGGTATGTCACAAGGAAAATCCGCCTGTCATTCTTGAACTGATTGACGGCTCGGTAAAAGAAGTACCGATACCACCTGAAAATTTTATTCAAGAAGAATATGTGCTAAAATGGCGATTTTCTTTTGAATACAAAGGGTATCGCTTTTTCTTTGAAAGCGGTACAGGCAGAGAAAATCCGTATACTGCTGAAATGACAGAGCCTGACGGAACACACTGGCTTTGCAAACACGCTTATTTTTACGGAGCAGGATTTGAGGACTGTTAAAAGTTTTAATATTGAAAGGGGGAAGTGGCATTCCTGTCGCCTATTGATGAACCATTCTAAACCCAACAAGCTAAGAACCCCGACTGAATTTTACATCAGTCCGATTCCTTTTACGGAAAAGCTGACTGTAAAAATGATTTCTGAATCTGGAAAAGAAAGACAATATATCATGAAAAAACCGGATAGTCTGACATTTCCTGCTGACCTGACAGTTAATCTTACCAATAGTGAAATGGACGAACTCGGAGTAACAGAATTTATTTTTTCAGGACAGCGTGTTAAAATCAATTTCCATTCTTTTCTGAATGCAACAAACTGGAAAGTCCGTTTTCTTACTTTTGCCTTAACATTTTTCAAAGATAAGACAATGCTTTCTTTCTATTTTAACGGCAGAAATTTCAACGGTAAAAAAGCAGAAAGAATATTTGAAGAACATTCGGCTGTTCGCATAACACATCTGAATCAGGAAAAACTGAAAGCTGAAATACAAAGAACTGCTGACTGGCGTTGTCAGGCAGGATTTGAAAAATGAAACCAGAAATTTTCAAAAATATCAGAAACATATCTGTCACAAGATATGTTTCTTTTTATCTTTATAATTTTATAAAAAATAAAAATGACAAAAAATATAAATATCTCTTGACAAATTAAAGAAAATGTGATATAATATACTTGCTGAAAGGTAGAAAATTTGTTCTCACCTTGTTGGACAATTTTTTATAAATAGAAAGGAAATATTTATGGAAAACAAACAAAAAAGACAGGCTGATTGTGGAGCTACAGCTGTTTCAACAGTAAATCTAAATAAGGAAAATACAGTTATTATTCGCCCAAAAGTCAGCCTTGACAAATCCGAAGCGATTAGCAAGGCAAAGCAAGAACGGATGGACAGAATTACAGAACAAAAGTTTGCAGACTATTGTCAAGATATAAACCGTTTTTTGAAAGGCAGAGTTTTTATTCCATATTCAGATGAATATAATAGTTGTTTGCTGGTGAACAAGCTTCTGAAATATCTGGAAGAAAAAACAGGAAAGCGGTTTATTGATTATTATTTTGAACAGGAAGATGTCAGCGGAACATTTATCATGCTGGCAGAACGCCTGCTGGACAAAGAGCGGCAGTACACCTATTCAGATGATATTGTCTATGCCGAAGACGGCAGACGGTATCATGTAAATTATTATGAACAATATAATGTGCTTCACATTATTCTGGATAATCCAGATGCTCCAGATGATTTCAAAGTAGTGCAGAATCTTTCTGAATTTTCACACGAGAAAATCTACAAGAAACCCAAAAAGGAAATAATTGCTGTAGAAAAAAAATCATGCAAAGAACCAGATATTCCTTTTGAACCGAAATATGAAATCCCTGCTGAAACGCTGGAAGAGGGCAAGGAAAAAAGCAACTTTTTGTCAGGCTTAAAAGATAAAGTGGAAGATATAACTTTATCTATTGAATGCTTTGACTATGACAAGGCTGTACTTTTCTTAACCCCATTCGCTGGAATCAGTTTGGTAGTTAGTGAAAGATTTCTTCAGCACAGTATAGAAGTACAGCTTGCAGATGAAGAAACTTTAGCATCCATGACAGAGCAGGAAATAGAGAATTTACAAACTATGGAGAACTTGCTGCAAGCTGTCTCTCCTGTATTTTCACTTATTGCACTGACAATAGTGACTTCTTGTGTTTTCCGTCTTGTAAAAAAATTTATATTCTGGTAAAGAAAGAACATTTATCGTAGCGGAATGAGGGTGCAAAATATCATGGCAGAAGAAAAGAACACGACACAGACTATCGTTCTTACTGAACACACTTATATAAATTCAGTATGGCTTCGGAAAGAGTTTAATAAAGCAACTGATGAAGAAACAGAAAAGCTGATTCGCAAACATGAAAACAGTCTTGTAAATTTTCTTTATAAGAGAACCTGTTTTTATATCATTTCGGAAGAAGGCAGAAATCTGAAATTTCTCACATGGCTGTGTGACAGATTAACGGAAACAGCAGGCTATCAATATGAAGCAAAGCTTGTTTTTAATGATGAAAATCAAACAGCTATGACGGTTATTGATGAAAATATGGAATCGAAAGAAGCATATATAATGGAAGGTTTTCTATTTTGTGACAGAAAATATTGCACATATCTTTGTGACAGAAGAAAATATTGCACATATCATTCAGGAAGATATTCGCTGGTACACCAGTCCTGCTGCCGAAGAACATAATAAAAAGCATGATTGAAAAAGGAAAAGCAGTTCCGTCTATAGAAACATTGGAATATCTGTCTGGTAGATTAGATATTCCTATCAATTTGCTTTTGCAGGATTTGCTGGACTTGAAAACAGGCACTTCCGAACAGTAGGAACTTGAAATATTGCAAACAGCAAGAATTGTATTCTATCCTTAGCATTGCTTATCAAAAAGCGATAGAACAGCTTCTGGAAAACCCAATTCCAAGCATCTGTAAAAGGTTCGCACCTGTATATTACGGAAATTTTCTGCTTCGTTACAGTCCGGAACTTCATAAATTCTATTACTGTGACTATCAGAATCAGGTAATTTGGGTACAAAAAAATGGATTACACGCTATAACCTATTGATGAAGAAACCTATTGAAACAGCATATATTTGTTTGTTGCCTGTGTGAAATCATGCATTTTTTATTGCTCTATAACAAATAAAAATAATAAAAATAATAAAAAACATATTGACAAAATGATTAAAATATGATATAATAATATTGTAAACAAAAAACAAAAAGGGGCGTTTATCATGAACGAAAAAGAATATCTTCCGCTTTACTGGAAAGAACATTTTACAAGTCCGTATGAAAATGTATTCAAAAAATTGTCTGTACAGGAAATGCGGATTCTGACAGAGGACAAATATCCTGATTTCAGAAAAGAAATGGTACTGAAAAAAAAGCCGAAAGTACAGCAGGCAGTGATAGAATCAGACATAGCTGACAAGCAGATAGCACTTCTGACGGATATGAACATTTACTCTCTGCTTGCCGTATGGAACAAGAACAAGCAGATTTTCAAAATGGACGGAGATTTTCTTGAAGAACTGATGAAAACGGAAACAATTCATTTTTCAAAGAATGCATGGAATTTTCTGCCCTGTGACACATTCTATATTGACATAAGTGAGAATCAGAAAATCTGTCAGCAGACAGGGACGGACGGATTCTTTGTCAGAGTGACGGAATGTCCGAAATATGAAGCATGGCAGATTCATATTGTCAGAACAGTCGGCAGAGAAAAGCTGGATTACGGAAACACTTATGCATGGAACAAGGACATGGAACTGAATGTAGCAGATATTAAAGATGACAGTGAAAACGAACTGCTCAACACAATTTCTGCGGACGGAAACCTTTTAAAGCCTGATTCTGATACCATGACAAAAGAAGAAAGAGTTTTCATGTCCGTACTGGTAGCACAGCTCCTGACTTATCTTGCATCTGTTGAGCCTGATGTCAGAGAATCAGAAACCGTACCGGAATCCGCTGAACAGAAAGAACCTGCAAAAAAACAGAAAAAATCAGCCATGAAAGATACGCAAAAGAAACAGTCTGCTGTCAAATTATGGAATGTTGGTCTGCGGTTCGGTTCTTCATTCAGAAAATGGAAAAATTCACATACTGGTACAGAGCATTCCGAATCAGCCGGAACAGGCAGAAAAGTCCGTCCGCACCACAGAAATGCACATTGGCAGAATTACTGGTACGGCAAGAAAGACGGCAGTGAAGAAAGAATCCGCCGCCAAAAGTGGGTAAACGGCTGTTTCGTCAATATGAATCTGGTTTCTGATACAGAGGAACTTCCTGCTGTCATTCACGAAGTTGCCTGAAAGGAGCATAAAGTATGATTTTAGTTTCTGAAAAGGAACAGGACGAAAAGGACATGGAAACTTCTGTTTTGCAATGGAAACAGAAGTTTCCTATGAGAAAGAAATCACAGATTTTTGTCTGCCCTGTATGTCAGAAAGAATGCTACTGTATCGGTGCTTGCTTTTACCGATATTGTCCTAATTGCGGCAAAGAAATCACAAAAGACTTCGATTAAGCAAAAAAAATACGAAAAAGCATGGAATTTTGCCGTGCTTTTTTTAAAAAAACTCTTGACAAAGTATCTTCAATATG
>ODAI010256573.1_pt1 | contig 23575 bp, 23 predicted proteins | sample 1539321 | NCBI WGS metagenome assembly ODAI01 (sample SAMN02144231, study PRJEB22623) | gut metagenome | biome: sheep rumen | host: Ovis aries | place: New Zealand | reverse complement strand
TCTGCTGGACAAGAACAACTGGGAGAGGGTAGGGGACTATACCAGTAGAAACAAAACAATAGACCCAGAAGTCAAAGAGTTGGTGGAGACATTGCTGCCAGGCGGACCAAAATACAATAATTTCGGATTCATGCGACTTATCAATGGAAAACTGTATACTTGTGGAGGTGCCGTCAATCCTGCATGTATTCAGGTGTTGGACATCAACAACGACGAATGGCAGATATATCAGGATGAAGGTATAAAGGAAAAGACTGAACTAACCTATCAAAACGTTATTTGTATTGATATAGATCCTCTGGATGAGAAACATACATTTGCTGGAGCTACAAGTGGACTATACGAGTTCTATGACGGACAGTTTGTACAACATTATAATGATAAGAACAGCCCGATCGAGCCAACACTTGACTATGAGGCTGACAAAGAACCAAATAGAGACTTTGAGGCTGTTTATGGATTAAAATACGATAATGCTGGTAATTTATGGTTTATAAATAGTAGTGGTAAAACTCAATCCATTATCAAATATACAAAGAATAGAGAGTTTGAATCATATCACAAAGAAGAGTTTACAAAATATTACAGAGACAGAACACTACCTTGGCTATCAAATATAATTATCGATTCAAAAGATAAAATGTGGTTTGTTAACGACAACTGGACTGCTCAAGTATTTTATAGATATGACTATAACAATGATATTTTAAAAGAATATAAGGATTTTATTAATCAAGATGGTTCAAAATTGGATAACACCACTGGTTTATGGAATATAAGATGTATTACCGAAGACTTCGATGGTAATATGTGGATAGGTTCTAATATTGGTCCTATTTTACTTGAATCGTCACAGATAGATGCTGAATCGCCTGTTTATACGCAAGTGAAGGTTCCTCGCAATGATGGTACAAACTATGCCGACTACCTGCTTGCTGGCGTTGATGTGATGGCAATTGCTATTGACGGGGCTGGAAGAAAGTGGTTTGGAACCAATGGTAATGGAATATATCTTATCGGAAATGACAATATTTCACAATTAGAACATTTTACTACAGATAATAGTGATTTGCTTTCAAACTATATACAATCCATCGAAATAAACAGGGAGACAGGTGAGGTGTTCTTTGGTACAAGCAATGGTCTTTGCTCATATATGAGTGACGTCATTGCACCAAGCGAGTCAATGAGTAAGAACAGCGTATGGGCATATCCCAACCCTGTGCGACCTGATTACAACGGACCTATCACCATAACAGGTCTTACATACAATGCCGATGTGAAGATAGTTACTACCAATGGTGTCCTTGTGGCAAAGGGACGAAGTAACGGAGGATTATTCGTCTGGGATGGAAACGACCTGAATGGGAAAAGGGTAGCAAGCGGAGTGTACATGGTTGAGACTGCAACACAAACTGGAGGAAAGGGCACGGTATGCAAGATAGCCATAGTAAACTGATACTGCTATTATCACCTATCATCCTAATAGCTGCACTTGTCACACATCCTGTCATTGATGACTGGACATATTTTACTCGCCCTAACGATTTTACACAAGATAATTTTGCAAACTTGTTTCCCGTAAATAACCAATGGCGACCATTCGACGGAGCTTTGGGTTATATATTATGGCTAAAACCAGCTTTGTTTCCCTGGATAAACCATATTATAGTTGTTACAGGACACGTTATAAACGCACTTATTCTTTGTAAGATAGGTAAAGTTTTTAAATTACAATCAAGTTTTCTGTATATTACCATTCTTATCTTCTATCTTTGTCCCGGAATGGTAGCAACCGTTCTCAATACCGACTCCATTAATCAAGTATATTCTCACTTATGGGGATTCTTAGGATTATATATATATATAAACTATAAAAGAAAATATAAAATCCTAATATGGTGTACTACTATTATGTTGTCATCATTATGCAAGGAAAATGGAATAATGTGGGCATTGGCAACTCCTATTATTGCTTGGGGACTCAGATTAACGGATAATAAGAAGTTAAGAAACGATATTCTTTGGGGAATCTTAGTGATTGTAATATATCTTTTCATTAGATTCTTAAATGCAGGTTATCTTGTGAATCCAAACTCAACATACATTAATTTTCCATTATATAATCGAATATTTGGATTTGTAAAGTTTATAGGATATACTTTTGTTCCATTGGATTATGTCAGCATTGTTTACACTCCAAGCAGAAATATTATATTTGCTTCTATAACAGCTCTTTTATCCTTGCCATTTATTATTCTTGTTCTCAAGAATTTTAAAACAACTGATAGAAGATTGCTGCTTTCACTATTATTTTCAATTGTTCTGCTTGCTCTTCCACATCTTCTTACAATATACACAGCACTACATCCATATGCTTCTCTCTCCATCAGTTCACTACTTATAGGAACAATTATTCAAAAGGAAAAAAATTATAAAGGAATAATTGTTGCGTTCGTAATGTATTTTTTTGCTATATTGATTAGTACAGGGCACCATTGGTATAAATCGTATGAATCTGGTATGGTTGGAAAGAGAATGGCAGAAAAAGCTATTAAATATACATCTCTCCCAATAGACAAGGTTTGTCTAATAGATATAAACAATAACGAAGAAAAATATTCTTCGTTTTGTGCTATTCCTGTTGAAGCTTTTGGATGGGGAATAGCCGCAATGCAAGAAACTAATTACAAATGGCCTAAATACATATATCAGGAACATATTGAAGCCAGCGATAAAGATAAAATCCCTACACTTATAAATAAAATATACAGAAGGGGATATAAAACAATATGGATTGTAGATAGAGACAGTATAAAAGTATTGAATGAATAGCACTCATCGTGACATACAACTTGACATATATCGAGCTTTGGCTATGATATATATTGTCTGCGTAATACACACCATGTATTGGTTCGATTATAGCTCAGAGCCCCTTAAATCTTTGCTTCTTTTCGAAATGCCAATGATGTTTTTTATTTCTGGTGCAGCCTATTCAATGCAAACACAACGAAAAAAAATATTTAATATAATTGCAAGTCGAGTCAGACGTATTGTGCTTCCATTTTATATTTTTCTTTTTGTATTATTCTTCCTTCTTATATTTGGCTTTTTTGAAGCTAACATCTATTCTTTTTCAAAACATGAAATCATAAAGCTATTTGCAACAGGAGGAAGTAATAAGTTACCATATTATGGTTATACCTGGTTTATATCCGTATATCTTATCGTCACATGCTCGTTACCAATTCAACAAAGGATAATGGAAAGAACACGAAGATATGTATATATATTGATGTGCTTATCACCCTGCATTGTGATTTCTTTCGTGACATTTCCAATTGCTGACTGGTTTATTAAGGAGTTATTTGTATATAATTTCTTCTTCGTGTTGGGCTATCTTTACTATCGGAATATCAGTAATAAACTACTCTTATTTATTCTTATTATTACCCTGTTTATAGTAATATACGGATTTATTGATGGTATAATGATCCCGATGCAAGATAATAAGTTTCCACCTAATATTTATTTCCTTATATTCTCGCTATCTGCATTGTGCATAATATCTATCCTTTTTGGAAAAATAAAATTTAGGAATAACTATCTATTACGTCTATGGAATAAGCGAGGATATACTATATACTTGTATCAATGCGTAAGTCATTATATAGTGTTTCTTATCACTAAGAACTGGATTATATCAATCCATTCAGAAACTGCCGTGTTTATAATCTATTTTATTATAACCTTATGTGTAGCAACCATACTTAGTTATTTTACCTATCCCTTTGAAAGGTTGTTGATAAAGGTATTCCAAAACATAAGCTGAGAATATTATTATTTGTTCGCTTTATAATTTTAGAGATAATAACAGGGCCATAAATACCAAAAGCCACATTTAATATATAGAAAACAATAAACAGGGATTCATTATAGAACATTTTTTTCCATAAAACCAGCTCAACAAACCCTTGAAAGATAAAGGACATCAAGTATACCTGATAAATATAGTCTCTGAAACTACTGAATAAATTTGGCAGATATTTTGAAACAAGAATACATAACGAACTCATTGCAAGTATTCCACACACTGATGTCAACAAATCTATATTATAAATGAACGTGAGTGTATAGAGACAGAGTAATGATAGGAATACGAATATATTATTCATGTATTTATATGTTTCATATTTGAAGAAAAAGATTCCTAAATAAAAAAATACAAGGTATTTATTTAAGTATAGTAAATAAAAATAGTTGAATCTTTCGTATGAAGATAAGTCAAAAAAATAGATACATATCGTAAATAGAAGAAACGATAGCATATATACATCTTTCTTACATACATATTTGAATAAAGGATACATCAGCATTAATATCATAAGGGTTGCAAGAAACCACAAAGGTGCTGATGGATGATTCTCAAATAGTATGAATGACTCTAAAAAATAATGTATACTTAAATCTACCTTTGTTTTTACTACAGAATTCATTAGTGCTTTAATGAAGAAATATATTGTAACGAAAAAAACAAAAGGGATCATTATCCTCTTTAGTTTATCCCTATACAATTTCTTTATTTCCCATTCTTTCCTTATCCTGCTTAAATATAATAACCCACCAGATATAAAAATAAACAATGGTATACGAATAGGAGTGAAGAAGGACGTTATTTCATTACAAAAAGCATGATTCTCACCAGTTGACATATCAATCAACTGGACATGAAACATCACAACCAATAATATATTTAGTCCTCGTAATACAGCGAGCCACTCTATTCTTTTACCCATATTCTAATTTAAATATTACGTATTACACTTCTAATAGATGTCGACAGTTTTCTCATCCACCTTGAAGGAAGCAAGAAAAAAATGCGCTGTTTTAATGACAAAGCCATATCGTTTTCTTTTGCATCATTCATTAAGTTCCTAAAGTATTCGCTATCCTGCCATTTTTTCTTTGGAGTATCCGTAGCCACGCTATACATATTAACCATACGATCGCAGAAAATATCCTGAATATATTCCTCATGATATTGTGAAGGAATAGAATTCATACGATATTCATTCAGTTTATAACAGTAGTCGGCAGTCCAAACAAAGTTGTTGCTTGTATGCTCTTCTCCTTTGTTGTATACTGACTCGTATACTATGTTTACACCTTTCTCTGTATTGAATACTATTCGTAGCCAGAATATATAGTCTTCACCATTGTATATGTCTCGCGGAACATCAAAGGCATATTCTGAAAGCAATGTCCGACGATACATGCTTCCCCAAGGTACCCCGATGGTTCCTTCTGCTCTGATTGCCAGATGTCTGAAATCATCTATGGGTATTACTGTTCGTTTTTCATTAGGAAGACTATATCCATTACCAAATACTATATCTGTATTATCGTTTGCTTTTCCATACAGTAATTCTATAGCGTTTCTGGGTAGTGTATCATCAGAGTCGACAAATGTAATCCATTCACCAGTGGAATGAATAAAGCCATTCATTCTGGCAACTGATCGTCCCTTGTTTTCTTGAAAAAAAACACGAATACGCGCATCTTTTTGCGCATATTCGTCACATATTTGTTGAGACCCGTCTGTACTTCCGTCATTCACAAGTATTATCTCTATATCTGCAAACGACTGGTCAACAATACTTCGTATACAATCTCCTATAGTATCCTCAGAATTGTATATGGGTACTATGATGGATACCGGGGGCATTTTTTTGTTTAGTAGAAATCCATTATTCTGCGGGCACCTTTATATCGTTTTGCCCAATATGGATCGTTGATGCTGGATATTGTTACTCCCTTATGACAGCTGGAATGGATAAATTTGAAACTTCCGTTTTCTTCTACAGAACTTACTATTCCTACGTGACCTACGCCACCACCTGAATGGGCGCTACGGAAGAATACAAGATCACCAATGCGAACCTTTTCTTTTTTTACGGATTTACCCTGAGTATATTGTGCACGTGACGTGCGATTTAATGTGATATCAAGTGTCTTGAATACAAAGCTGGTGAAGCCAGAGCAGTCGAACGCACGTGGACCAGTACTACCTATACGATAAGGACGACCGATATATTTCTTTGCGTTGCTAAGCAACTGCTCGCTGGCAAGGTCGAAGAACGACTTTACTGGCGATTGCTGCTCCTCATCACCACCCACACGTGTAGCAGCTGAGGCTGATGAAAATAGTATTAAACTTAAAAATATTGATGTTATAAATCTTCTAAAGTTCATGATTGAATATTAGCCTTTTCAATTAATCGAATGCAAAGATACTAAATATCAACCACTTATAAAAATACCTTTTTACAACTTTTTGTATTGTAATGTTAATACATTATTATAATAAGTGTTGCTAAGCCCTTTGTATAAAGCAGTTGTGTGTACGTTAACACTTTTTACGCACACACAACACATTTAAGCCTTTTTAGTGTTTTTTTCGCTACTAAAACGTATAAAAAACGAATATTTCCTATATTTAGCTCAAAGCCAACATACGTTCGATTGGCTTTAAAGCATCCTTCTGAACATTCTCATCTACCTCTACAGCAGGCCATTCATTTACGAGTGTATTATATATTTTCTGAAGAGTATTCATCTTCATATATTCGCACTCATTACATGAGCATCCAAGCGAACCCTCTGAAACTTCAGGCGGAACAGCATAGAATGTTTTGTCAGGACATGTGCGTTGCAGTTCATGTAGAATACCTGCCTCGGTAGCTACAATATACTCTTTTATTTCAGGATGTTTCTGAGCATATTGCAACATAGCAGCCGTACTACCTTTCACATCAGCTAATGCAAGTACAGGACCCTTACACTCGAGATGTGCCATAACAATTGCTTCAGGATGTTCATTCTTAAGTTTTACTATCTCTTCCACTGAGAAGCGTTCATGTACATGACAACCGCCATTCCAAAGCAACATATTTCTGCCTGTAACTGAATTTATATAGTTTCCTAAATTATAGTCAGGACCAAAAATAAGCTTTGCATCTTCAGGAAAAGAGTCAATCACCTTCTTGGCATTTCCACTCGTAACCACAACATCTGTAAGTGCTTTTACGGCAGCTGTAGTATTAACATAGCTCACCACCTGGTATCCAGGATGTTCCTCCTTATATTTCTTCAGGTCCTCAGCCTTACATGAGTCGGCAAGCGAACAGCCAGCATTGAGATCTGGCGTAAGCACGAGTTTTTCGGGTGAAAGAATCTTGCATGTCTCTGCCATAAAGTGTACACCACACATCACCATAACCTTTGCGTCAGTCTCGGCAGCCTTGCGAGCCAACGCAAGCGAGTCGCCTACAAAGTCGGCAATATCCTGTATATCTCCTACAGTATAGTAATGGGCAAGGATTATAGCATCCTTCTCCTTTGCTATTCTCTTTATCTCTTCTTTTAGTTTGGTTTTATTGTTTCTCAGCTCTTCTGGTAGTTCGCTATCAATAAACCCCTTTTCTTTCCACTCTTTTTTTATCATTTTAATTTTTTCTCCTTATTACTCTACTACTCTTATTATTATCTTTTTATTTTTCTTTCTTTTAAAAATAGAATGTCTTTGATGATATGATGTGGATATTGTTAATAACTTTTTACCATTTCATCGGATATTTTCTTATCAACAAGTATCATTATTTATCAACATATTATAATATTCTTTTCTTTTTGATTGATAGAAAGATATGAATGTTTTCCACAATTTCTATTTTCGCCTGCAAAGTTAATAAGTTTATAACTAAAACAAGCCATATTGTGTTGAAAACTTGCCCATATTGATTTGAAAAGTGGGCCGTTTTACACACTAAAACGATAGGAATTAAAAATCCTGTTGATAATACATAACTTATCAACAGGGTTTTCAACATAGTTATCAACAAATTTTTTATTCCTCGGAGAAATCTTCTTTTCCTACTCCGCATAATGGGCATACCCAGTCTTCTGGCAGATCTTCGAAAGCTGTTCCTGGCTGAATACCATTATCTGGGTCACCTACTTCTGGGTCATATACATAACCACATGTGTCGCATACATACTTTTTCATAATGATTTTTTTTGTTTGTTAATAATAAAATTTATTTTTTCTATAATGTCTTCTGTATTTATAGTATTAAGACAAGCATAGTCTCCACGCTTACATTCCTTATTACCATAGACGCTGCATGGTCGACATTCTAATTTTTTTTGGACGGCATACTCATGGTTTTGTTGCCATCCCATAAATCCTGCAAACGGGTGGGTCGCGCCCCAGATACTCAGTACGGGAGTGCCCACCATCGACGCCAGATGCATGTTGGCACTATCCATAGATATCATGAGGTCGAGATGTTGCATGAGTACGAGTTCCTGGCTAAGTCCTTTCAGCATTCCTGAGGCGTTGATGCAGTTAGGATATTTTCTTGCCCACTCATCAAGTACAATATTTTCCTTACCAGCACCAAAGAGAAAGAATTTTATATTTAAATATGTGCAAAGCGAAATAAATAGATTTTCCATCTTTTCCAATGGATATTCTTTACCTTTATGAGCGGCAAAAGGTGCTACACCTATCCATATAAAATCATCTCTCTTATGATTCATAGGTGAGGGTAGGGTAGAGAGGGGTTCAAGTTTAATGTTTATTGGCGAAAGTTGTATAGGATAGCCGAGCCTGCTGAGCACGTCTGCATAGTTTTCGAATGACGTAGGCAATTGTCTGAAGTACTCTTTATTGCCAGAACACAGTAATTTTTTTTCTTTCCTGTGTTTGTTGATATGCTTTACTTTATGCCTGTCTATGACAAAACGTAATCTGAGATATTTTGTCCTCAACACATCATGCATATCAGCGATGGCTGTGAAGTGCTTTGCCTGAAGTCGTCGGTATAGTCGGTTCAGTCCGCGTATTCCTTTATTCTCACCCTTCAGGTCAGCCTCCATAAATCCCACATTATTGGCAATATTCTCAAACATCGGTCGTGCAAATGGTCTGCTTAGCACGGTTATTCTGATGTTGGGATATTGTGCTGCCAAGTTAGCGACAACGGGTACGAGCATAGCCACGTCGCCCATTGCCGAGAATCTTACTATGAGAATATGTTCAGTCTTCAATTATTTCTTATTATAAAGTATAGGATTGGTAGAAGGATCGTTGTACATCTTCATCTGTTTGTACACCTTCATATATTTCTTTCCGTTCTGGATATCGTCAAGTAGCTGATTGATGGCAGTACCGAGGTCCACCTGTTGCTCTAACAGTACGTTGAGTTTGGCTCTACACTTCTCACGATGTTCGTCCGATGCATCCTCACGCTCCACCTGTTCCTTCATGTGATAGATTTTCAATGCAAGTATAGATAGTCTATCCACAGCCCATGCCGGACTCTCGGTATTGATGGTAGCATCGTCAGCCACTTTCACATTATTATATATAGTGCGGAAGTAAGAGTCAATCTGTTCTACCAGGTCTGTACGATCCTGATTAGACTTGTCGATACGTCTCTTCAGCGTTAGTGCCTCCACTGGGTCAATGTTAGGGTCTCTTATTATGTCCTCAAAGTGCCACTGAACTGTATCTATCCAGCACTTCAGATAGAGTCTGTTGTCGATAGTACCCTCTTCGTATGGGTTGTTTATAGGAGTATCTACGTTGTCGTATACATGATAGTCCTTAATCGCCTGGTTGAAAATCTCGTTACAATGTTCTGTAAAAGTCATATCAATATCTTGTTTGGTTACTTTTGCAAAAATAACTATTTAGAAGTAATTTGCAAAAAAATAATACATATTTTATCTTCATACATCCAAAAAACAGAAATAAAATTGCACAAGTTATGGTGGTTTGTGCAATAAAAAGTGTATTTTCATAAAAAATATTTGCACACATCAATTTAAATTTGTTCCTTTGCACTCGAATTTTAGATAAGGTAGTCTTTTTTAATGACTATTTAACAGTAAAGAAGAAAATTATAAACAACTAAAAAATTAGAATTATGGCAGAAATTGAAAGCAAAGTAAAGGCTATTATCGTAGACAAACTTGGTGTTGATGAGGCTGAGGTTAAGCCAGAGGCAAGTTTCACAAACGATCTTGGTGCTGACTCTCTTGACACCGTAGAGCTCATCATGGAGTTTGAGAAGGAGTTCGGTATTTCTATTCCAGACGATAAGGCTGAGAAGATTTCTACTGTTGGCGACGCTATCGCCTATATCGAGGAGAACGCAAAATAATTTTGAATTCTGAATGAGGAATTAAGAACGAAGAATGAGGAATTGGCTGCTGTCCTTACGGTAGTTAGTTCTTCATTCTTCAATTTTTGTATAAAAAGAATTCATAACTTGTAATTCTTATTTCATAAAATCATAATTCTTAGTTCTAAATTCTTAATTCTTAATTTTGAAAAAGGTATTATGGAATTAAAAAGAGTAGTAGTTACAGGACTTGGTGCTGTGACTCCGCTTGGCAACACTCCTGAGGAGACTTGGAAGAATATGCTTGCCGGCAAGAGTGGAGCAGCACCGATAACGCAATTCGATTCAACTCTTTGCAAGACTCACTTTGCATGTGAAGTGAAAGATCTGGATGTAAACCAGTATCTTGATCGCAAAGAAGCACGCAAGATTGACCGCTACACACAGTTGGCAATGATAAGCGCCATACAGGGAGTAGCCGATGCGGGCTTGGATTTAGAAAAAGAAGACAAAAACCGCATAGGTGTAGTATACGGAGTAGGTATCGGTGGTATACGTACCTTCCAGGACGAAGTGATGTATTATGGTAAGAATGAGGAAGCTGGTCCAAAGTTCAGCCCCTTCTTCATTCCTAAGATGATAGCAGACATCGCCTCTGGCCATATCTCTATCCATTTCGGGTTCCATGGACCTAACTACACCACCACTAGTGCTTGTGCATCATCAAGCAACGCAGTAGCCGACGCCTTCAACCTGATACGTCTTGGCAAGGCTAACATCATTGTTGCCGGTGGAGCCGAGAGTGCTATCTGCATGTGTGGCATAGGTGGATTCAATGCTATGAAGGCATTGTCAACACGCAACGACGAGCCAGAGAAGGCATCACGTCCGTTCAGCGCAAGCCGCGACGGATTTGTAATGGCTGAGGGCGCTGGTTGTCTCATCCTTGAGGAACTCGAGCATGCCAAGGCACGTGGAGCGAAAATCTATGCTGAGATGGTAGGCGACGGTGAAAGTGCTGACGCTTTCCACATCACAGCATCCCATCCAGAGGGTCTTGGTGCAAAGCTCGTTATGGAAGCAGCGCTCAGCGACGCAGGTCTGAAGCCAGAGGACATTGACTACATCAATGTTCATGGCACATCTACCCATGTAGGCGACATCTCCGAGGCAAAGGCTATCAAGGAAGTGTTTGGCGACGCTGCGTTCAAACTGAACATCTCCTCTACAAAGTCAATGACTGGTCACCTTCTTGGTGCAGCAGGAGCAGTAGAGGCAATGGCATGCGTATTGGCTGTCAAGAACGACATCATCCCACCAACCATCAACCATGAGGAAGGTGACGAAGATCCAGAAATCGATTATAACCTCAACTTCACCTTCAACAAGGCACAGAAGCGCGAGGTACGTGCGGCGATGAGCAACACATTCGGTTTCGGAGGCCACAATGCATGTGTGATATTCAAGAAATATGCTGAATAATAGGGTTATAGATAGAATAAAGCTCCTTTTCCGAAGGGATAAGGAGCTTTATTTATATATACGTGAGAAGACAGGCTACCTGCCTCATCACATATACTATTACAAGCAGGCGCTGATGCATCGTAGTGCCCAGCATCATGATGGTGGCAGAGTATGGCACAACGAGCGACTGGAGTTTCTTGGCGATGCCATTCTCGATGCTGTCATAGGCGATGTCGTCTATCATCATTTCCCAGGTAAGCGTGAGGGATTCCTCACCAACACACGTGCAAAGATAGTAAGTCGCGACACACTAAACAGGCTTGCCAAGGAAATGAGGCTCGATGACAAGATAAAGACGGGTGGTAGGGTAGACCATAGGCATAATAACTATATGGGTGGCAATGCGTTTGAAGCATTTGTAGGAGCTCTCTATCTTGACCACGGATACGATGCATGTAAGAAATTCTTGGAAAAGCATGTCATAGGCGAACTGATCAATATCGACAGACTCGCATATAAAGAGGTCAACTTCAAATCGAGGATGATAGAGTGGGGACAGAAGTATAAGAGGGATGTGGTCTTCGACACCATAGAACAACGCAAGGAGAAGGACGGCAGTCCTGTGTTCCATACCACTGTGATTATCAAAGGCATCAGGTGTGGAGAGGGCATCGGGTACTCCAAGAAAGAGAGCCATCAAGAGGCTTCACATTCCACACTCAAACGCATCAAGCACGACCCCAAATTCCTTGATATGCTATTGAGTGAGGAGTGAGGGCATAGTATATAGTAAAATCAACGTTTAATGTTCAACGTTTTAACGTAGCGGGGTTATAAAAAATATGCATTATTTGCAGTTAAAACGAGAAAAATCTCGAATTCGCATTATGCATTACACATTATTTATTACCTTTGCAACGATTTTGCAAGAAAAAGGCTTTTAGCGACAATGAGTATAACAAGCATAGCCAAGCAGCTATTTTTCAGTTCACGACAACGAGAGTTGGTGAAACAAGATACCGAAGGACTGGCACTTCAGCAGGAGGTGTTCAGATATCTTATACAGAAAGCTAAGGATACCGAGTATGGACGTAACCATCTGTTTGACAATATACATTCATACGAGGACTTTATAAAGAATGTACCCATCAACACTTACGAGGAGTTGAAGGGTGACATTGATCGTATGCGTCATGGCGAGAAGGACATCCTATGGCCAGGATGCGTCAGATGGTATGCTAAGTCGTCAGGTACAACCAACGACAAGAGTAAGTTTATTCCGATCACTCGGGATGCCCTGCAAAACATCCACTACAAGGGAGGCCTTGACACGGTTGCATTGTACTTTAACAATAATCCAAAGAGTCGTATCTTTGATGGCAAGGGTCTGATACTTGGAGGCAGCCACTCGCCAAACTACAACCTCGCCAACTCGCTCGTCGGTGACCTTAGTGCTATTCTCATAGAGAATATCAATCCTCTTGCCAACTTAGCACGAGTACCAAGCAAGAAGACGGCGCTGTTGTCAGACTTCGAGGTGAAACGCGAACGAATAGCACACGAGTGTCTTGGCAAGAACATCACCAATCTCTCTGGTGTACCATCGTGGATGTTGTCAGTATTGGTTAAGGTGTTGGAGTATTCTGGCAAAAGCCATCTCGAAGAGATATGGCCCAATCTCGAAGTTTTCTTCCATGGAGGTATCGCCTTCTCACCGTACAGACATCAGTATGAGCAGATCATCCAGAAGTCTGACATGCACTATATGGAGACATACAATGCCAGCGAGGGTTTCTTCGGCATACAGAGCGACCCATCCGACGTGTCACTCCAGATGATGCTCGATTATGGTATCTTCTACGAGTTCATACCAATGGACCACTTTGACGAAAAGGATCTCATTGAGACAGCAAAGTACGCAGTACCATTATCAGGCATAGAGACAGGCAAGAACTACGCTATGGTGATCACAAATAGCTGCGGTCTGTGGCGCTATCTCATAGGCGACACTATCCGTTTTACCTCCATCAATCCATACAAGTTTATCATCACAGGTAGAACGAAGTACTTCATCAATGCATTTGGCGAGGAACTCATCATGGATAATGCCGAGAAGGGTCTGGCAGAAGCTTGCCGACAGACAGGAGCTGAGGTAAAGGAATATACTGCAGCACCAGTCTTTATGGACAGCCACGCCCGCTGTCGCCACCAGTGGCTCGTAGAATTCTCACAAGAACCATCAGATATTGACAAGTTTGCCCAAGTGCTCGACATCAAGCTACAACAGATTAACAGCGACTACGAGGCAAAACGCTATCATGACATCACGCTGCAACACCTCGAGGTAATCAAAGCGCGGCCAGAGCTCTTCAACGACTGGCTACGCTCGAAAGGTAAGCTCGGAGGACAGCACAAAGTGCCGCGACTCTCCAACAACCGTAAGAACATCGATGAGCTCATCTCGATGAATGTTGCCAACGGATAAACGTGGCACATAGAACGTTGAACGTTGAAAATTGAAAAGATATGAAACCGATACTCTCACATATCACTCCTCACTTCTTGCCACTAATAGCAATAGTGATGTTGCTTGTGGGATGTGCCAAGATGGGACAACCAGACGGAGGATGGTATGATGAGGATCCGCCAAAGATACTCGGCTCGTCACCTGCCGACAAGTCGGTCAATGTGAATAGCAGGAAGGTGACTATCTTTTTTGACGAATACATCAAGCTCGATAATCCTTCAGAGAAGATTGTCATCTCGCCACCACAACAGGAGCAGGCAGAGATAAAAGGTCAGGGTAAGAAGATCACCGTTGAACTCCAAGATACCCTCCTGCCCAATACCACATATACCATCGACTTCTCTGACGCCATCACAGACAACAACGAGGAGAATCCGCTGGGCAATTATACCTACACTTTTTCCACAGGCGACCACATAGACACCCTGGAGGTGTCAGGATATATCCTCAACGCCGAGGACCTTGAACCGATAAAGGGTATTCTCGTTGGACTATACAGGGTCGAAGATGACAGCGCGAGTCTTGCCGACAGCACCTTCCGCACTAAACCCCTTCTGCGTGTGTCGCGTACTGACAGCCGTGGTCATTTCGTCATCAAGGGAATAGCTGACGGCAACTACTCGGTCTATGCCCTACAGGATGTCGACGGCAACTATATGTATACCCAGAAGAGCGAGAAGATAGCATACAACAAGGCGGTGTTCCATCCTACATGGAAGCCCGACATACGTCAGGACACTATCTGGCGCGACTCCCTCCATATCCTCGACATCAACCGTGTGCCCTACACCCACTTCTTTCCTGATGATATCGTGCTCAGGGCTTACGGCGAAGTGCTCACCGACCGCTATCTGCTCAAGTCAGAACGTAAGGAAGCTGACCGCTTCACACTCTACTTCTCTTACGGCGACAAGCAGCTGCCATGCCTGCGAGGACTTAACTTTGACAGCGACGACGCCTTTGTCGTAGAGCCGTCAGTCAAGAATGACACCATAACTTACTGGCTGCGCGACACCACACTCATCAATCAAGACACTCTACGTCTCGAAGCCACCTATATGATGACTGACACTCTTGGCATGCTGGTCGAACAGACCGACACCCTCGAGATGCTCGCCAAGACACCATACGAGAAACGACAAAAGAAACAACAGGAGGAATATGACAAGTGGAAGAAGAAACAAGACAAACTCGAGAAGAAAGGTAAACCTTTCCAGAAAGAGATGCCTAAGGCTCCACTCGATGTCAAGTTCAATGTACCATCGTCCATAGCTCCTGACCAGCGCCTCACCATTCAGGTGCCAGCACCACTCAGCGTCGCCGACACCTCCTTCATCCATCTGTATTATAAGGTAGACACCCTGTGGTATCGCTCCCCATACGTCTTTGGCGAACAGCCCGACCAGCATCGACTCTATCATCTCGTTGCCGACTGGCAAGAGAATACCGAGTATAGCTTCGAGGTCGACTCGGCAGCCTTTGTCGACATCTACGGCAATGCCTCAAAGGCATATAAGCAGGGACTGAAGGTCAACGGTTCCGACATCTACGGCAACCTTTTCATGACCATCAATCTCTTCCGCGACTCGTCCGTCGTCGTTCAGCTGCTCAACAAGTCCGATAATGTAATCAAGGAGGCGCCGCTCCATGACGGTGTCGCCACCTTCCACTACCTAAAGCCCGACAGCTACTACATACGTATGTTCATTGACACCAACGACAACGGCATATGGGACACAGGTGAGTACCCCCACAGACAGGCAGAGACGGTATACTACTACCCCGAAGCCATTGAGGTACGCGCCAAGTGGGATGTCAAGGAATCATGGAATCCAACCGTCACACCACTCTACCAGCAGAAACCAGGCGAACTGGTAAAACAGAAGGCTGACAAGCAGAAGAAACAGATACGCAATCGTAATGCAGAACGCGCCAAGAGCATGGGCATCGAGTATGTCGGAAACTCTTCTTCCTCCAAGGAGTGAGAACAGATTAAACCATTACCATTCAGACAAGTCAAAAGAGAGAAAACCATTTTTATAACCATAAAAAACAACATAAAAGACCATGAAGACACCCTTTCGCACATTAGTCATCGTAAGTCTGCTGCTACTTATCGGTACTGTCCAGACTCAGGCACAATGCACTTTCCGCAATACAGCCTTCTCCTCAGGCGAGTTCCTCACTTACAACCTCTATTACAACTGGAAATTCGTATGGGTCAAGGCTGGTACCGCATCCATGTATACCGTCGGCAGCACCCGTGAGGGAAAGAAAGCCTTCCGCTGCTCACTCACCACACGAGGCAATGAGCGCGCCGACAAGATGTACCTCATGCGCGACACTCTCCTCTGCTACGTCGGTCAGGACATGTCGCCCATCTACTATCGTAAGGGAGCAAAAGAGGCTAAACGCTATACCGTAGACGAGGTGTTCTACAGCTATCCTGGTGGCAAGGTACAGGTTAAGCAGCACCGCCAGCACAGTAGTGGCAGCCATACATGGCAGACTCACACCTACAACGACTGCGTCTACGACATGCTCAGCATCTTCCTGCGTGCCCGCTCGTTCAATCCATCCAACTGGAAGCAAGGTTACATCCTCAACTTCCCTATGGTCGATGGCGACAGCCGCGACAACGCACGCCTGCAGTATAAGGGCAAAGTCACCATCAAGGCTGACAATGGTAAGAAGTACCGTTGTCTTGAGCTCTCCTTCCAACAGCAGAACAAAGGTAAGTTCCGTGAGATCGTACGTTTCTTCGTCACCGACGACTCCAACCACATCCCCATCCGCCTCGACCTCAACCTGAAGTTTGGCGCAGCCAAAGCCTTCCTCGTGTCCATGAAGGGCAACCGCAACCCATTGGAATCAGAAGTAAAGTAATTCGCCGTACAGCGTTTTGCTTCTAAAAATGTGCCTTTTGTATAAATAGAAGATGCGATTTTAGTGGCAATAAAAGGTTTTTTGTCACTCGTTATTGCCGCTATCAATCATGTAGTTCTCAGAAATTTACAGCGATAGTGGCAATAAATCAATGAAAACGACAAATTTTTTTGAGAGATGACGACGGATGAGAGATTTATGAAGCGCTGCATACAGCTGGCGGAGAACGGGCGTGAAGAGTCACGACCAAACCCCATGGTGGGTGCGGTGATAGTAGCTGACGACGGACACATAATCGGTGAGGGTTATCATGTAAGGTGTGGCGAGGGTCATGCTGAGGTGAATGCCTTCGCATCGGTACGCCCTGAGGACGAAGGACTGCTGGGCGGGGCTACGATATATGTCAGTCTGGAACCGTGTGCCCACTATGGTAAGACGCCGCCTTGTGCGGAACTTATAATCAGAAAGGGTGTCAGGAGGGTCGTCGTGGGATGTGTGGATCCGTTTGGCAAGGTGCAGGGACGTGGCATTCAGATGATACGTGAGGCGGGCATCGATGTGACAGTAGGTGTTCTGGAGGAGGAATGTCGATGGCTCAACCGCCGCTTCTTCACTTTCCACCAGAAAGGGCGACCATACATCATACTGAAATGGGCGCAGACAGAGAATGGGTTTATCGACGATAATGGTAAGCCGCTCGCCATCTCTACGGCGCTGACAAGGATGCTCTCTCACCAGATGCGTTCTCAGGAGGATGGCATACTTGTAGGCAGGGTGACCGACGAGCGTGAACACCCCGGTCTGAATGTGCGTTATTGGAGCGGAAAGGACCCAGTGAAATTTGTGCTATCGCATGAGAACACAATCGAGGATATCTTTGAGGAATGCCGACAACGACAGCTACAATCGCTCATCGTTGAGGGTGGAAGGAAGACCCATCAGTCGTTCATAGAGCGTGGACTGTGGGACGAGATACGCCGAGAGACGGCTCCCATCATGGTGGATGGCGGTACGGAGGCGCCACACATGCCGCAGGAGACGAGGCTGTATAGCTCTGAGCTGGTGGACGGCAACAGGATAGAGTGGTTCAGAAGATAATCACTTCCTACCGAAGTCGGCAGGAATCTCACCCCATCGGGATGTCTCCCACTTAATGATTTCTACTTGTATGTTATGACCACGAAGCCAAGTTTCTGCCCGACGGATGATGTCGAACAGAGGCTTGGTTTCGTCATTGTGTTCCAACTTCGTCTTACACTGTTTCTTCTTCACCCATAGTATGGCGGTATGGGAGTCGCTATAGATGACCTTGTCCTTGATGCCTTGCTTCTCCATGAGGGCAAGGGCGTGGACGATGGCAAGAAACTCGCCGATGTTGTTTGTGCCGTGAATGGGACCGAAATGGAACACTTGGGCACCTGTGGCGAGATCGATACACTGGTATTCCATAGGACCAGGGTTGCCAGAGCATGCCGCGTCTACAGCCCAAGCGTTGGCAAGAACGTCGGGATGGAGTGGCAGTACGGTGTCGTGACGATAGTCAGGAGGATTTTGCATATTTACAATTTACATCTATATATTTATCGGAACAGATAGCTTGATTATTATATTTCGTCCCATATTAAATATACCCATGTCGCCAGTACGGGGGTTGACGTCGGTGTATTTCAGTCGACTGAGGTGGTTCTGATAGGCTCGGTCGAAGATGTTGTTGACCGACAGTATCACGGTTGCCGTCTGATGCTTACCCCATCGGAGATCGGTGCCAGCGGAGAGATGCAGCAGGGTGTACGAGGGTGTGGCTGTCTCAGTGGCGTCTACCTTATAATAATGGTTCTGGCGGAGGTTGCACTCCATGCTCAGGGCGACGTATGTGTTGTCGAAGAGGTCGCCGTCGTGGGTCAGCTCATATTTCAGGTCGGAGTTCCATCGTGGTGCCGGTGTGAAGGGCAGGTACTTGCTCTCGTCGGGTTGATGGAGCTGTATGGCGTCAACCATCGAGAAGCTGTTGCCGAAATGTAGGCAATGTATGGGATGAAAATCGGTAGAGAGCTCGAAGCCGAGGAGTCGGGCGTCGCCAGAGGAGTAGCGGTAGGTGGAGTATTCAGGGTCAATCACCTCGTCGGTACGATGAGAGTAGACGTAGTTGTCTATGCGATTGGCAAAGAGTGCTGCCTGTGCCGAGAAATAACGTGACTCGAAGTCAGCACCAAGGTCGAGTTGCCAGCTCTGCTCTGCCTTGAGGTTGTGGTTGCCAATCTCGTAGCGGATGGTTCCTTCGTGAACGCCGTTAGATCCCAGTTCGCTCATGTTAGGAGCACGGAATCCTCGTGAGATGTTGGCGCGCAGATTGAAATGATCGCAGACATTGAACACAGCACCAAAGCTACCAGACACACCAGTGAAGTGGCGACTGAAGGCATCGAAACGCAGTTCGTCGTCATCGATGAGGCTCTCGCTATGTAGTTGTCTACGGTCGGCACGCAGACCGCCCGTGAGATTCCACCTGCCTATCTGCTTGCTGGCGGTGGCATAAAGCCCTATGTCATTGAGATGATAGGCTGGTATGAGGTATTCATCACCCTTGTTGAGTGAGCGCTGATACATGCCAGCGAGTCCGACAGCAAACTTCCATCCCGTCTCAGTCTCTAACAGATAGCGCAGGTCGTAGTTCAGGGTGTGTAGTTGGAAATACAGTCCGTACTCATCGGTGCTCTCCTCATATTCCTGTCGTCGGTTTTGCTGATAGCCAACGAGAGCCTTCAGCGTACCATTACCTATATATATGGAGTTGTCGAGGACAGCCTTGTAGTGGTATACGTGCTGAAAGGGGAGAGTCTTACCATAGGTTTTCACCTTGTTGGCAGCCGATTCGAGAGCGCCTGTCTCTTCGTTGCGCTCGCCCTCGATGATGCCTGGACGCAGGTGGTAGTAGCCAAGGATGAGGTGGGAGAATCCCCATGACTTGTTGACCCCCATCATCATGCGAGCTGCCTGTTCAGCAAACTGCGATCCTGGTACGTATCCGTCGCGGCTGTTCTTATAGGCATGTGCCATCTTCTGGCTCCATCTGCCATCCCACACAACCCCCTTCTGGTTGCCTGCGAAGTTGAGCGAATAGTCAAAAAGTCCGTTGTTGGTCTGATACTCCGTAGCGACCTGTGCCTTCATCTGTCCCAATGGCATGACGGGTTGTGGATGGAAGATGAGTACGCCCGCCATAGCGTCGGAGCCGTACATCAGGCTGGCAGGTCCCTTGAGAATCTCTACCGAGCCTACTGCTTGTTGGTCTATCTCCACTCCGTGTTCGTCGCCCCATTGTTGTCCCTCTTGGCGTATGCCGTCGTTGACTACTGCCACACGGTTGTAGCCCAAGCCTCGAATGACTGGTTTGGAGATGCCGCCGCCTGTCGTTATCTGGGCAACGCCAGGCTGTTTAGCCACAGCGTCGATGATGTTAGTCGATGGTACGGACAAGAGGCTACGTTGGGTCACCACGCTGATGGGTGTAGGCATCTCCTTGAGTTTGCTTGCACCTGTGAGACCAGTCACCATAACCTCGTTCAGCTTTAGATGTTGATAGAACACATCCGTACTGTCTGTGTACGACTGTGCCGTCGCCGTCTGCGAAAGGCAGAGCAGCGACAAAATATAAATATATTGTCTCATATAAGTTTCGGATGTTCCACATCCTCACATTCTCTCTGGCACTTCGATACCGAGCAGCGCCATACCATTCTTGATGGTCTTTGCCACGTTCTTGGCTATGAGCAGTCGCACAGCCTTCTGCTCCTCGGTGTCAGCACCAAGGATGCTATGGTCGTGATAGAACTGGTTGAACTGCTTGGTCAGTTCGTAGCAGTAGTTGGCGATGCCACTCGGAGAATAGTCGGTGCCTGCCTGCTCCACGGCTGCAGGGAACTCGCTGAGCTTCTGGATGAGGTCGACCTCTTTGGGGGCAAGGGGCAGGGAGCAGGGGGCAAGGGATGGGGAGCAAGGGGTAAGAGGTTCTATGCCTTGTGCCTTGCGCAGGATAGACCTGATACGAGCGTGAGTATACTGTATGAATGGTCCGGTATTACCGTTGAAATCGATCGATTCTTCGGGATTGAAGAGCATGTTCTTACGGGCATCGACCTTCAGTATGAAGTACTTCAAGGCGCCCATACCCACGATACGGGCAATCTCGTTCTTCTCTTCCTCGCTGATACCTTCGAGCTTGTTCACCTTATCCTCGCTCAACTGCTTAGCGTTCTCAATCATTGATGCTATGAGGTCATCGGCATCTACCACCGTACCCTCACGGCTCTTCATCTTACCATTTGGCAGTTCCACCATACCGTAGGAGAAGTGAACCAACTCCTTGCCCCACTTGAACCCAAGACGGTCAAGCAGGATGGAGAGCACCTGGAAGTGATAGTTCTGCTCATTGCCTACGACATATATCATCTTATCGATGGGGAAGTCCTTGAAACGCATGTCGGCAGTACCGATGTCCTGAGTCATATAGACACTCGTACCATCGCTACGTAGCAGCAGCTTCTGGTCGAGTCCGTCGGCAGAGAGGTCCGCCCACACGCTGTTGTCTTCCTTACGGAAGAAGAGTCCCTTCTGGAGTCCCTCCTCCACCTTCTTCTTACCTTCGAGGTAGGTGTTCGACTCATAGTATATCTTATCGAAGCTGACGCCAAGCGCCTTATAAGTCTCATCGAAACCAGCATATACCCAGTCGTTCATCTTCTGCCACAGGGCACGCACCTCAGGATCGTTCTGTTCCCACTTCACCAGCATCTCGTGAGCCTCAACGATGAGTGGAGCCTCGTTCTTGGCACGTTCCTCAGCCTTCTCTTCGTCCATACCCTCTGCAACAAACTTCGCCTTGAGCTCCTTCACCTCCTCACGATAGTGCTTGTCGAAAGCCACATAGTAGTCGCCGATGAGGTGGTCACCCTTCTTTCCGCTCGTCTCCGGAGTCTCTCCGTTGCCCCACTTCTGCCAAGCGAGCATGGACTTACAGATATGTATTCCACGGTCGTTCACGATATTAGTCTTCACCACACGGTTGCCGTTAGCCTCCATGATCTGTGCGAGCGACCATCCCAGTAGGTTGTTGCGCACGTGTCCGAGGTGGAGCGGCTTGTTAGTGTTTGGTGAGGAATACTCTATCATTACCAATGGAGAGTCGGCTGTGGCGGTCTTGCATCCCCACTTCTCATCCTTGTCGATGTCCTGCAACAGTCCGAGCCATGCCGCCGGAGCTATTACAAGGTTCAGGAAGCCCTTCACCACGTTGAAGTCGGCAACTGCCTCGCAGTTAGCCTTCAGGTAGTCACCTATCTCCTGTGCCGTATCCTCCGGCTTCTTCTTCGATGTTTTCAGCAATGGGAACACCACCAATGTGAGGCTTCCCTCGAAGTCACTTCTTGTCTTCTGCAAAGCCACCATCTTCGATGGTATCTCCTGACCATACAATTCCTTCACTGCAGCTATCACGCTGCTACATATTTGTGCTTCAATATTCATAATCTGCTGTTAATCTTTAATTTTGGGTGCAAAGGTACGAATAAGCGAGAACAATGCAAAATGAAAGCTTGCTTTTATTTTCATTGTCGAGCGGGAGTGCCTTATCTAAAGTACGATTAAGTGAGAGGAAAAACAAATTTTTATTTGATTTTTCCCGAACGTGAGTATCTTATCTAAAGATACGAATAAGCGAGAACAATGCAAAATGAAAGCTGAAGATGAGGGCATGATGAAGAAAGCCATCAAGGTTCTTAAGAATGTGCAAATATTGATTCCTGCTGTGGGGCTTCTTAGGCATTAGGATTCATACTTTCAAGAGCCGTATCACAGTGTCTGCACTGAAAGAGCAGTTGTCAGCACAACTGCTAATGTAAAAAGGATTCTTTTCATAGGCATACCTTTTAAGTCACCAATTATTTGCTGTTAAGATATAAATACCTATCATCACCAACGCTGCAATAATGAACACGATTAGGGACAGAAGATTATTTGTTTTGTTGTCCTTGCGATTTTTTCTCCAGTCGTCCATGATCACATCGCGTCTCACCGGATCGTTTAGCCGTTGTATTTCTTCATTGATTAGCAACTGTTCTTGCTGTTGCTGTTCTATCATCTGATGTTCAAAATCCCCCATATTACGGATTCTTCTTTTTAGTTCTAAAGGAAGCTATCCATAATGCGGCACCGCCTCCGAAGAGGATGGCGGCAAGTGCCATCACCTGAATACTGCGTTCAGCATAGAACATTAGATAGACTGCTCCCAAGTTGATGGCAAACAAAAGGATTCCCAAGCCGATGCAGACAGAGAATATATACAGCACATCTTTGGCGGATTTGAGTTCCAACTTGCCGAGAACGAACTGTCCTAACATATTAATAGTGGGAATGACGGCAATAGCAGCACAGATATATACCATCAGCATCCAGCGGTTATGGCGCTCTTCCTTCTTCTGCTGATACTCCTCCATCTGACTATTCATCT
>ODAI014040985.1_pt1 | contig 23589 bp, 23 predicted proteins | sample 1539321 | NCBI WGS metagenome assembly ODAI01 (sample SAMN02144231, study PRJEB22623) | gut metagenome | biome: sheep rumen | host: Ovis aries | place: New Zealand | reverse complement strand
TGTAGGAGTAACATATTCCATAGAAGTATAAATACCTCTTTTATCTTGACATAATTTCATAACCGCACCTATATATTCAGAAGGAACAAATATATTAGTTCTAATATAAGGTTCTTTAATATCTTTAATTTTTTCTCTAGTTGGCATATTAGATGGATTATCAATCATTACAGTAGTACCATCTGTCATATCTACTTCATATATAACTGAAGGAGCAGTTGCAATTATATCAATATTAAATTCTCTTTCAATTCTTTCTTCTATAATATCCATATGTAAAAGACCTAAAAAACCACATCTAAAACCAAATCCTAATGCTTCTGATGTTTCAGGTTCATATTCTAATGAAGCATCATTTAATTTTAACTTATCCAAAGCATCTCTTAACATTGGAAATTTAGATGATTCTAATGGATACAATCCTGAGAATACCATAGGTTTCATAGCTTTATAACCTTTTAATGGTTCAGTTGCTTCCTTACCTTCTACTGTAATAGTATCTCCAACTTTAACATTACTAATATCTTTAATACTACCACATATATATCCAACTTCACCAGCTACTAATTTATCTTTTTTAACTTCATGAGGAGTACTGATACCCAACTCTACAACATCATAAGTTGCGCCTGTTGCCATCATCTTCATCTTGTCGCCCATCTTAATTGATCCATTTACAATTCTAGCTAATGCAACTACACCTCTATAAGAGTCATAATAACTATCAAATATTAAAGCTTGTAAAGGCTTATTTAAATCACCTTTAGGCGCGGGTATTCTTTCAACAATCGCGTCTACTAATTCTTTAATACCTACACCTGTCTTAGCAGAACAAAGTATTATTTCATTTTCATCAAAACCTATTTCCGCTAATTCTTTTTTAACCTTTTCTGGATCAGCATTAGGTAAATCTATCTTATTAATAACAGGAATTATAGTTAAATTATTATCTAAAGCTTGATATAAAGTAGCTAATGTTTGAGCTTCTATTCCTTGTGCAGCATCAACAACTAATATTGCACCTTCACAAGCAGCTAAACTTCTAGATACTTCATATGTAAAATCTACATGGCCTGGAGTGTCAATTAAATGTAATATATAATCTTGATCATTATATTTATATTTTAATTGAACAGCATTAAGCTTAATTGTAATTCCTCTTTCTCTTTCTATATCCATACTATCAAGTAATTGTTCTTTAGCTTCTCTTTTCGTTACTGCACCTGTAATTTCTAATATTCTATCAGCTAAAGTACTTTTACCATGATCTATATGTGCGATTATAGAAAAGTTTCTAATGTTTTCTTGTTTCATGTCTATCACCCTCTATAAGTCCCATCATCATACCTGTTAATATATAATAATAAGGCATCACATAAATAACATTAATATTAAATATACCTTGTATATTATAACCTATTAATCCAAATAATAAAAGATAAACATACTTATTTTTACTTTTTATACCTTTTACTACTATAACTATCATCCATGATATATAAATTATAAAACCAAATATACCAGTTTCAGCAATCATATTTAAATATATATTATGTGCCTTATCTATTATCCAAAAATTAAATTTACCATCAGTTATAGAACCTAAATGATATATATTTAAATTATCTATACCTGAACCTAACCAAATATGATTATCTCTTTTAATATAATCAATAACATCATCACTTACCATAAATCTTGAAGAAGAAATATTATTAAAAGAATCATATAATTCACTATGTTCAGTTTGAACTACATTTTGCGTATTTTGCGTATTATTAAATACATTAATAATACTTCTTATATCACCAGATATAGTATAATGCTCATCAATATTAAGATTATATATCTTTTGATTAACATAAATTAAACTATAATTAATTATTACATATAAACCTATAAATAATAATAACCATATAATTACCTTTTTAATTAAATCTTTTCTTTTAATTAATACATATATAATTACACCAATAAATAATAATAGAAATGTAAAAAATGGTCCACTAGATTCAGCCATTACTAAACCAGTAAATATTATAATTGTACTAACTTTATAAAACTTACTATCACTTATAAATAAAGATATAAATAAACTTAATGAAGTAAATAATAATGTATATGTACCAAAGAAATTAGGATTAGCTTGAAATCCATATCCCATATGACCAAAATATTTAGCCGAAAACATATTAACAGGTAAATATACTTGTATAAATGAATATAAAGTACTTATAATCGCATATATTATAAATATCTTTATAATCTTCATTACATCATTTTTATCAGTTATATTTTTAGAATCTACATATATTAAATAATACATAATCAAAGTTAAGTATCCATCATGTCTACTAGTACTACCCAAAAATGAATTAAAAGGATTATTAGAAAATATCATAGATATTAATACTATAATTAAATATAAAGTTAACAAAATAAAATCAATACTATTCTTATGATATTTATTCTTAATGTTATAAATAAATATATATAAATATGGTATAAAGAATACTAAGTATATTCCATTAAATATATTTTCTGCCATATTAGATCCAGTAACCTCAATAAAATATCTAGGTATTATCATAAAAAGCATAGAAATATAAACAATAAAGATAGTAAATCTATCAATATATTTCTTATCAATATTTAGTTTTAATATATCTATCATAGTATCACCATAACAATTATATCATAGCAAACAAAAAAAGTGTTATAAAACACTTTTAATGATTTTTATTATTGAGCTACAGCTCCACCTGTTGCAGTGTAGTTATATGTTTTAGCCCAGTCAGTAGCTTTACAGCTATTAGCAGTATTAACGATACCATTTGAAATTACATATGAAGCACAAGTAATTTGATCATTTTCTGGTAATGATAATGTTAAGTTAGTTACTGTACCATCCATATAACCGATATCTTTACCTTCATTGAAAGCAGCTGAGATAATAGCGTATTCGATATTATCAATGTGTCCTTCAACTGAACGAGCGTTTGCAGAGTTACGAGCTGATGCAATGATATTTGATACGATTGGAGTAACAATCAAAGCAATGATAGCTAAAATAACGATAACTGCAAGTAATTCGATTAAAGTAAATCCTTTCTTATTCATTTATTCTCACCACCTTACTTTACTATACTTAAATATTACCACAATTCTATTAAAAAAGTCAATATTTGACACATTTTTTTTAGAAAATAAAATAAAATGGGATAATACATTTATATTATACCCATTTTACTATTTTTATTACTTTAATAATTCAGCTAATTTAGCCTTCTCTTCTTCTAATTTTTGTCTATCCATTTCTACTATATTAGCAGGTGCTTTATTAACATAGTTTTCATTAGAAAGTAACTTTTCTCTTCTTTCAATAGATGTTTTTAAATCAGCAATAAGTTTTTCTTTAGCTAATTTATCTTCATCCGTTTCTTCTTTCTCATAGAAGATAGTTGCTTCATAAGATGAATACTTAACATTATATGATTTAATATTTTCTGGTTTAGTTATTATTGCATCTTGTAATTTTAACATCTTAATAATAATTTCATCATCAGTATTAATCATAACTTTAGCTTCTTTAGGAATATTATTTTCAGTTTTAATATTTCTAAATTCTCTTATAAATTCAATCTTATCGTTAACTACTTTAGATGCATCTTTATCTATAAATTTCTTATCATATTCTGGATATGTAGAAATCATAATTGATTCTGCATCTTTAATTGGTAACATTTGATATATTTCTTCTGTTACAAATGGCATAAATGGATGTAACATTTTAAGTATTCCAGTTAATACATAACATAATACTGATTTTGTAGTTAATGATTCACTACTAAATTTAGCAAATTCAATATAATTAGAACAGAATTTATCCCATGTAAATTCATATATAACTGCACCAGCATTATTGAATTCATATTTATCCATAAATTTCTTAGTATCATGAATACATTTTTCATATTCTGATAAAATCCATTTATCTTCACTTGATAAATTATCAAATGTTAATTCTTTTAATCCTTCAATATTCATTAATGTAAATCTTGAAGCATTCCAAATTTTATTAATATAATTCCATGTAGATTTAATCTTTTCCTCATCAAATCTCATATCAGTACCAGGCGCAACATCAGTAGCTAAATAATATCTTAACGCATCTGCACCATATTCTTTAACCATATCAAATGGATCAATACCATTTCCTAATGATTTACTAAATTTTCTACCTTGTTTATCTCTGATTAAACCATGAATTAAGCAGTCCTCAAATGGTCTCTTACCTAATAATTTTTCACCTTGGAAAGTCATCCTATTAACCCAGAACGGAATAATATCATAACCAGTTACTAAACATTGATTTGGATAATATTTTTCTAATAATTTAGTATTATCTGGCCAACCTAATGTAGCAAATGGCCATAAAGCACTGGAAAACCAAGTATCTAATACATCATTATCTTGAACCCATCCTTCGCCTTCAGGTGCTTCCATACCTACATATATTTCATCACCTTTATACCAAGCAGGTATTCTATGACCCCACCATAATTGACGTGATATTCACCAGTCATATGTAATTTCCAGCCAGTGATTCATAGTTTTTTCATATCTAGCAGGTACAAAGTTAACCTTTTCATCTTTCTTCTTTTGAGTTTCTAATACATGATCAGCTAAAGGTCTCATCTTAACAAACCATTGTTCTTTAATCATTGGTTCAACCATAACACCTGTTCTTTCAGAATGTCCTACTTCATGTACTAATGGTTCAACTTCTAATAATAAACCTTGTTCTTCTAAATCTTTTAGTACTGCCTCTCTACAATCTTCTCTAGTCATTCCTCTATATTTTTCAGGAACGTTATCGTTCATTGTAGCGTCATCATTCATGATACAAATTCTTTCTAGATTATGTCTATTACCAACTTCAAAGTCATTAGGATCATGAGCTGGAGTAATCTTAACTACACCAGTACCTTTTTCCATATCTGCATGTTCATCTGCAATAACTGGAATTGGTTTATTCATAATTGGAAGAATAACATTTTTACCAATATATTTTTGATATCTTTTATCATCTTTATTAACCGCAACTGCTGTATCACCAAATAATGTTTCTGGTCTTGTAGTTGCAACATCTAAGTATTCTTCTGTTCCTTCAACAATATATTTTAAATGATAGAAAGCACTCTTTTCTTCTGAATAAATAACCTCTTCATTTGATAATGCTGTTTCAGCTGCTGGGTCCCAGTTAATTATCTTTTCACCACGATAGATTAATCCTTCATTATAAAAATCTACAAATACTTTTCTAACTGCTTTAGACAATCCTTCATCTAAAGTAAATCTTTCTTTAGTATAATCTAAAGCAACTCCCATCTTAGCCCATTGTTTTCTAATGATATCACCATGTTCATGAGTCCAATCCCAACAAGCTTCTAAGAATTTTTCTCTACCATACTCATATTTATCTATACCTTTATCTTTTAATCTTTTAACTACTTTAGCTTCAGTAGCGATAGCAGCATGATCCATTCCTGGTAACCAGAAAGCATCATAACCTTCCATCTTTTTATATCTGATAATAATATCTTGTAATGTAACATCCCATGCATGTCCTAAATGTAATACACCTGTAACATTAGGGGGTGGTAAAACTATACAGTATGGAGGTTTACTTGAATTTTCATCACATTTAAAATAACCATTATCTAACCATTTCTCATATTTTCCTTCTTCAACAGAATTATGATCATATTTTGTATCTAACATTATATCCTCTCCTTTATATAATTAATCATATTATTTTGTAATTCGCTTAAATCTTCATGTGAATATATCTCTATTGCATTAATCTTATCTTCAACTATTTTATTATCTAATATTAATTGATATGAATATTTATAGTTCACATCAAATGTAAATGCGAGTAATCTTAAAGTTGCATCTATTTCATTACCATCACGTATCATATCATTAGCTACCATTTTATGATTCATTAAAGTATCAACTATTTCTTTTAATACTTTTCCTTCTTCTTTTATAATACCTTGTTCTTTCATAATATCTATTTTATCTGCATCTCTAACTACTTTACACGCAGTTAATTCCTTATTAGTTAAATCACCCTCAATTTGATATTTATTATGAATCTTAACTGCTTTTAAAACTATATTTTTATCTTCTTCTGATAAATTCATCTTATCGATCAATTCATCTTTTAATATCTCATATGATTTATCACCATGATCAAATGATTTAGCGTCCTCATATGTTTGATATAAAGTCCATTGTAAGAATCTAGCTACATCATGAAATAAACAAGCAATTGATATTATATAAATATCATGCTCATTTAAACCTAATGATTTAGCTATATCTTTACCATATTCATAGACTCGATATGAATGATGGTATTTACCCATAATAGGCGCAACAGTTAAATCATATTTTTTAGCGTATTCATTAAATATATTTATTACTTCCTGCATACTAACCTCCATAAAAAAATCACATCCTATATAAGGACGTGATTACGTGGTACCACCTTAATTCATCTATTACTAGACCTCTAAACAATAACGCGTTTAAACGTAATATCCTATTTACTTAGATATCAAACTCCAAAGCTACCTTCAAATATACTTTATAAGAACCTCACACCATTTAGTTCCTCTCTTTATATATTATATATTTTACTCCTCTTCATCAAAGTCATTAGATGTATTATAGTACTTTTAATTATTAAAATCAACTATTTTGTAGTATAAACTAAACTACTAATTCTAATATATCCATTACCATTTTTTCTACAATTTACAGTAGCGGTATCATTATTACAATCAGATTCATAATATGATGTACCACTTAAATCTGTACCAAAACTATATGAATTACCTACAGATAACAATTTATTATTCATATCTTTATCATACGCAATTAAAGTATTACCAGCATTATATCCATCTTTACTACCAGATTTACCGCCACCTACATTAACATATAATATAGTTCTTTTAGATAAAGTTACATAACCAGATGCATAAACACCAGTAGCACCTACTGTCTCACCACCCCAGGCTTCCAATTTATAAATACCTGGTTCCAACATTACTTTTTCAATCTTAGAAGTATAATCATAATTAGTAACTACTGCTTCTGAACCACTAACTAATGTCTTACTAAAACTAGCTATTGATACACCATTATCCATAACTGTATAATTAATACTATTACCAGATAAAGTACTTGTTACATCATAACCATATGGTGATATTACAAATGCATTATAATCAACTGTTCCATGACTAGAAGCATCACTTGTAACATTTATATTACTAAAATTAGCTACGTAATAAGGTACTGTTAATGTATCATTATTACCAACTACCGTATTAAGTGCATTTTTCTTAATTTTATTTAATGTATTACCACGAGTTATTAATATTGATAAAGTCGCGAATACAACAAATAAAAATATCAATAAAATACCATATATAACACTTGTGATTGCATAACCCTTATTATTCATATAATCACCTACTATAATAATTATATAATAATACCTTCAAAAAAACAATGTCATAACCCACACATTTTATATAACAAAAAATATAATATATCAGGTGATACTATGTGCAATAACTGGTTTAATAGACGCGGAATATGGTTTTTATGTCTATTCGCTTTTTGTATACTTTTTCTATATCAAATAATAATTGCTTTCTTCGTAGTAACTCGATTTAGTTTATTTTTAGTATTTGTTTTTTGGTTCCTTATACTATTTTGTATATTTAAGATAATTTGGTAATCCTATTAAGCAACTTAATCATATTTTTTATTTTAATACACATATTATAATTACTATCATTAAACTCAATTTTATCTGGTAAAGAAAGTAAAACTATTAATAATTCTCTTTCATCATCACTTAATGGATTTACTTTCTCATATCTTTTTAATAATTCATCAAAACTAAAACACATATCATTTTTATATAATTTATATAAATCAAAAATTGGTATATCTATTTTAGCTTTATCCCAACTAATTAAATAAGGTTTATCATTTCTAATAAAATGTGATAAATCTAAATTATTATGTAAAACAACTAATCGTTTTTTATTCTTATCCTTCACTTTTTTATACCAATCTTCAATCTTAATATTACAAAAAGATAGAGATTTATATATTTTAGATATATTTAATGAAAGTGTATATTCAGCTGGACTCATAAATACTTTACTTTCAATAATAGTCATCATATCATTATAATAACTATATAGATACTCAATGTCATTTTTAATATCTTCATATATTTCATTATAATCATCAGATGAAACATCCTGATAATATGTAGTTTTACTGTGTAAAAGACTTACTAAATCTACCATATCGCCTATCTTTTGTTCAATAGGCATATCTACTTCATCAATATACTCCATCATTAAATATAAATCATCATCATTACTTATTATTCTAGGATAATAATTAAAGCCTCTTGAATCTAGATACTTAAATATATCTAGATTATTTTTCTTTTTAAATACTACTTTACCCTTATCAGTATCAACTACCGTTATATTATTTTTATTAGTATATTTTAATGGAATTAAACCATATTTTCTTAATTCATCATTAACCTTTAACATAAGGAATAATTACTTTATCACCTAGTTTTAAATTATTTAAATCATTATATTCACTAAGTATTTCTTTAGTTATACCATACTTATTAATAATACTATCAAGATTATCATTTTCCCTAACAATATATACCCTATAATTAACATAATTATCAGATGAATCTAAATTAGAAAATAAAGATTTTTTTACATCATCAGTATTAATTATATTAATATCATCAACATTTGTAATACTTATATTATCAATATCTAATTTACCTAAATCTAAATTATCATCAACAACTAAGTCATCCATACTATCATCCCTTTCATATAGTTTTTCCTTAATATTATCTAATTTAACCTCAATATTAACTACTAATGTTTTATTATCAACTATCTCATAATAAAAATCATTAATATCAATATTAGAATTACTTATATCATATATATCATCAATATCAATAGTAAAAGGAATATTATATTTAAAAGGCAAAGTATTAATACTAGTTTCAGTTATACGATACTCCCCACTAACTATAAAATCACCCAATACAATATTATCATCTCTACGCAAGGTATTCTCTAAAGATATACTAGTTATTTCATATATATTTGAATCAAATATAATTTCTTTTGTAAACGGAATTAACTTATCCATACTATTCCCCTTTCAGTTAATTCTATTTATAGTTCATAAAAATATGCATAAAAAAACTAGATAAATTATCTAGTTATTGTATTTCCTTGATCAATTGTAGGAGCTGCATTAACCATCGCTAATGCTTGATTACATCCTGCTTTAATATTTGATAATTTTGAAGCATTTTCTTTAGATAATTGATCACCAAATGATAATATATCAGGTGTTGTCATTGCTTCTAAACTAGTCAAATATTGCTCTTTTGTTTGATTTGGTAATAAAGATATCAATTGAGTAGCTTTCTCACAAAAATTTGCATATCTAACAGGTTGTCTTAATTTACCATCATATTCTACGTCTTCAATCATTTCTTCTAACATACTCATGCTTGCACCCCCGTACTTTGAATACTTCTAATCAACAAATCCGTATCATTTGTAAAATACGCTTGTTGCATTACATCAACCCCAATTATTATTGATATTAAATTTGTTTCTAATGCTTGTTCTTCATATAATGGTATATCACTTTCATTACCAACTAAATGATTAGCAAGTATTTCAGTAAATCCAGTATTTAATGCTTCAAATCTTCCATCTCTCTCAAAACCTTTTTGAGTATCAGTAGAAGTAATAATATTTAAAAGTTCAAACATTAATACATGTTTACCATCACATTCACCATCTAATTTTTCACTATTGAAATATAGTATATTTTTACTATTGTCATACATAGATGCATCATTACATAAAAACTTACCTATTTTTTTAACTTCTAAAGTCGCTAATCTATTTTTTAAATTAGTCAAATCAACATTAGGAAACTTATCATGGAATAACTTTATTAGTTCAAATAAATTAGATTTAAACTCCGTTGATAGGTTACCATTCATATCTAATGTTCTCGCGATTGCATCTATAATATCCATACTATCACCTAATATTAATTATACTATAACTTAATATATTTGACAATATTTTTTAATTCATTTTATAGTTTATCCCTTATATTACAAAATAAAAAAATAGATAATTTTATCTATTCTTTTTTCTTTTTTTCTTTAGTTCTTTACTTGCTTTAATACTATCAGCAATATTACCGACACCCCATCCTAAAAACACAGCGCCTGTACCAGCTTTTAAAACTGTATTAGCAGAATAAATTAGTGCAGTATACTCTTCAATTTCTTCAATATCTTTTTCAGGATGTTCCTCATAATATGATTCTATAACTTCATAATCAGGAGTTTTACCAATATCATAAAGCTTAAGACCAGTTTTTAACGCTAATGAAATACATATTGCACCTAAAGTTAGAAAAACACCACCAATAAATCTATCAGTTATAATGTCATCTTTTTTAGTTTGGGAAGATGCCATCTCTTCACATATTGCATTATATATAGCAGCATTTTGTTTATTTTCAGAACCATCTTCATTTACTAATTTAAAATCTTTTTCATATAATTCACCATTACTTATAAATTCAACAGTAAATTTACCATTCAATATATCTAATTTATTTGATATAATTTTATCCATCTTCATAATATTTTCCCCTTAAATGTCTCTTATTATACATTAAATGTTAGTTTTGTCAAACTAAATATATACAATAAAAAATTAGATAAACATCTAATTTTTCTTAACTAATCTTTTAATATTTTTTGAAGCATCTAATGAATTATGCAATCCTCTTATAGTAGCTGCACCAGAAACATAATTAATAAAAGTAGAATTAATAACATCACTTCCATTATAACTATTATCATGAGTAAGTTTAAAATTAACTGTAAGATTCATAATCAACATTAATGTACTAATAAATATTTGTGTATTACCTATCATTTTTCTTGTTTTATAATACCTAATCCTATCATTATATCTTGTCATATTTCCTCCAAATTATATAACTAAATTACCTTTAATATCTATCTCATTTTTACCTTCGATAATATTATCTATTATCATATTTTCAACAGTATCTTTAATAATCTTATTAATTTTTCTCGCGCCAAAATCTTTATAATCAGATTTAGAAACTATATCATTTATAACATTATTATCATACTTAATAGTAATATTTTTAGTTTTATATTTATTCTTTAATTCATTCATCTTATTACATATAATTTTTCTAATATCATCTTCATTTAATGATTTAAAATATATAACATTATCTATTCTATTAATAAAAGGTATAGAAAAACTATCTTTTAAATTCTTCCTATCACTTTTATTAAAACCAATATTAGTATCTAAATATCCAGCATTAGAAGTCATAACAATAACAGTATTATTAAAATAAATATACTCACCTATTGAATTCTTAATCTTACCATCTTCTAAAATTTGAAAAAACAAATTTAATACATCAGGATGCGCTTTATCTATTTCATCCAAAAGAATCAGTGAATTAGGATTATCTTTAACATCTTCAAGTATATTATGATTATCATTATATCCTACATAACCAGGAGAAGTACCTTGTATTTTTGTAACACTAGATGGTTCACTATATTCACTCATATCTAATCTTATAAAATTACCAAACGACTTAGAAAATAAAGTCGCTAATCGAGTTTTTCCTACACCACTAGGACCTACAAACAAAATTGAATATGGTTTATCATCTTTAAAACCTAATTTAATCCTTTTTATCACATCAACACACGATTTTATAGCCTCATCTTCACCAATTATACTTTTCTTAAGTTCCAATTCAATTTTTTTAATCAATTTGATATTATCATCCAATAATTCATATATTGGAATACTAGTTTTCATATTAAATATATAAGCAATATCCTCTTTTGTAACAATACACCTTTTCTTATGTTTAGACATATCAAGTTCTAACTTATTAATTTTACCTAACAAAACTTGTTCATCTTTCCTATAAATCAAAGCCTTCTTAAAATTATCTTTCATAATATATTCTTTTCTTTTAGATACAATATCATTTAATTCATGTTTCATTCTATTATATTCCTTAGTATTTTTATTTTCCTTTAAACTAACATAAGCACATACTTCATCTAATATATCAATTGATTTATCAGGTTCATATCTACCATGTATATACCTTTCAGATAAAGAAATAATTAAATCGATTATTTCATCTGAAATACTTACATTATGATAACTTTCATATATAGGTTTCAATCCCAACAATATATCTTTTGTAGTCTTCTTATCAGGTACTTTAATATCTATATTTTGAAATCTTCTTGATAAAGCCTTATCAGGTTCAATAAACTTTTTATACTCCTCATATGTCGTTGCACCTATCACCCTAATCTTACCTCTAGCTAAAGCAGGTTTAAATATATTAGATGCATCAATTGCCCCTTCAGCGCCTCCCGCACCTACTATAGTATGAATTTCATCAATAAACAAAATTATATCCGTGTTTTCTTCTACTTCCTTTAAAATCTTCCTTATTCTTTCCTCAAATTCACCTCTATATTTAGTACCAGCTACTAAAGAAGCCATATCTAGATTAATTATCCTCTTATTTTGTAAACTAAACGGTACCATATTATTCGCGATCAAATAAGATAAACCTTCCACAATAGCTGTTTTACCAACACCAGCATCACCTATTAATAATGGATTATTCTTACTTCTTCTAGATAATATTTGTATTACCCTTTTTATTTCATTATCTCTACCTATAACTGGATCTAATTCTTTATTTAAACCTTTAGATACTAAATCTACACCTAATTCATCTGTAATCAGTTTTCCACTTTTATAATTGCCAATTCTATAAGAAAATTCATTATATAAATCATCTAAAGATATATTCATACTTAAAAGAATACGTATCGCGACACCCTCACCTTCTTCTAACAACGCAGAAAATAAATGTTCTATAGTAACAACTCCATCATTATTTTCTTTACTATCTATAGTAGAATTTTCAATCACTCTCTTAAGTAATGGTGTATATAAAAAATTACTAGATTCTATATTACCAATTCCAACTATATCTATTAATTCTCTTCTAAAAGAATCATAAGTTAATTTATATTCACTTAACCTTTTACTTACACTATTTTTACTTTTTAATATCGCGAGTAATAAATGCTCACTACCAACATATGGATGTTTTAATTCACTCATTTCCTTCTTCGCATTTACTAATACTTTTCTTGCTTCTTCATCAAAATTACCAAACATTTATATCACCCATTATTATTCTATTCCAGATTAATAAAATAATAAGTCGATAAATGTACAAAATAAAAAAGATATATTATATCTTTTTCAATACTTTGTTAATTTTAGACATATTAATTTCTTACTAATCCTTAAATATATCCTCTATCTTACTTTTTAACTCTTCATCTTTAATTAACTTATTAATCTTATTAATTTTATTATATATATTTAATTTATCTTCATAATTAGTTAATTTAGATTCTATTTCTTTTAATGATTTTCCTACTGCACTTCTACTAACACTATATAATTCACTCATTTCAGATAAAGATAGGTTATTAAAATAATATTCTTCAAAATATGTTTGTTGTTTATCGGTTAATAAATTACCATATAAATCATACAAATTTATTAAATATAATCTTTCTTTCATATTATTCACCTTTAAATAATCCATAAATGTATTTTTCAATATCAAATACTTTAAGGTCTTCTTTCTTTTCGCCTAAACCAATAAACTTAACAGGTATTCCTACATTTTCTTTAATCGCTAAAACTATACCACCTTTTGCTGTACCATCTAACTTAGTTAAAACAATACCAGTAATATTAGTAATTTCCTTAAAATTCTTAGCTTGACTAATACCATTTTGACCAGTAGTCGCATCTATTACAAGTAATGTTTCATGAGGCGCACCTGGAAGTAATTTACCAATTACCCTATTTATTTTATCTAACTCATTCATTAAATTAGTTTTATTTTGTAATCTACCTGCAGTATCGATAAAAACAACATCATATTTTTCTTTTACAGCTTTATCAATACCATCATATATAACAGATGCTGGATCTGCATCATTTTTATATACAACATCTGCGTCTATTCTATTACCCCATTCAACTAATTGTTCCACCGCGCCAGCTCTAAAAGTATCACCAGCAACTAATAATACCTTTTTACCAATTTGTTTTTCTCTATAAGCAAGTTTACCAATAGTAGTAGTTTTACCTACACCATTAACACCTACCATAAGTACAACTGTAGGTCCATCATTATTGTAATTAATTTTATTAACAATAATATCATTATTAACATATATAATAAACATTTCATCCACAATAATATTCATTAAATCTTCACTATTTTCTATATTTTCAGACTTAACTCTTTTCTTTAATTTATCAATAAATTCCATTACAGTATTAACACCAATATCAGCCATAATAAATATTTCTTCTAATCCTTCGAAATATTCTTCACTTACTTTTTTATATTTACTATTTAATATATTAATTTTATTAACAAATTCTTCTCTTGTTTTTTCTAAACCTTTCTCGTATACTTCTACTTCTGCTTTTTCTTCTTTAGAAAATATATTTTTAAATTTATCAAATAATCCCATTTATATCACCTATATATATTATATAAAATTTTTAAAACAAAAAAAAGATGTTTAATAAACATCTACTAATGAAGCACCTTTCGCTAATAAATAATTATATTTAGTAGTTAAAATTTCTCTACCTTCAAATACCTTGTATTGCTTCTTACAAACTTTTAATTTATTAACACTTATTATAGTAATAATAAAACTTGTTAATAATAATATAAATGATAATGCAATACCAATAATCATACCAGTAACAAAAGCATGTGTGAATGATGCAAATACTAAATAAGTAAATAAGCATTGAATTAAAGTCAATAATGCCAATAAATTAGCTAATTTTCTATAGATTTCATCCTCACGTTTAGAAACTTCATCAATTGTATAATCTATTTGATGATCTAGATTATCAATAACCTCCATTAAAGTTTCAGGATTTAAATCAAGTATTTCTTTTTTACCGTTTGAATATTTCACAACAATTTTGTTCTTGGTTAAATAATAACTCTTTACCATACCCTTATCCCCTTCATTTCGTCGTTATAATATAATAAATGTTTCAATTTGTCAAATTATTTTAAAAATTTACTAAAAAAACTAGAAAAATTTCTAGTTTTTGAAAAATTATATTCTAGCTATCATTAAATTACTAGATGAATACCTTCTTAATCCAGCATTGAATATTATAAATGATAAAACTACTAAACCAATAGTAAAACCTAATACCATTAATAAATATTCTAAATTAAAATCAACCATAATTCTAACAGGTAGATATGATGTTATACCAACTGGTATAAGTGTATATAATAAATACTTAACTAAACCCTTAAATATACCATCTGGATAAGTTGCAAAGTTAGTCATCAAACTATTTGCAGTATCAGCTACTACATCACTTTTACTAACCCAGAAACTTAAACTACTCATAATAACTGCTATACTAGCTAAACATAAACCTCCTAATACACCTAATAATGTAAATAGGAAGAAATTCTTTATAGTAATACCATAAATAATTAATACAATATAACCATAAATCATATCCCCTAACGCAGAAGGTTCTACGTCACTTGTAATAGCTTGTAATAATACATTTTTTGGTTGTACTAAATATGCATCTAACTTACCTGAATTAATTATGTCATGTAATTCAAATGCTTTCTTAAAGAAGAAACGAGAAACACCATATGTTATTGATGCAAATCCCCATAAAAGTAAGACTTGTTTTAAACTATATCCACCCATTTCTTCTCTTATTGAGAATAATACTATCCATTGAATAATGAAACTAGCATTATTAAGAATCATGAAGAATACATTAGTAAAGAATGTTACCTTATTAAGTAATTCTCTCATAATTGCATATTTAATAGTTAAAAAATTAACTTTTAACTGATTTTTAACCACCATTAACATTTAGATTTCTCACCCCTTTCTTATACATTAATCTACATAATAATATTGCTAAAACTAAATATACTAATTGTATTATTAATGTTTTATACGCTAAATCATAGCTAAAATCTACGAATAACTTAGCAGGTCCAGATGTTGTAACATATACTGGACTATATTTAAGAATTGGTTGAAAAACGCTAGGAAAATATTCTATTGGGAATAATACACCTAATAATAGTATTAATTTACTATATACCCAATATATTGGTCCTGAATCCTCTATCTTAAATGATAACATTCCTATCATGATTACTAATAAATCACTTATAATAACAGCAAGTAAAAATGATAAGATAACTATAAGTAATTTAAGTATACTCATACTAGGAAACATTGATGTAAATATAATACCTAATATTACTGAAAATATTATATATACTATACTTTTAATAAATGTAGTACCCATATGAGATGATAATGCATATCCTACATAACTATATGGTTTATTGATGTTATAAATAACGTTCCCACTTTTAACATCATTTGATATTTTCTTACATAATTTTCTACCAGTTGTAGAAGCCCATATAACCTCTGTAAAAATAACATACCATATCATTTGACTACTAGTATATCCGTTAATAACTTCATTAGGGTCACTATATAAATATCTATACAAATTAAATAAGATAAATAACATTATAAAATGTCCAATAAATCCTACAAAAGTATTAAATATATATTGAAGGTTAGACATTACCTCTGATTTAAAAATATAAATATATTTTCTCATACTATTTACCTTCTTTATAGATATTACTAATAATATCCTCTAATGGAGTATTAGATATATTAATATCTACCATATTATCTGGATTTAATAATTTTAAAGCATCAGTAATACTTTTCTTAGTAGTGTCAACTTCTAACTTTAAATTATATCCTTTATCTTTTAATATAGTAATTCCATCTTCATCATCAAGATTAACCTTTTCTCTCATCTTAACTTCAACTATCTTTTTATTTAAATAATGATATTTTAAGTTTTCCATAGAATCATCTAAGACTACTCTACCATCGTTAATAATGATAACTCTTTTACATAATTTTTCGATATCTCCAACATCGTGGCTAGTTAAAAATATTGTTGTTTTATATTCCTTATTCATTCTTTTAATCAAAGTTCTTATATTTTCCTTAACAACTGGATCAAGTCCAATTGTAGGTTCATCTAAGAATAATACCTTTGGTTCATGAATTAAAGACGCAACTATTTCACATCTAATTCTTTGACCTAAACTTAAGTTACGAACTGGTGTATTGATAAACTCATCAAGTTCAAATACTTCTCTAAATTCTTCGATTTTCTTTTCAACAACATAATCAGGTATATCATAAATCGCACCAAAGAACTTAAAGTTATCATATGGAGTTAAATGTGTCCATAATTGTTCTTTTTGACCAAATACAGTACCAATCTCATACGCTAATTTTTTTCTTTCTTTAGTAGGATCAATACCTAAAACCTTAACATCTCCCTTATCAGGATATAAAATACCTGTAAGCATTTTAATAGTTGTTGATTTACCAGCTCCATTCGGACCTATAAAGGCGATAATTTCCCCTTTTTCAACTTCAAAACTAACATTTTTAACTGCATTAACAGTCTTATACTTTGGTTTAACAATAGATTTTAAACTACCCTTTAAACCCTTTTCCTTTAACTTAACCTTAAATGTTTTAGATAAATTTTTTACTTCAATAACACCCATAAAAACACCTCCTCTTTGGTATTATGGATATAACTACTATATAGTAATTATATCAGTTCGAAGCGTTTTTGGGAACGAAAAAAGCCACGAACAAGTAATTCGTGACTCCAACAAGTTGTGTAGGCTCTTCACCCGGGATAGCTCGTTACCTTATATCCCCTCACTTGTCATAAAGTATATACCAGTTTCGTATATTTGTCAAATATTTTTAAAAACTAGACAAAATATTAAAAAGAAGTTATAATTATATAGTCAAATTTTATTAATAAAAAGAAAGGAGATTTTATGGAAAAAAATAATAATGTTGATACCTTAGTCTTTGCCTTAGGTGGACTTGGTGAAGTTGGTAAAAACATGTACTGTGTAGAACACGGTGACGAATTAATAATAATTGATGCGGGTATTACATTTCCTCAAGGTGAAATATTAGGTGTTGATTATGTCATACAAGATTTCACATATTTAAAGGAAAATGAAAAGAAAATTAAAGGTTTATTTATAACACATGGTCATGAAGATCATATAGGAAGTATCCCATTCTTATTACAAATGGTTAACATTCCTATCATTTATGCACCTAATCAAGCAGCTGGCTTAATTAGAAAAAAATTAGAAGATAGAAATATTAGATATGATAATATACATGTATATACGGAGAACGATTCAGTTAAATTTAAAAATATTGAAATAGAGTTTTTCTTAGTAACTCACTCTATTCCAGACGCTCATGGTTTAGCGATAACTACACCAAATGGTACTATCGTTGAAACAGGAGATTTCAAATTTGACTTTACACCAATTGGACCTATGGCTAACTTATATAAGATGGCTGAATTAGGTAATCGTGGTGTAACTCTATTATTAAGTGATAGTACAAACGTATTAAATGAAGGTATATCAAAAAGTGAATCATTAGTTGACAATGCTTTAAATGATATATTCGAAAAATGTGATACAAGAATTATTATTGCTACATTCGCATCTAATATATATAGATTAAAACATATAGTAGATACTTGTAAAAAACATGGAAGAAAAATTGCTGTATTCGGTAGAAGTATGGATAACAATATTGAAATATCTATCGAAGGTGGATATATAAAACATAAAGATGTCTTTGTAACACCTGATGAAGCAAATAAACTAAAACCTAGTGAAGTATGTCTACTTTGTACAGGAACACAAGGTGAACCTTTATCTGCATTATCAAGAATCGCAAATGGTACACATAAACAAATCAAATTACAACAATCTGATATTGTTATATTCTCATCATCTGCTATCCCAGGTAATGCCCTTGCGATATCAAAAACAATTAATAAATTATATTTACAAGGTGTAAAAGTATATACAACTAGTACTCTTTCAAACATCCATGCATCAGGACATGGTAATAAAGAAGAGTTAAAACTTATGTTAAGATTAATTAAACCTAAATATTTTATGCCAAATCATGGAGAATATAGAATGCTTAAAGAACATACTGATTTAGCTACATTATGTAGTATTCCTAAAGAAAACACATTTATATGTGGTAATGGTGATGTAATTGCCATTAATAATGGAATAGCTAGACGTGCTGGTACTGTTCAAGCAGGAGATGTCTATGTAGATGGTAACCGCATCGGTGAAGTTGGTAATGCCGTAATGAAAGATAGAAAGATAATGGCTACAGATGGTATTGTAGTTGTAATAGCAAATATAGATACAGTTAATAATGTATTATTAAATAAACCAAATATAACTACAAGAGGATTCGTATTAGTAAACGATAATCAAGAACTAATTAGTGAATTAGAAAATATCGCTACTAAAGCTATTAATTCTAAATTAAATGGTCACATTAATTATTCAGATATTAAAAATGAAATAATGAATGAATTAGGACCATATATCTATGACAAAACAGGTAGAAAACCAATTATATTACCAGTTATTATGAACATAAAAAAAGATGTTAAGATTAATTCTTAACATTTTTTATATACTCTAATACATTATCAACTGTATTACTAAAATTATCAAAATCTACATCAAACCATTTAACATCAAATTGATGTTTATTCCATGTATACTGTCTTTTCGCATACTTCCTACTTGCTTGTCTAATATCATCTAAACATTCATTTAATTCTTTAGTTCCTTCAAAGTAAGGAAATAATTCCTTATAACATATAGGAGTCATAACAGCCTTACTTCTTATATTACTTTTATATATTCTATTAGCTTCATCAAGTAAACCATTATTAACCATTACATCTACACGTTCATTAATTCTATTATATAAAGTATCTCTATCAGTAGTTAGACCAATAAATACCGCATCATATAATAACTTATCACTATGATTATCCATTATTTTACCATTCGCATAATAATAATTTAATGCACGCATAACTCTTTTTCTATTATTCTTATGAATAGTTGTATTTGGATCTATCTTAAGTAACATATCATATAATTCATCATTAGATAAAGTATCAGAAACATAGCTTTTAGATTCTTCATCTTTAAATTCATAATTATATAATGATGCTTTAATATAAAGTCCAGTACCACCTACCATAATAGGTATATGTCCCCTACTTATTATTTCATCTATACACTTTCTAGAATCTTTTTGATAATCATAAACCGTATAATCTTCATCTATATTTTTTATATCAAGTAAATGATGAACTACACCATCCATCTCTTCTTTTGTTACCTTAGCAGTACCAATATCCATACCTCTATAAACTTGAGTAGAATCAGCATTTATAATTTCACCATTTAACTTTTTAGCTAATTCAATACTAAGTTTTGTTTTACCAACACCAGTAGGTCCTACTATAACAATAACCATATAACACCTTCTTACTTAGTAAGATTTTTGCATCTTTTTCTATACTCTCTTGTTAATTCACGAATACTTTTTCTAGATACAATAATTGAATCAGGATCAACAACATCTAAATCTAAGTATTTTAATGTATCAACAAAATCCATTTCATTACACCAATCATTTAATTCTACAAATTCCTTAACTAATTTGCGTTTATTACTAATTCTTTCATACATATGAGTAGACATAATTCCACCAATTATATCACGTTGTAACATATCAAAACTTAATTCTCCATCTTTTACTATTTCCTTTAAGTGAGCAGAATTAATATATGCAGAAAAATGATTTTCACCTAATATTTCATCTATTACATATTTATTAACCGCACCATATTTATGATATGCACTTATTAGTTTTAATTCAAAATCCATTACAATAGCCTTACAATATAAAGCATATAAAGTATCATGTTCTTTATGACGATAATTTCTAGGAATATCAGACTGTCTTGCAAAATAATCCATTTGTAACCTCTCCGCACAAATAGAAAAAGCCTCAGTCATAAGTTGCCAATTCATAGCAGACTTATCCACATCCATATTAATCTCATGCATTACTTCATGAGTTATATTATACGAATCTTCAATAGTACCTCTTTGATAAATCTTAATAAACTTAGAACCTTCAAAAACATCAATATATGATAAATGTTCTTCTTCCTTATCATCCAAAAATTCAATTCTACCATGTTCTAATAATTTACATAATCTATCACTATATTTTGGTGATATAGTTTTTAAAAAATCTATTGAATAATCAGTACACTTATCAAGCCCCATTTTAGAATGATATATTGCATTACACCAAGGTGATTTAGAATTCAAAATTATATCCGTAAAATTTCTAATTAAGACATAATCTTCTTCATTATAACAATCACCAACAAACTCTTCTAAAATTTTATTTAATTCATCATAAAACATAAAAACCCTCCGAAATATTATTTAATAAACATTGCATCACCAAAGCTAAAGAAACGGTATTTTTCTTTAACTGCAATTTTATAAGCATTCAAAATATAGTCTCTTGTAGCTAAAGCACTAACTAACATAACCAAAGTTGACTTTGGTAAATGGAAATTAGTAATTAACCCATCGATAGCCTTGAACTCATAACCAGGATATATAAATATATCTGTATTACCAGAACAAGATTTAAATTCACCATACTTAGTCATAATAGTTTCCAAAGTTCTAGTAGAAGTAGTGCCTACAGCGATAATTCTCCTATGTTCTTTTTTAGCCTTATTTAATATTGAAGCAGTTTCTTCATTCATCATATAAAACTCTGTATGCATTTTATGATTATTTATATCATCTACCTCAACTGGTCTAAATGTACCTAACCCTACATGTAATGTAACATTAGTAACAATAATACCCTTTTCCTTTATTTTACTTAATAATTCAGAAGTAAAATGTAATCCTGCTGTAGGAGCAGCTGCACTTCCTATATTCTTCGCGTAGACAGTATTATATCTATCTTTTTCTTTTAACTTTTCATGAATATAAGGTGGAAGTGGCATCTCACCTAATCTATCTAATATTTCTAATAATATACCCTTATATAATAATTTAACATGCGTTACTCCATCATCTAATATAGATGTAACCTCCGCACTTAATTCATCACTAAATTTTACTATTGTACCAACATGTAATCTTTTTTGTGGTCTTGATAAACATTCCCATTCATCATTACCCAAATCTTTTAAAAGTAATAATTCAATACAAGCATTAGTATCCACCTTTACACCCATTAATCTGGCAGGTATAACTTTAGTATCATTAATAACTAAAACATCCCCAGGATTTAAGTAATCAATTATATCTTTAAAATGTTTATGTTCAATATCACCAGTATCTTTATCTAACACAAGTAACCTAGAAGATGATCTATCTTCCAAAGGTGTCTGCGCGATTAATTCTTCTGGTAATTCATAATCAAAATCACTTGTTTTCATGGTATCACCTTCATAAATTCATTATAGCAAAAAAAGTACCCGTAATAAAGTACTTTTATTATTTTTTATATGGAGTTAATCAATTATTTCTTTATAAGTGCAATACCTACTTGATCCTCTACCCCATAAGATGATATTGCCCCATAAAAAGGAACTTCTTCTAACATAGATTCACTAAAATAATTTAGACCTTTTAAATATTCCTTAACTTCATTAATATCTATATCTTTTAACTTAGTTATTAATAAAGCAAAATAATTAGAATCATACATATATTTATTATTATCATTAATAATAGTAGTTAAATGCTTCATAAATTGTGAACTTATACTTCCCCTATATGGTGGTAATTTAGGAACCAATTTACCCTTATCATTAATATCAATTCTATATCTAAAAGATAGTTTATCTAAAAGCTTTGCTTCTCTAGGCGCACGGCCACTATTAACAAATCCTTCTACCTTAGATATATAGTATGAAGTTAGCAATCTTTTTTTAACCTTTTCTATTTCATTTACTATTTCATTTTTACTTAATCCTTTAATGGATAAATCATTCGCATAATCATTTAATAAAGTACCACCAGATCCACCAGTTAAAGTATCAATAAATGAAACCTTATCACCATATTCGTCATTAAGCATTTCACTAGCTACTTTCGCGCCGTTAACACTACCTTCTGAAATACCACTACTCATTGATAGGTGAACAACTTCATCACCATTTTCTAAAT
>ODAI012964873.1_pt1 | contig 23598 bp, 28 predicted proteins | sample 1539321 | NCBI WGS metagenome assembly ODAI01 (sample SAMN02144231, study PRJEB22623) | gut metagenome | biome: sheep rumen | host: Ovis aries | place: New Zealand | reverse complement strand
TACACACCTTTTCGGTGTGGGAGGTTTTAGTAATTAAGAATAACCATATGACTTTTTTCTTGTATAGCAATGCCAGAAATGGTAATATAATTTCGCTACGTAAGGTTAATATAGTATCCGTAAGGAGAACGTTTAGCCTTTTGGTAAAAACGTTCGCTTCATTTCATGTTATCCTTACGGTATATGAAACTTGCGTGGCAACAAGACGAAGCAGCGTTTTCCAAAGCTTAATCACTTTGCCAGGAAAGACGCGCCGGATCCATTGCTTTCGATTATGAGGTGCTAAAGTCCCGATATTTGCGCACTTCCTCCAATACAGTGCCATCGGAGGCGACAATAATGTATTATCTGCGTAAATGCTTTTTTCGCTCAAGTGGTCATAATGTCAATATCATGAAGAAGTTTTAACTATCCAGAATAAATCTTATCAATATTTGCGGTCGGCGGAAAGCAAAAGCTTTGCTTGCGGCGGATGCGGGAAGGAGAATAAAACCATGAACAAATCATTTGAGCGATCTGACGCGCAGATTATTTCGCGGCTGTTTTTCCGTCTGCTGCCCGCACAGGCATTTATGCTGGCGTTGAACGGCCTCAACAACATGATCGACGGTCTGGTCGGCAGCAACTTTGTAGGGGCGAAAGCAATGAGCGCCATCGGAATCTACACACCGCTGCAGATGGCGTGTATGGCGGTCAGCATGATCCTGATGGCAAGCTCTCAGGTGTTGTGCGGCAGATACATGGGCGAGGGACGCATGGAGAAAACGCGGGGCGTATTCTCGCTGAATCTGACGATCGCGCTGGCATTTACAGCGACTGTGACCCTCGCGAGCTTTCTGATCTCCCGGACCCTTGCGGGGCTCCTCGGGGCGACGCAGGAAAACATGGCGGATGTTTCAAACTATATCATCGGCAGAGGCATCGGTGTGATTCCACTGCTGCTGGGACAGCAGCTCGCGTCGTTTCTGCAGCTCGAACGCCAAAGCATGCGCAATTACATCGCCACCGGGCTCATGCTTGTCGTAAACGCCGGGTTTGACCTTCTCTTTGCCGCCGTGCTGGGCATGGGCGCCATGGGGCTTGGAATTGCAACATCTCTGAGCAACTGGGCGTATCTTGCCGTCGTGGGCAGCTTTTTCCTGAAGCCGATGGCGACGCTGAAATACTCTATCCGGGCCATTGACTGGAGCGAGATTGCTAGCATGGTCCGCATCGGCTTTCCCAGCGCCCTGCTTATCTTCCTGACCGCGCTGAGAAGCACGATCTTCAACCGCATGCTTGCCGCGCATGCGACGCTGGAGGCGGTCGCCGCGCTGGCCACCTTCAACATGGTATACATATTGTTCTCTGCGATGGTCTCCGGCATCTCGACGACCGGAAGGATCCTGGCAAGCGTCAGCTATGGCGAGGAGGATCGGCGTTCCCTGACATTGCTGATGCGGACAATCCTCACGAAAGGCTATGCCATTGTACTGCTTACCGCCGCGCTGGAGTTTCTGCTGGCAGGTTTTTTCACCGGCCTTTACTATTCCGATCATACGTCGGCGGTGTACGCGATGACGCTCAGCGGAATCCGCTGGGGAAGTCTTTTCCTTCTTTTACAGATACTTGCGTCTATCTTTTCCTCCTACTATCAGGCGCTGGGCAGGATCAAGGCGGTCAACATGTTTTCCCTGATGGAGGGCATCGCCGTCATGGGGCCGCTGGCGATCGTGCTGGTTCCCCGGATGGGGCTTGACGGTCTGTGGATTACCATGCTCACAGGTTATGCGGTCACAGCGCTGTTCGCGGCGGCTTATGCCGTGATTTACTGGAAACGCCTTCCGAAAACGCTGGAAGAATGGATCACCCTTCCCCCTGATTTCGGTGCCGCCGAGGAGCAGCGGCTGGACATCACGATTCACAGCATGGACGAGGTGACCGCCACCTCCGAACGGGTCCTCGCGTTCTGCTCCGGGCGCGGCATTGAACGTAAGCGCGCGTATTACTCCGCACTGTGTCTGGAGGAGATGGCGGCGAACATCGTCAAGCACGGCTTCCATGCGGACAACAAGCCCCACGCGGTGGATGTGCGCGTCGTCCACAAGGGCGAGGATGTCATCCTGCGCGTCAAGGATGACTGCGAGCCCTTCAACCCGCAGGAGCGCGCCGAGCTCCTCGACACGCAGGACATGATGCGCAATATCGGCCTGCGCATGGTGATTCGGATCGCAAAAAGCGTGGACTATCAGAACCTGCTCGGTCTGAACGTGCTGACCATGCGGGTGTGATTGAGAAATTAGCAAACCCCCATCTCAGATGGGGGTTTGCTAATTTCTCAATCAGAATAGTGTGAGGATCGGCCGGAGCCTTCAGGGATTACGAAGGCAGGCAGCACGCGGAGAAATCTTCTGATAAGACACTGATCATAGAAGACATATAAGAAGAGAGGACAATCATGGAAAAATTACGGAAACCTTTATGGAAGGGCATCATTTCATTTGCTTTGGCATTGGCGCTTGTCATGGGGGCGGTGCCGATGGACGGATTTGTGAGCATTGTACAGGCAGATGATCAGATACCTGTCACCTACATCGATGATAAAGGTGTTCAGCAGTCCTGCACGAAATACACTGTTCTTAACGGTGGCAGTGCGACCGAGCTCGCGGAGGGCTGGTATGTTTTGCCGAAACTGGCGAATAACGCTACTGTCAATTAAACCGGCACCCTTACCTTAAAAGGCAATGTTCACCTCATCCTCGAAGACGGCGCGACCATGAATGTGGGTACGGAAAGCAGCCCGATCTCCGGTACAGGGATCAGTGGCTCCGGTACCGCCAAAGGCAACGGCAAAAACCTTACTGTTTATGCTCAAAGCCTTGACGATACAAATGCCGGTGCACTGAATGTTTATAGCAGTAGCTGCGATCCCGGCGGCATCTCTTTGACCTATGGCAGTCTCACCATAAACGGCGGTAAAGTTATGGTCAAAAATACAGCTACTGATAGTGGCAGTAGCGGAATCTACGCCGGTTCTTTCACCATGAACGGCGGAAAGCTCGACATCAATGGCAAGAATACTAATGCCATCTCCGGAAGCTATGGTATTACCATAAACGCCGGTACCGTCTGTGCAACGGGCAACCAGCAGGGTCTGGGGATTAATTTTGGTAATGGAGATCGTAACATCATTATAAATGGTGGCAGTGTAGCCGTCACCGTAAATAATCCCACTTACGAGAACCCGGCTATCTGCCCATCGTCTAACGGCAATATTATCATAAACGGTGATAACCGTATAATAGGACTAAGTCAGTTGGCTTTGAGAAATGGAGAAGCCGCCTAAACTTAGTCCTTTTATATGGTGTTGAAAAGCGCGGGCCCGTTCAATTCTTCACCTACATTGTAACCCACGGTGAGCAAAAATGCCAGCCCAAGGCATTGAAGCTCGGGGGAGATGTGAGGTGATTTATTTTTCTATGGACATAGTCTGTCCGAATCTCCTCAGATCTCCCGACAACTGAATGTGGCAGAAAAGAAACTGCTTATGGAAAAGGGTGACCGGTATGCAGAGGTGTTTTGGAGAAATGCCCCTATCGGAACGGATTAAGATTCTTTCTAGTGAAAAAGGGAAGAGCCAGATACAGATCGGACATGAATACGGAATGGCGGTTCGGAATATCAACAGATATCTTCGCTTTAGTAAATTGATACCGATATTTAAGGATATGCTGGATGATGGGAGATTGACTATCATTGCCGGTGTTGAACTGTCTTATCTTTCAGAAGCGGAGCAATCGCTTGTGGAGAAGGTTTTGTGGCGAAATGGAATGTGTATAGGGGCGAGAGATGCCAAGCGGTTAAGAGAGGTTTCAGGAGCCATTTCCGAGGGTGTTATAGAGTCGATATTGGGGGTGGATAAGCCTGTTGAGACTTCGGAGGATCCGGTGAGTATCCGGCTTCCGGGACAGATATATGGCAGGTTCTTTGGAAATGTACCCATGAAGGACGTGGAGGGTATAGTTGAGAAGGCATTGGAACAGTATTATAATGGTCTCATTCGCTGAAATGACCTTATATTTCCATCCGATTATAGCATAAACTGTCTTTAAGCAGAAAGATGTTCATGAGTGACTTTTGATACAGATGGTGGAAAGTCTGATGGATGCCAGAACAAACAAGGAAAGTAGAGGGACCGGTGTTATAGTCGATTCCTCGTTTTAGTTTGCAGAAGTGGAATATCTTGCTGGAATCTGATAGAATAAGCGGTAGTGTGAGAAGAAAGAGTAAACGGAGGAAGTGCTGGTATGAATGACCAGGATAAAAGAGCTGTAGAGGGGATGGCCAGATGCGGCATTGATTTGGAGGGATTATGTGCTTCGTTCCCGAAGTTCTCAAAGGAAGAGATTGAAGATATATATGTCCAGACGAGGAAATCCATAGGGGCATGGAGTGCGCCTGCTCCGGAGATTAAAAAGAATTGTTCGTAAATTAAGGAGATTGGGATGGAAACTTGGTATTACGAGGTTGAAAGTATAGATGGAGACTATGCGAATCTGAAGAGGACGGACAAGGATGTCGAGGATTTGAAGCTTGTTGCCAGAGCGCTGCTGCCACCGGAAATAATGGTTGGCAGTAAGCTGAAATATGAGATGATGCAGTATGAGCTGATGTGAAAACATAGTACACAAGCAATAGATATTAACAGTCTTTAACAGGCGTTGTCATAGCAACGGAAAACAGCATAATTACAATGTTTCTGACACAATCATATCTTTTATCAGGTCTTGTCTGATATTGTCTTTTTACCTCGATTTCAATGGAAAGTGTAGTCAAAAGTGTAGTCAAAAAAGTAGTCAGGAGGGTTGACGATGTAGTATAATAATATGTGATATGAATGATGAGCCCGCCTTTATGATATACTGACTCAAGTATCAAGGATATCAGTAAAAATACAGATGAATATCACATTCAAGCTAAAAGGCTTGCGAGGCACCGGAGGATATGGAGCATGAAGGTAACCCGGGAATCTTTAACAGAATTCAGGAAAGACTTTAAGGCTGCGATGGCTCCTCTAGAGGAGAAATATGATATTACCGTAAAAATAGGCTCAATCACCTATAATCCTGACATGTTTTCGACAAAAATGGAGGTAAAGAACAGCCGCGACCCGGAAACTATAGCCAGGAATGATTTTGACGCCAATGTATGGAAATATGAGCATTTGGGTTTCCGGGAAGGAATGTTTAAACGCATTTTTATAGGAGCCGATGGGCAGAGATATGCAGTGACCGGATTCAATACAAGGGCAAAGAAAAGGGCAATTCAGATGACACGTGTAAGCGATGGGGCGAAATTCGCCTCTCCTGAGCGATTTGTCAGGGAGATCACAGACGAATTTTATGTAGAAAACCTGGCAAAAGATTTGATTATTGATGCGGAGGATACAGAGGATGATGATATATAGACCCATCTGAGGCAGCCCTGATTTCATGTGGAGATACAGGCGTACAGCGATTCAGGTATGCAGATACGAATGATAGAGTACGACTTCCATATTGCGCTCGGAAACGCAGAGCGGAAAGATGGCGTTTACCGGATGAAATTCCCGGAGTTCTGTGTTTTCTATATCCGGAGAAAGTGGCTTAGAAACAAGACTCTTAATGTGGAGATTGAGTTTCCGGACGGCGCGAAGGTCATGTATAAGGCAAAAGCGATCCCGACGCTGTCCTATACGCTCGATGATATCTTTGAAAAGGAGCTGTATGCCCTTATCCCGTACTATCTGCTAAAATATGAGAAAAAGAAAGATATCGTAGAGGAATCTGATAAGGATCGTGAGAAACTTCTTGAAGATTACAGGGAGATTGCAGATCGATTGATCAAAGTGATGGAAGAAGATCAGACAGCGGGATATGTCAGTGTCCTGCTGGATCTGGTAATTGATATCGCCGACGAGGTGCTTGCGGAGCAGCCGAAGGCGAGGGAAGGAATTGGTGAGATCATGGGAGGACAGGTATTGACGCTCGCATATGATAGAATTGCTGAAGAGGCAAAGGCCAAGGGCAAAATCGAAGGTGGAAATGAAATGCTCTATAAGCTTGTCCAGGACGGAGATATTTCTGTTGAAAAGGCAGCGGAAAAAATGCGTGTCAGCCAGAAAAAGTTTCTGGATCAAATGGCGCTATGCGGGTTTAAGGTCCCTGAGAATAATACCGACTGACATATAAGCTGGCACTGCGGCAGGTGCGTAACCATAAATGCGAAACATTCAATGAGCAGTGTATCACTATGAAAATAACGGCAGTATAGCATACAAAACAGATAATTAGGAGCCTTTTCCATAGCGGAAGGGCTCCTTTTTTTATGATTTTCTCAAGGACTTTCCTGACATAGCTTACAAAAATTAGGATAAGGTGGCAGAGTATTACAGGAAAAGCGCTGAACAGGGTATGAATCCAGGATTTTACAACCTTGGCATCCTTTCCTGCGACGGGCATGGCCTGAAGCAGTCCTATGAAAACGCTGTCAAATACCTGACTCAGTCGGCCCTTATGGGATTTGAAGGAGGTTTTGAGGTACTTGGGTAGGGCGGCAATGAAAAAGCGCAGTATGAACTGGGGATTATCTCTCTTTTAGCGTGAATAAGAGTAATGTCGGTTGGATCATGCTGGGAAAAACTGTAATAAAGAGCCCCTGCTTTGGCGAAAATGCCGGAGCAGGGGTTTTTTGATGGAGAAAAACAGCGATAGAGCGCCAGACGTTATTTTAGAAGGGGTTGACAAAGCATGCGGCTCATGATAAGTTTCTTATTAAGAGGAACAAAAGATACAGGCTTTTACAATATTTGGAATTGTTGCGGGTTAAGGCGTCATCTCATATCGTTTGCGAATGACATATGAACGCCGCCGCAATGAGAATATGAAAGGCGGATCTGAAATGTGGAACAGAGCCAATGACCCGAAACAATTAGAGATTAGGCGAAGGGAAATACTGGATAAAGGATTTGAGCTTATGTCGCAAAGGAGCATTGATTCCGTGCTCATGCAGGAGGTAGCAGACGGCATCGGATGCGGGATAGCGACCTTATACCGATACTACAGTACAAAGCAGGCGTTCGTTGTTGCGGTATCCTCCTGGAAATGGGATCAGTTTGCGAAGGAAATCTGGGACAGCTGGGGAAAAAGGGGGGTTGACCAAGGTAAGAGCGCCGCAGTGCATTTCGAGCTTTATCTTGATTTCTTCCTGGAGCTTTTCAGGAACCACAGCGATTTCCTGTGCTTCAACCAGTTCTTCAATGTATATATACGGTCGGAACAGATCGATGCGGAAACGCTTAAGCCCTATCAGGAGATGATCGGCAGGATGAGAGAGCATTTCCATAATACGGTGTATCTGAAGGCGGAGCAAGATCATACCATCCGGACTGACGAGTCGGAGGAGAAAATGTTCAGCAAGACGATCCATATCATGCTGGCGGTGGTCACAAGGTACTCCGTCGGGCTGGCGTATACACCGGAGGGCGGGCTTGACGCGATGGAGGAGCTGGAATATTTGAAGGACGTCATCCTTAGGGATTACAAGACAGGCTAGAGGTGATGATGGCCTCATATTTCACCAAAGCGAATAATGACCATAACGGTGCGATAAATACGCTGATTAATCGTCATACAGCGGTTGTGGCACAGCAAATGTTATCTTCAGCGATGATGAAATCCAGTGCCCGCAGTGCGGGGATTTTTATCATGACCTTTACGGCATTGATCGGCGGGATCTGTCACATGGTGATCGGCGGGCTGCCGGATCTGACCTGCGTGTGTCTGTGCGCCCTGTTTACACTGTTATGGGCCAGGATTGCTGCGGCCATCGCTAACAAAGCAAGCGCCAGGACATTGGGGAGGGCTGTCGGGAACAAAGTAAAATGAGCAATATTTTCAGAAAAACAGCCTTAGATAAGATATCCTCGCCGGACCAGCTGGACGAGGTCATCGTGATCACGCCGCCGAGCTTCTGGCTCGCCATGCTCGGGGCAGGGGTGATCCTTCTGACTGCCCTCATCTGGTCCATCTTCGGGAGGATCCCGGTGAATGTCAGCGCAAACGGGATCTATATGACGGACGACGGCATCCATGTGGTCTATGCGGAGAACGGCGGGATCGTCGAGGAGGTATGCATAAAGGACGGGGAGACCGTAAAGAAGGGCGACCTGATCGCAAGGCTTTCCGCCACGGAGCTGGCGGAAAAGCTGTCATTATTGGAAAAACGGCGGAGAGAGGTGGAAAATGTTACGATCGATTCGACCGGGGATATCGCAAACGCAGACAACAAGAGCCTGCTTGATATCAAGTCGGAGCTCCTGACGCTTAAGTCCACTTTAAATGCCAATGAGGAGATGCTCGCCATGCGCCGAAAGCAGCTTGCCGACCTCCAGGCCAAGGCGGATGCCGCGCAGAGCCGGATGCAGAAGGCAAGGAGCATGTACTACGGGTACATGAGCACGGATTCAACGACCCTGGAGTCAATCAATTTCCAGCAGGCGCAGACCGACCTTAACACCGCAAAAAGCTATTATGAAAGCGCAAAGAGCCAGCTGGCAAGCTTCAACGCTCAGAACGGCGCGACGATCGATTACCTGAAGGACCATATCAACAGGCTTGAGGAGCAGAGGGACGCCCTCGATAAAAACGACCCGGCCTACCAGGCGGCCTACGACCAGTATCAGGATGAAATCTCAAAAGCGCAGAGCGAAAAGGATTCCTTAAACAGCCAGAGGGGGCAGTTAGAGCAGAGCTATTACCAGTGGGAAGCAAAAATGAACGTGGCCCAGAAGGCGTATTACGACAACGCCTTTGCCTATATCAGCAAGGAAAGCGTGGAGCTCCACAAGCAGACCTTCGACGCCCAGCTGACGGATGATTATAACATGGCCCTCAACGATTACAACACGATCCTTTCCAATTTAAGGAGCGTGGAGGATTCCGTGTCACAGCTTACGGTGCAGACCTCGTCGGAGGAGGCAAGCGTCGTGAGCAAATACGCTGCGATGGAGGCACAGTTTGACGCGGGGAAATCGGCGATCTTAAGCGGCATGGACAAGGAGGAGCTCGAGCTTAACGAGCAGCTTAGGAAAACGGAGCTAAGGTCTTCTTCGGACGGATATATCATGGGGGTCAATATCGCCGAGGGGAACGCCGTAGCCCAGGGGACGGCGGTCTGCCGGATCGTGGAGGAAACCGTGCTGACCCCGGCGGAGGAGAAAGAGACGATCCGTGTCTATATCGGGGACGAGCCTGAAGAGGAGAAGAAAAAAGCCCCGGCAGACGGCGGAAACAACGCCCTGAACAACATGGCCGCGATCCTCTATGTCCCGGTGGACAGCGGGAAAAAGATAAAGACCGGGATGGAGGTCAAGGTCTACCCGTCTACTGCGAACAAGCAGGAATACGGCCATATCAACGCCTTTGTCACCCATGTGGACGAGTATGTGACAAGCGCCGAGGAAATGAGGAACAAGCTGGGGGACGATTCCCTGGTGCAGAGCTTTTCAGGGAGCGGGCCCGTGGTGCAGGTTATGTGCTTCTTAAAGCTCGACCCGTCCACAAAGAGCGGCTACGACTGGTCGAGCAGGAAGGGGGCAGAGGTGGAGATGTCCCCCGGGACGCCGGTCTCCGCCGATATCGTTACGGAGAAAAAAGCTCCGATCACCATGCTCATCCCGCTCCTTAAGGAGAAGCTGACGGTGAGGGTGGAAGAGAGATCAGGGGGGCAGCCCTGATGGATGGCGGGAAGGCGTATAACCGGAAACCCGGCGGCTATGTAAAGACGCCGACGATCTTCCAGATGGAGAACACCGAATGCGGGGCGGCGAGCCTTGCGATGGTGCTGGCGTACTTCGGGAAGTTCATGCCCCTTGAGCAGGTCAGGATCGAGACGGGGGTGTCGCGGGACGGGTGCAACGCAAGGAACATCATGCGGGCCGCCAAAAACCTGGGGCTTGAGGTGCATGCCTTCCGTAAGGATGTGGAGGGCCTTTTAAAGCTCCCCGTGCCCTGCGTCATCCACTGGAACTTCAATCATTTCGTGGTTTTCGAGGGCGTGAAGGGGAACGATTATTATATCAACGACCCCGCAATGGGGCGCAGGAAGCTGACCTTTGAGGATATGGATGCCTGCTTTACCGGAGTAGTGCTGGCCTTCGGCGTGACCGAGGCGTTTACGATGTCCCATAAGGAGAACAGATTGGAAGGCCTCATAAGGGAGCGCCTGAAGGGGGAAGGACCGGCCATCCTGTCGCTTGTGGTGATGGGGCTGTTCCTTGTCGTCCCCGGGATGCTGATTCCCGTGTTCTCGCAGGTGTTCATCGACGACATCCTGATCGGGGGGAACAGGGACTGGGTGACGGCACTGCTTGCGGCGATGCTTATCACGATGGTTTATCAGGCAGGATTCACCTATTACAGGGGTGTCCTTCTGCAGAGGCTCCAGAACAAGCTGACGCTGCTTTCCGGGAATAGGTTTTTGAACCACCTGTTCCGGCTGCCGATCAATTTCTTCGACCAGCGCTCCCCGGGCGACCTTTCCCAGAGAGTAGGCAATAACAACAATATCTCGATCTTTTTGACAAGCGAGCTGGCTCAGACGCTTTTAAATATCTTTGTCGCGGCATTCTACCTGATCCTTATGGTCCTTTACAGCATACCGCTTGCGGCGATCGGCTGTTTGCTTGTGCTCCTGAACCTTCTTATCATGAAGCAGAGCGCCTCCGCCATAGGGGACCTGACGATGAAGAGCCAGATCGACAGCGGGAAGTTCATGGGGACCCTGTTTTCGGGGCTTTCGATCACAAGTACGCTGAAGGCATCCGGAACGGAGAACACATATATCGAGCGGCTGCAGGGGTATTACACGAAGATCGGCCTGTCCGAGCAGAGGCTGGGATTCCGGCAGGAAATGTTAAACGCGATCCCACAGGTATCCGTAAACCTTACGAGCATCATTGTCCTTGTTATCGGGGGCTTCATGGTCATACGGGGCGATATGACCGCCGGAATGCTGACGGCGTTCACACAGCTCCTTGCATCCTTTACTGCGCCTGTCAATGCGCTTGCGGGCTTCATACAGCAGATCCAGTCCGCGAAGGCCGACATGTCGCGGGTGGACGACATCATGCGGTATGAACAGGATAAGAAGTTTGACGAGGGGGAGAAGGAGCCGATGACGGAGAAGCTTATCGGCAATATCCGCCTTGAGGACGTTTCCTTTGGTTACAGCCGACTGGAAGAGCCTCTTATCTCCGGTTTTTCCTTTGAACTTCCCTGCGGAAGCTCCATCGCGTTTGTCGGGGCCTCCGGCTGCGGCAAGTCCACCATGAGCAAGATCTGCTCGGGGCTCTATATGCCCTGGGGCGGACAGCTCCTTTTTGACAGGGTGCCGGTAAACCGCATCCCGAAGGAGGTGCTGGCTGCAAGCGTATCCACGGTGAGCCAGAACATCACCATTTTTTCGGGAACGATCCGTGACAACCTGACCATGTGGAACCGGTTCATACCGGAGCAGGATATCATACAGGCCTGCAAGGACGCCTGCATCCATGATGTGATCACGGGAAAGCCCGGCGCCTATAACTATGAGCTTTCAGAGGGGGGAAGGAATCTTTCCGGCGGTCAGAGGCAGAGGCTTGAGATCGCAAGGGCGTTAGTTACCAATCCGAGCATTCTGATCATGGACGAGGCGACGAGCGCCCTGGATCCCATCGTGGAGAAGCAGATCATCGACAATATAAAGCGCCGGGGCTGCACCTGCATCATTGTGGCGCACCGCCTGTCCGCGATAAGGGACTGCGACGAGATCATCGTCATGGAGCGCGGGAAGATCGTGCAGAGGGGGACGCATGAGGAGCTTCGTGAGCTCCCCGGACATTACCAGAAGTTGATTAAAACACTCTAACATGGAACGTATAGTTTTAAACGGCGGAAAATATCATATCACCGACAATCCCGGCGTTTCCTGCCGTGTGGAGAAGGGGCACGTCCTTGTCTATATCCTGCCGCTAAAGGAAGCAGCGGGCGAAAGTGGTTTCGTCCACGGACGCCGCATGTTCCTTCGGGAAGCGGAGGAGGGCGAGGTGCTTCCCTCCCTTTGTCATGATTCGGAGCTTCTCGGCTCCTGGCGCCTCATGTACGTGGCCCTTGACCATGCGGAGCTGTCTGTTCTTAAGGAAGGGACGAGTAAAGAGCAGATCATGTCCTTTGCCGGCAGGATCGGGTTAAGACTGTTTTCCGCAGAGGACTTTGAGGAGGAGCTGATCGAGCGCTATAACCTTCAGGACATCCGGGAAGAAGGTTATATCTATGCCACGGAAGAGGAGGACAAGGCGACCCTTAAGCAGTCGGCGGCCCTGATCTACAACATCTTCCGCAAAGGGAGGGAAAGCGGCAGGGATTATGTGCCGGTCAAGAACCCTCTGTATAACGCCGCCGCGATCCTCTGCCGGAAGGAGCATATCGAGATCGCTTCCTTTGACAGGATGCGCGAGGCCTGCGGGGCACGCTTCACCCTTCAGGATATATCCAGGGTGTCCCATTTTACGGCAAGGGAGGTCGTGCTTGCGGGAGACTGGTATCAGAAGGACAGCGGGCCGGTGCTTGCTTTTATCTCGGGAAACAATACACCCGTGCCCTGCATCCCGAACGGGCCGAGGCGCTATGTGTATTATGATACGGAAACCGGGGAAAGCCATAAGCTCACCGCAGTCTTTGCGGAAAAGCTCGATGTGAAAGGCTACGTGTTCTACCGGCCGTTTCCGCCAAAGAAGATCGGGAAGCTCGACCTCATGAAATTCGGCATGCAGAAGGTCTATATATCGGATATCGTAAGGCTTTTGCAGCTTGCGCTTTTAGGAACCCTGGTGGGGCTTTTGGTGCCGTATTTAAACGAGCAGGTCTATGACCGCTATATCCCCCTGGGGGATACGGCGGGGCTCTTTGCCGTAGGCGCGGTGATCCTTTCCTGCTCCCTCGGAAACATCACCTTCAGCATCGTAAAAAATCTTGCGATGTTCCGCTCAATGAATTCGATGGAATACGCGGTGCAGAATGCGGCGATCGACCGCCTCTTCAACCTCCCCGAGAGCTTTCTTCGGGAGTATGACGCGGCCTCCCTGGGAGAGCGGGTCATGGGCATAGCTACTATCTACCAGGTGCTTGCGGACAATATCACCCAGACGGCGCTGACCCTGCTCTTTTCTTTTATGTACCTTTTCCGGATGTTCCGATACTCAAAGGACATGTCGGTGGTCGCCCTTATCCTGCTTTTTGTGCTTGCGCTTGCGCTTCTGTGGCTGGGCGTAAGGCAGACAAAGCTTGAGAAGGAAAAGAGACAGCAGGATATCCTGTCGAATTCCCTTATATTCCAACTGCTTTCAGGGATCGAAAAGATCAGGATTTCGGCCTCCGAAAACCGGGCGATATTAAAATACCTTGGCTGTTTCACCCGCTCGCAGAGCATTAATGCGAAGAAGGAGCGCACCACGAACATAGTCGGCACGGTTTCGGGCGCGGCCTCAACTGCATTTTCGCTGATCTTCTATTATATGATGATCCGGAAGAGCATAGCGATGTCCCTCGGTGAATTCTCAGGCTTTACAGCGGCCTTCGGATCCTTTTCGGGGGCGGTTTTTACGCTTGTGCAGAGTTTCCTTATGGTGAACATGGTAAAGCCCATCTATGAGCACGCGAAGCCAATCCTTGAAACCCTTCCGGAGAGCTCGGAGGAGACAGGGCTTCCGGGGGATTTAAGCGGCGAGGTTGAGGTGTCGCATGTGACCTTTGCCTACAGCGAAGGGGAGAGCAATGTGTTAAACGATGTCAATATCCATGTAAGACCGGGAGAGTACGTGGCGGTGGTGGGACCTTCGGGCTGCGGGAAGTCAACGCTCCTTAAGCTCCTGCTGGGCTTTGAGAAGCCGGATACAGGGAAGATCTTCTATGACAACAGGGATATTGATGATATGGACAAGAGGGAGCTCAGAAAGCGCTTCGGCGTGGTGCTGCAGGACGGCGGGCTGATCTCGGGAAGCATCTATGACAATATCACGATCACATACCCTCTGGTGAAGAAGGAGCGGGTCGATGAGGTGATCGAGGAGGTCGGCCTCAAGGACGATATCGCGGCGATGCCAATGGGAATCCATACCATCGTGTCTGAGGGAGCAGGAACCATATCTGGCGGGCAGGCGCAGAGGATACTGATCGCAAGGGCCCTTGTCGGGAAGCCGAAGCTGATCTTCCTTGATGAGGCGACCAGCGCGCTTGACAACGTGACCCAGAATATGGTGGTGGAGACGCTTGAAAAGATCAAAGCAACAAAGCTTGTGATCGCGCACCGCTTAAGCACGGTCAGGCGGTGCGACCACATCATCGTGATGGACGGCGGGCGGATCATCGAGGAAGGGAATTATGATTCCCTCATGGAGAAAAAGGGATTCTTCTATGATCTTGCGGTGCGGCAGATGAGTTAGAAAATATTTTTTAAAATATTTTTTATTTACAAGGAGGAAAACAAGATGTCACAGGAAAACGTTAAGAAATTTATGGAGCTTTTGAGCAAGGATGAGGAGTTACAGAAGAAGGTAAAGGAGGCAACGGAAAGCTACACCGGAGATAAGACGAACGAGAAGGCCGTGTTTGAGGCTGTGATCCTGCCAATCGCGAAGGAAGCGGGCTATGAATTCAGCTTCGAGGACGCGGAGGAGCTGGCGAAGGCAGCGCAGGATGACGAGCTTTCGGAGGATGAAGTGGCTGCCGCGGCAGGAGGAGTGCTAAATTTTAATCTTTGTTTTGGCATAGGTATTACTATGAATAACGATACTGGGAATCCTTCAAACGAAACAATTGTCGACGCTGGCTGTGATGCTGTTCTGGGTGGCGCCACTGCATGCAAACTAATTGGCGTGGGTTTCGGTCGGACATGGGATAAAGATACTAAATGAGGGAAATTTTCGCAGGAAAATTCAAAGAAAAACCCAAGGCCGAGGGGTTGCTTCATTAGAATCTTTAAAGCTTCGGATGGCACCTTGACAGCTGCATATTGAGGAAAGGCTGTTGTTCATTGGTCAGCCAGATATCTGAATTGTAACGGTTGTTTCACTACAGATATTTACTTTTGAAGATTATATTGACAATATGGGATAAATCACATATTATAATAACAGAGAGATATAAGATGAACGAGTATAACACGATATTTTATGAAACGGTGGATGGCAAGATACCTGCAAAAGAGTTCCTGCTAAGCTTAGATTATGATATGCGAGCCAAGATGATTCGTACACTGGAAATGTTGCAGAAAAACGGGCCGGCGTTACGAGAACCACATTCAAAAGAACTGGAAGACGGAATATTTGAACTGCGCGCGAAGTTTGGAACAAATATATCACGCTTGCTGTATTTCTATGATGAAGGAAGAGTGGTGTTGCTTACAAACGGTTTTGTGAAAAAGACACAGAAGACGCCTAAGCAGGAAATTGATTTGGCAAAGACATACCGGGCTGATTATTATGCCCGAAAGGAGTAGAGATGACTACATTAAACGATTTTATTGAAGAGCAGCTTCAGGATCCGGTCTTTAAGGAAAAATATGATGCATTGGAACCGGAATTTACCGTGATGCAGGCTATGATAGATGCCAGAAAGGAAAAAGGAATGACGCAGAAAGAGCTTGCGGAGGTAACGGGAATATCTCAGGCTGATATCAGCAGGCTGGAGCGGGGAACCGGTAATCCGTCGTTAAGGACATTGCAAAGAGTTGCGCAGGCGCTCCAAATGGCATTAAAAATAGAGTTCGTTCCGGTACAGGAGCCAAGGGCTGGCAGACCGTGATAACATATATGATACAAAGAAGGATGATTGAAACTGATGTTCAAAAATCTTCAACACTGAAAAGCACTTTCCTTGATTTGCGGGAGAGTGTTTTTTTATATTCTGTCCTTTTTTGAGGGGCTGAACTGTATATATATCAGAGAGTCAAATAAGAGGCAGAAAACATAAATATTTTTGACAGGGGGTAAACGAAATGGCACAGGAAAATGTTAAGAAATTCATGGAGCTTTTGAAAAGGGACGAGGAGCTGCAGAAGAAGGTAAAGGAGGCAACGGAGGCCTACACCGGTGAAAAGACGGACGAGAAAGCGGTGTTTGATGCGGTGCTTGCGCCGATCGCAAAGGAAGCGGGCTATGAGTTCAGCTTTGAGGACGCGGAGGAGCTGGCGAAGACATCCGGTGATGACGAGCTTTCAGAGGATGAAGCGGCTGCTGCGGCAGGAGGAGGCTGGCGTTATAATGCTTGTTCCGTCATAGGTTTTACTGTGGATACTGACAGTGGGGAACTTGTAGACGAGACAATTGTCGGTAAATGTATTTATATGGGTGCCGCTGCATGTAGAGTAATTGGTGTGGGTTTCTCTTTTTAATGGCAATAAAAACACTAAAAGAGGTGGAATGCAGAAGCAAAACACAACGACATAGGAATTCCACGGGGTTATATGATGGACGGATATTTAACCTTAAAAAAGCGATATGTTCTCCGGGGATGGACGGGGATGAAGCACGGCATTACGGACACCGTGAGCGGCGGGACTTTGTTCCTTCCGGGAAATGTGTATGATACGCTGCGCTTCTGCAACGGCCGTTTTGAAGAGGACAGCCCTGTTTTCTTAGGGCAGAGGAAGGAGCATCTCAAGGCTTTCATTCAGAATGACCTGATCGAAGGGCTTAAGGAGCCGGGCTCGCTCTCACCGGAGCAGGAATATAAAGAATATGATAACCGCTATATCCAGATGGTCCACTGGTCCATGACAGGGCATTGCAATTACCGCTGTAAGCATTGCTATATGTCCGCTCCCCACGCCGTATTTCCTAAGCCGGATACGGCAGAGTGCAGGCGGATAGTGGACGAGATCGCATCCTGCGGGATCAGGCTGGTATCGCTCACAGGAGGCGAGGTGCTGACAAGGGATGACCTTCTTCCGCTTATCGATTATATGCTGGAAAAGAGCCTCCGGATCGTAACGATCATGTCAAACGGCGCGCTTGTCAATGAAGAGCTTTTGACCGAGCTTGAAAAAAGGAACTGCAAGCCGGAGTTCAACATGAGCTTTGACGGGACTGAGGGCTGGCATGACTGGCTCAGGGGCGTTCCCGGCGCGGAAAAAGCGGTGGAGCGGGCGTTTCTTCTCTGCAAAGAGCACGGCTTTCCGACAGGGAGCGAGCTCTGCCTGCACCGGGGCAATGCGACAACCCTTCGTGACAGTGTGAAGAAGCTATCGGAGTGGGGCGCAGGCTCTCTTAAGGTGGGGAGGCTCAATCCTTCGGGCGAGGCGGTAAATATAAACGATAAGTTCCTGAGCTGCGAAGAGGAATATGATATCTACCTTGATTATATCCCGAAGTATTTTGAGGACGGGATGCCTGTCAAAAACCTTATCCTTGCGGGGCTATTCGGGTGTGAGAACGGGAAGCCGTATATCTCCGGTAAAAAGGGGAATGAGGCGTCTCCAAACGATAAGCAGTTTGTCTGCCGTTCGGCAAGGTTTACCATGTACTTAGGTCCGGACGGGCGGATCCTTCCCTGCATTCCGATGTCAGAAACGACAAAGACCCAGGAATATTTCCCTTCGGTCAAAGACATGACCCTTAAGGAAGCATTGACGGATTCCCGATATATCTCCTTTATCCGCTCGGACGTGGGGCAATACCTTTCCCATAATAAGGAGTGCGCGGAATGCGAATATAAATACCGCTGCGGCGGGGGGTGCCGGGGCAGGGCAGTGACGGAGAATGACGGGGCGGATCTTCTCGGGATCGACCCGGACGCCTGCTTTTTCTTTAAGGGCGGGTATTATGATAAGGTGAAGAAGGTCATTTCGGACTTTAAGACTGACCATCCGCAGACAGAATGATCCCGGTAACAATTCAGGTCAAAAACCTGAATTGTTACGTGCCGGATGCGGCTGACGCATTGAAAGTGCATCCGGCACTGAATCCGTAACGTTGTTGGTACGCCACTTTGAATTCTCTTTGGACGACATGGAGGCGCTTGCAAAAGCCCCCTCTGACGATGAGCTTTCAGAGGATGAGCTTACTTCGGCCGCAGGCGGAGGAAAAGGATGGTGCTGGAAAGGAATAGGCGTCGGCTGGGGCGAAGGCCATAGCGAAGAATACTGGTGTGAGTGCTATACGTTAGGATCCGGCGACGGAGGAAAGTGGAAGTTATAGGTCTTATATAACGTACAATTTGCTAACGCAAGTTGGCGCAGATAAGGAAATGTTCAGGATCGGCACAGGGGCTTATGTATATGGACGAAAGACGATTAGACGAAAAGGATATAGACCGGATTTTCCGTACAGCGGCCTTCGGCATGAGGAGCAGCCACAAGGAGGAGCTTAAGAGACGCCTTTTTACGGCGCAGGGTGAAGAAGACGAGCTTTCGGAGGATGAGCTTTTTTCGGCGGCGGGCGGAAACAGGCCCGCCCCTGATGTGCCGTTTTATGACGAAAACGGAAAGGAATCCTGATGATTTACCGGATGCGGCCGCCGTTTGAAACGGTTTATGAAGAAAATTACATCAGGCTCTACCGTTATGCCTATATGCTTCTCTTAAACAGGGAGGATGCGGAGGATATCGTCTCCGAGACCTTCCTTTCGGCGTATAAGCATTACGGGGATTATGATCCGGAAAAGGGCAGCATTATTACATGGCTTTCGCATATAGCGCATAATAAGGCCGTGAACCTCCTGAACCTGTCAGAGCGAAAAAAGCGGGGGCGTGTATCTACGGATATGGAGGAGGGTGAAGAGGATCCAAAGCTTACAAGGTTTACGGACGGGGAGGATGCCGTCGCCGCCTGTATTCTGTCACGGCTTACTCTCAAGGAACGGGAATTTCTTGACCTTCGGTATGGCTGTGAGCTGTCGGATAAGGAGATCGCCGGGATGCTTGGAGAAAAGGAAAACACAATAAGCAAGAGGTATCAGAGACTGCTGCAAAAATGCAAGTTCATTGCGGGCATGCAGGCCTGAGGAAGATTCTCTGAGATTGAAAAGAATGAGAAAAAACAAAATTAACCGACTTCGCTATATCTGGGGCGGCCTGACCTTCCGGACTATATTCGGTACAGTTTTTCTGCTGTTTGTGTTCGGCGCATGCGTGAGCCAGATCGGATACATAAGGTTCAGGACGTCGCTGACAAATGAATATAATGATTCCGCATTCCAAACGGCTGAAACGGCCCTTACACTGATCGACGGGGACAGGATCGATGAATGGCAGAGGTACGGGGGTGAGAGCGCCGATTACCTTCAGACGGCAGACTACCTCGATAAGCTCTGCCAGGCGCAGAATGTCACGCTGATATATGTGATCGATGTGGACACTTCCGATTACGGGCGGTTCACATCTGTTTTTAATGCCGTGTTAGCGGGCAGCGGGTATGAGCCCTGGCCGATCGGGTATGAACGGGATACAACGAACGAGGAATACCGGAGGGTGTACCAGGATATCTATGAGAACGGCCTGAAGCGCGGGAGCGTGGAAAGGGCGAGCTCATTAAACGGGAAAAAACCGCATATCACATCGCTTGTTCCTGTTGCAAGGTCCGACGGGAGCGTGCGGGCCGTCCTCTGCGTCCAACGGCCGATGGAGGAGCTTGTGCGCGGCGGGCGGCTGTATCTGAGCTACGTGCTCGCGTTTACCTTTGGTGTGCTTGTACTTATTTCATTATTAAACTATTTCTATATCCGCAGGGAGTTTGTCATGCCCGTCCGGAAAATTGTTAAGGAGGCGGGGCGGTTTGCCAGGGATAATTCCGCGATCAGGTCTGAAGAGCTTGATAATATCAGCAATATCCGGGAGATATCCATCTTGGCCTCGTCGCTTAAGAAGATGGAAGCAGATACGGAGCAGAACATTAAGGAGCTTACCGGCCTTACGGCGGAGAAGGAGCGCATAGGCGCGGAGCTTTCTGTTGCATCCGCGATACAGACGCAGATGCTTCCGGAAGCCATAAAGGAGACAATGGGCAGGGGGCGGTTCGAGCTTGCGGCCTCGATGTCTCCGGCGAAAGAAATCGGCGGCGACTTCTATGATTATTATATGCTCGACCAGGAGATCATTGCCTTCGTGATCGGGGATGTCTCGGGCAAGGGGATTCCCGCGGCGCTGTTCATGGTGCTGGCAAAGACGCTTCTTAAGGACAACCTGATCATGACGGGCTCTGTTGAATCAACGATGCGGCATACCAGCAATGTCCTCCTTGAGAACTGCAGGGGCGAGCTGTTCGTGACCTGCTTCCTCGCAATGCTTGACCTGACGACAGGGGAGCTTAGGTATGTGAATGCGGGCCATAACCCGCCGGTTATCATAAGGGCTGACGGCGGCGGCGCTTTTCTGAAGGATGATCCTGTACAGCTGGTACTGGCGGGCTGGCAAAATAACCCATACAGGGACAGCAGGATAAAGCTCCAGCCGGGGGACAGTATCTTCCTGTATACGGACGGGGTCACGGAGGCAAGGAATGAGGCGGGGGAATTCTTCGGGGAGAAAAGGGAGCTTCCCGGCTTTGTAAAAGAGGCTTCAGAAGAGCGGAGCGCTTCCGAATGCCTTAAGGCAGTCGGTGATGAGATCAGGGAATTTAGGGGCCCTGCGGAGCAGTTTGATGATCTTACGATGCTGATGCTCAGGTATAGAGGAAATAAATTGGCGCAGACAGGAAATGATCCGGCGCAGACATGAAAATGGAAAGAATATTTGAAGCTTCGGAAAAAGAATATGAGGAGGCCATGCAGTGGCTTTCGGAATGCCTGAAAAAGCTCGGCTGTCCGCAGGAGTCCCAGTATAAGCTGACGGTCGCCTTTGATGAAATGTTTATGAATGTGGCGAGCTATGCGTATCCGAAACCAGAGGAAGCGCCGCATCGGACTATTCAAAGCTACGGGGAAGCATCGCATGAGAAACCACTTTTAGTGAGTGTTAAGGGGCATGGCGGGCAAATCCTGCTGACACTTGAGGACAGGGGGAGGCCCTTTGATCCTTTTGACAGGGAGGAGCCTGATGTCCATGCTCCTTTGGAGGAACGACAAATCGGCGGGCTTGGGATATTTATGACAAAGAGGCTGATGGATATGGTTTCTTATGAGTATAGAGACGGCAAAAACATAGTATGTCTTGCGATTGGAAAGGAGTAGACTATGACAATCCAGAAAGAGATTGACGGAAACAAACTGACCTTTATTATAAGTGGCGAGATGGATACGCCTGCCGCGGCCCGGTTTAAGAAGGAGTACCGGGACGCCATGAGCGAATCCACTGGGATCACGGAGCTTGTGCTTGACTTTACGGAGCTTGATTTCATCGTATCCTCCGGGCTGCGCGTGCTTTTGGAGATGGCGAGGGATATGAACGGAAAGGGGACGATCAGCACCGTCGGGGTCAATGACAGGGTGATGGAAACCATCAATATGACAGGAATCGCGCAGTATCTGAATATTATATGATATGGATGAGGATAATCTGAAGCCGCTAACAGGGAGCCGGGTGATAAGCACTCTGGCGGAAGTATATAAACAGCTTTATCTGTGCCCGGGCAGGGAGGGACAGGCTTGAATATCTGGACACGCCGGCCGGAAGCGTACTGTGCGTCACGCTGCATAAGCGGAGTGATTTTGTAACCTTTCTTCAAATCATGGCCAACCGCTGCGAGGCGGTGGATATACCGGATACGCAGGGGGCGTCCCTGATCGACGGCGTGATCAACCGGGCAAAAATAAAGGCGCACAAGGAGGAGTTTTTCAAAGCCGAAGCGGAAAAGGGAAGCCTTCGGCCTGACTGGAGCACGGAGTTTAAGCGGTTCACATCGGATAAGAGGAATTATCAGGATGCGGTCATTGTGCTTTCGGTCGGGCCTTATAATGCGATCCCTGCCGTGAGGCTCGGATTACCGGAGGATGAATGGATAACGCTGTCTGACCGGATCAGGAAGTACCACGAGTGTACACATTTTGTCTGCCGGAGGCTGTTTCCGGAGAAGAAGAACGCTGTCTGGGACGAGCTGGTGGCGGATGCGGTCGGGATCTATGCGGCGTTCGGGAAATATAATCCCAGGGTGGAAGAGCTGTTTCTCGGAATAGAAGACGGACGCTATGTGGGCGGCCGGCTGGAAAACTATGTAACTGATCTGTCAGGGGAGGAGAGGGCGGCTGTGCTTTCCGAACTGGCTGATAAGATATCATCAGTCCTTAAGGATTTCGATAAAGTGATATCGGAAAACAGCAGCGCTGCTCCCTTTGAGCTTGCCTTGCTTCTGGAAGACAGCATGAAGGAGCTGTGGGGTTAATTTGTCCGCTTATAAGGACAGAAAAAAAGATCGATGTTATGATTGCGCGGCCGAATTGCCAGAACAACGGACTGAAACGGGAAGATAAAACAGTAATGGATTAATGAGAAAGCGTTCCGTCATCGAAGAATATAGAGGCCTCGGGAGTTATATTTTCTTCTTGCGTTGGGTCTGCTTTTACATCTGTTTCTGATTCTGCCACTGTCGTTGAAACAGACATTTCTTCTTTGTAAAGAGGGCCTCGGAGGAATCTGTTGTTTTCCGCGAGGTCGCTGTAGCCTTTCAGGCGTCAGAGGTTTTTGTATTCGTTCTTGAGCTCGATCATCTGCTTTTGCAGGGTGAGAAAGGTCTGCTGTTTGGTTTCATGCTGCGTCAGATATTCTGCGGCCTTCTCCGGCGTAATGCCGTAGGAGGCAAGGGCATTAAGAATATCTCTATATGCGAATAGGAGATCCTTTTCTTCATTGCTGTAATGATATGTCAGGAGCTCAAACTGCCTGTCCAGCTCGGAATTGCGGGACGAGGAATTCAGGTCTTTGTCAGGCTGGGCATAGCCGGAAGCTTCTGCCTGGCGTTTGAGCGCGATATCCCGTGCCTCTTCCGGGGTAAGAAGGCAGGAGGGCATGGCATCTCTTTTGCCGTCGGCGTAGTCAATGACGGCTTTGGCTTCTGACAGGGATATATCTTCAAATTTGTATTTCAGGAAAAGCTTTTTGCTGTTTACTGTCTGGTATAGCTGCCTGCGGATTTTTGGGGTCATGGGGTGCAGGGTGGCTATATTGTGGGCGATCTCCCTTTCAGAAAAAGCGTGGATGAACAGCCGGTTTACGGAGATGTTTTTTCCATTCAGGCCGGATTCGAGTTTATGAAGGGCTTTTATCTTATCGCATATTACATTTTCATATTCAAGAGCTGGTTCCATGCCACGTATCTCTTTCCGGGCATGGGACAGCTTCGCCCCTGCGTCATTCATCCTGGCCTTCAGCTCGGCTTTTGTGCCAATGCCACATTTCTTAAGCATTTCCAGGGCTTTATACATATGATCGATCTTCCTGGTATAAGGAAGATTGGAAGGCTCCTCCTGATCGGGATTTTTTAGACACAATCATTTGACTTTCTGTACATATGAATAATGTATTTCGAGGTTAATTACCTCCTGGGGTATATTCTGCGTCCGGTTCATAACCGATTTCCTTTAGCAAATCCAGATCCTTGGTTCTAGTGTTGTGAAG
>ODAI014557024.1_pt1 | contig 23599 bp, 17 predicted proteins | sample 1539321 | NCBI WGS metagenome assembly ODAI01 (sample SAMN02144231, study PRJEB22623) | gut metagenome | biome: sheep rumen | host: Ovis aries | place: New Zealand | reverse complement strand
CCTAATAAGGCGTTCAATAATGAGGATTTCCCAACGTTAGGTTCGCCAACTAAAGCCACGTTAACGCCTTTTCTTACCAATGCCCCTTGGTCGCCTTTTTCAATCAAAGAGGCGATTCTTTCGCGAATGGATTTGGCTTTTTGAATTAATTCGTCGCGATTTAAAGATTCGATATCTTCGTATTCTGGGAAATCGATTCCAACTTCTAATAAGGACATCAAAGAAGCGATTTCTTCTTTTAAAGGAGTAACCAATCGGCTTGTTTTCCCTGAAACGGACATCAAAGCAAGGTTTTTGGCTTCAACCGTCGTCGCGGAAATCAAATCGTTGACGGATTCGGCTTCGATTAGATCCATCTTGCCGTTATAGAAGGCTCGAGATGAAAATTCCCCGCGGGTTGCTAAAGAAGCACCTTTAGCTAAATATGCCGAAATAATTTGATTTACGATAACCATCGATCCGTGGCAAGAAATCTCAACCACGTCTTCTCCCGTCATCGAATTCGGGCCAGGATAAAGGAAGCAAACCACCAAATCGATAAGCTTCCCTTCAAAAGAAAAGCCCCCATAAACAATATTTCGCTTGGCAACCGGCGTTATCTTTTTATTCAAGAATTCTTCGGTCAAAGCGAAAACGCCATCCCCAGACAAGCGGATAAGAGCAAGGGCGGAAGGTAGTGGTGGCGTTGCTAAAGCAATGATGGGATTCATGGCTTTATTATAGTGATACAAAGAAAAACGGGCCAAGATTATCTTGGTCCGTTTACTTTTTAGTCAACGTATTCGATGCGGACAGCGCGGTTAGCGCCTTCCCCATAGGATTCGGTTTTGATGTGTTCCCAACCAGATAGGGTGTTATGAACGACTCTTCTTTCATCCGGGGTCATCGGGTCAAGATCGGCATCCACATGGCTACGAAGGACTTGATTCGCGGTTTTCTTCGCGATGTGGGTGATACGATCATATTTGTCTTCCTTATATCCCCCGACATCAAGAAGGATGCGGTAACGATGACGGAATTTATTGCTGACAGCAAGTTTGGTTAATTCGTTGAGAGCTTGGAGGGTTTTCCCGCCTTTGCCGATGAGAACGGGGTTACGTTCAGAGTCGATCGTGATTTTGATGATCTCATCTTCGGTTTTGGCTTCGGTGGTGATATCAATTCCCAAGGCAGCAACGGCTTTACGGAGATATTCTTGGGCATAGACAGCCGCGTCTTCATCAAGATAAACGGCAATGATCGCGTTTTTCTTGAAAAGCGATTTCTTTTCTTCTTTGACTTCGTAGATGAGACGGTTCTCATCAATCCCGAGTTCGCTTGAAGCAAGCTTGACGGCTTCTTCAACCGTCTTACCAGCATATTCTTTCATTTCTATCCTCTTTTCTTGGCTTTATTCGCCATCACAAGTTGAATAATCAAGGTCTGGATCATCGAGAGCAAGCCCGAGATAAGCCAGTACACGCCCATCGCGGAGGGCAAGAAGAAGCCCATAACGATCGTGAAGCCAATCATGATGATGGAGACCATCTTCATCGTCTTGCCTTGCTGATCTTGAGCGGGGTTCTTGGAAAGTTTCGCGACGCCTTTGGTTTTATGCTTTTGGATGATACGCGGCAAGATCATCGAGAAGATCTGGGTGCCAGCCATCAAAAGGAAGAGTACAAGGGCTGTCCACCAACCGGTTTGGTTCAAATACCATTGTCCTTTGACATTGAAAAGGATCGATTGGATCGTATCCGAAAGTCTCATGTTCGCGAATTCGCCCGTTGCCAAAGCGGCAGAGCCTTGCATACCAGCCCAAACCGAGATAAAGACGGGGAATTGAATGATCATGACCAAAATTTGGCCAAATGGATTGATCTTGTTTCTCTTATAAAGAGCCTGCTGCTCGGCAGCCATTCTTTGTTTTTCGGCCTGATTGGTGTTGGCGTTCGGATATTTGTTTTGGATCTTTTGGATTTCTGGAGCAAGAGCCTGCATCTTTTGGGAATCCATTGTCGTCTTGAAGGTCAAAGCCAAAAGAAGGGTTCTAACAATCAAGGTAACGAAGACAATGGCCCAGATTTGGCCCATACCCGTTAACGCGGAATCCATTCCAAAGGAGAAGGTATCGACAAGCCAAGAGACCGGATAAACAAGGAGTCCTTCAAGGAAGCCTTTCTTCCAGGCATAGCCATAAGTTTTCTTTTGGATGTTAACCTTCCAGTCCGAATTGATGCCGTAGTGACCGAATTTGGCTTCTTGAGTGGCAATGCAAGAACGGATGGAAGCAACTTTGCTATCAACGGCTTTTTTGTAGCTAACCATGAAATCGGAAGCTAATAAAGGAGCTCCATTAGCAGGATCTTTTTGAAGTTCTTTCGTCCAAGCATCGAAGAATCCCCAAGTCGGATAGGAAGCGACAAGATTTCCTTTTTTGTCGGTTTTTTCTTCATATCCGGAGAATTTGATGTTGCCGAACTCGCGGAGGACGGAATTGGTAACGATTTCCGATTGCGTTCCTTTGGCAGCGTCATTCGCGGGATCATATCCTTTGAAGGGATTGATATACCAAACACCTTCGGAGGTATCGATGGTGGATTCTTCGTTAGAAACTTTCAAAGCAGAGATGAAGGTGGAGGGGACGGAAGCGAAATCGTTAACTTTCGTGATGTCTCCGAAATGAGCCATCGAAATCGCGGCTTCAAGAACATATTGATCAAGCTTTGCCCAATAAAGGATATCCGGGATCGCATATCCGGATTTATTGGCGGGATCGATGATATTCGTTTGAAGGAAGGAGGATTTGTTGGACGTAAAAACGATTTGGGAATGGCCCGTATCCAACAATTCGGCCTTATAAGGGATAAAGCGATAGAGATCTTCGTTATCCGCGAAAACTTGACCCGCGATGCCTTTGGCCTCTTCTTCGGCGAGAAGAGTTTGGGTTTCGGTGTCACTTTTTAACGCTTCGTAGTCGTTTTTAGAGAGGTAGACCGTAACGCCTTGTTCATAAGGGTAGGCCATGTTGGACCGGTCGAGATCGGAGCAGAAATTCTGAGTGCATCCGGTCAAAACGAAAGCTCCCAGCACCAGTCCAATGCCGGCAAGCCACTTCTTACTCGATAATTTTTTCAATGCAGTAATTCCTTAATACGGTCGAGGGAAGCGTTGAGCTCCGCCTCATTCGCGTCGAATTCGCTTTCTTTGAAGGAAGGACGAATCACGATGATGATATTGCACGAGTCCACGTAATCGTTTCGTTTGGCGATCATGGCGCGGACCTGTCTTTTGATTCGGACCCGATCCACGGCTCCTCCATTGGCTTTGCCAACGGCAAGTCCGATTCGGGTATAAGGCAGTTCACTTTTCTGGAAGTAGCAAGAGAAGTGAGGCGATTTCACCTTTTCCCCTCCGCGAATGATGGTATCGAACTCTTGATGTTTTCGGACTCGATTCAGTTTCTTCACGGGGGTAATACCAAAGAAAAAGGTTAGGCGGCGACTTTGGTGCGGCCTTTGGCCCGACGCTTAGCGATCACTTTACGGCCGGAAGCGGTGGACATTCTGGCGCGGAATCCGCTGACATTGGAATGCTTCTTTTTGGAAGGTTGATAAGTTTTCTTTCCCATAACGAGGTTCTCCTGTTCTCATTTGCTCATGACAAATGCAAGGCATATTATAGGGGCGCAAGCGAGCGCAGGCAACCAAAAGCAAACGCGAGAGCAGGATTTCTCTTTATCCCCAAACTTTTGGAAAACGAGTTTGTTGATTTGGCGGAAAAAGGAAGAAAGAGAGCAATAATTCGCCTCTTTTCATTCCTAGTCCCATCGTGGAGAAGATAAACAAGCCCACAAAAAGGGCAAATAGGGATTGCAAGGAAAAGTTTTCCACAATTTAAAAGATGTGGATAACCTAAAAAAGTAGCCGTGGCGTGGGGTTTTTGATTTGTGGATTGTGGAAAAAAGAATTTTGGCAAAAAAATTGATGGAAACATTGTGGATAAGTGATTTAATTTTTGCCGAGGAAATTCCTATGCAGCAAACCGTATCTGAAATCGCAAACCTATGGGGAAGGACACTAAAATCCATTGAGAAAAAGCTTAACGACAAAGGCGTTTTTCAAACCTTTTTATCCGATTCTTATGTCCATTCTATCGAAGGAAATCGGATGAACATCGTTGTTAATTCCGAACTCGCTTCCCAAATTCTCAGCACGCGTTACGCTTCGTTAATCAAAGAAAGCGTAGAAGAGGTCTTCCAAACAAGTTTTGAAATCATTTTCGAAACGGAAGGGGACGCCAATCAGCCCTCTCCTTTTGAGGAAAAGAAAGAATCTAAGCCTGCTTTCTTTGCCAACGCGAGACTAAATCCCTCTTTGGATTTCGATAATTTCGTCGTCGGAGTTTCTAACCGTAATGCCTACCAAGCCGCGATGATGATTTCAAGAACCCCAGGGAAGCTTTATAACCCTTTGATGATTTACGGGGCGTCCGGATTAGGGAAAACCCACTTGCTTCAAGCAATTGGGAATTACATCCAAATGGACAATCCTCGCGCGAAAATTCTTTATATCTCTGCCTCTGATTTTGTCGATGAATTCGTCAATTTCGCCCGCGGAAGCCAAGAAGATATCGGCATGGTTCGTTTCTTCCGGACTTCCGTTGATGTCCTTTTGATCGATGACATCCAATATCTCGTCGGGAAAAGGGGAACAATGCTGATGTTCTTCGATGTTTTCCAGACCCTTTATAATGAGGGAAAACAAATCGTTTTGACTTCTGACCGCAACCCCGGAAATCTCGATGGTCTCGACGAAAGATTAAAGACCAGATTTGCCCAGGGGCTCGTTCTCCAAATTGAGAGACCGGATCAGCAAACAAGCGAAGAAATCCTTCGTAGAAAACTCAGCGCCAGAGGCATAAAACAGGAAGAAATCGATGAAGAGGTCGTTACTTTCTTGGCCAAGCGTTTCTCTCAAAACGTCCGTGAACTCGAAGGCGCGGTGAATAGCCTTCTTTTCCATATCATCAATTCGCGTCGTTCTGGCGAAAGAATCACCACTGAAATGGCTTCCGAAGCCACGAAAGGCTTGATCTCCAGCCAAGAAAACGGCAATCACCTAAGCGAGAGCAAAATCATCGACGTGGTCGCGGATTATTACCATCTAACGCCTTCTCAACTTACGGGAAGAATCCGGACGAGCCAAATTGCTTTAGCTAGACACATCGCGATGTATTTGATCCGTGATATTCTCGACACTCCGTTTGATAAAATCGGCCGTTGCTTCGGAGGCAAAGACCACTCCACGGTGATGAACGGGATCAAAAAAGTGGAGAAATCGTTGAAAGAAGACCCAGATCTAGCCATGGCCGTCAACGATCTCAAATCGCGTTTAAAACACTAATTTATTTATATATAAATAGTTTCCTTAAAAAAGGGACTATGATAGAATATTCAAGCATCGGGTGAAGCGGAGTTATCCACAATGCCCACGCTTATTATCACTATTATTACTTTTTAATAAATTTCAGTTATAGAGAAGAGGAGATACTCTCATGCGTCTGACCATCCGAAAAGAAGAATTCTTAAAAGCCCTCAATGCCGTTGGAAGAGCCATTCCAGCAAAAAGCGCTTCCCCCGTTTTAACCAATTTCATGCTTTGCCTTAATGAAAAGGGACTAGAAGTAACCGGGACCAATGGCGATCTTTCCGTGCGCTGCACGATTCCTTATATGAAAGATGGGCACGATATCATCCGTAATTACGATATCGGTTCGACGCTTGTCTCCGCTCGCTTCTTAACCGAAATCACTCGCAAGCTCGATAGCGATGAACTCGCTTTAGAAGTCGTGGACGACACCACTTTGAAAATTGATAACTCCAAATCCTCTTATCGCCTCCAATGTGAATCGGCCGAAGATTATCCGAATGTCGATTTCTCGGCTACTGGCACCCTTTTGACTTTGAACGGAATGCAATTCTCCGAACTCGTCGAACAAAGCGCCTTTGCCGCTTCCAATAAGCCTGGCGTCCGTCCGTTCTTAACGGCGGTAAACCTCGAAGCCTGGGCAGAGCCTAATGGCAAGAATTATCTCACGGCCACGGCTACGGACTCGGCTCGTTTGGCCCGTAAATCGATCGTTATCGAAGATGAGGCTCGCTTCCGCGTCAATATCCCAGCCAAGCTTCTTTTAGACGTTGTAGCGCTTCTAGAAGGGGTCAATGACGTCGAAATCGCTATCTCCGAACGTAAAGCCTTATTCGCTTCTGGCAATCTCGTCATCACAACTCGTGTTATCACCGACGATTATCCTGTCACCCGTTCCATCATTCCTCAGACGTTCAATTATTTCCTTGAAGTGAATGCTCAAGAGCTTCTTTCCGCGATGGACCGTGTCGCGATCCTTTCTGCGGAAAAAGAATCCGTCGTCAAGCTCTCGATGCGCGACGATAGCCTCGAAGTTTCCGTCCGCAATGAAACCAATGGATCGGCTGTTGAAAAGATTGAAACCTTCCAATATACGGGCGAACGTCTTGACGTTTCCTTCAATTCGACCTTTGCCGTTGAAGCGATCAAAGCTCTCAAATCCGAGGATGTCACGATCTGCTTCCAAGCCGAAATGAAACCCTTCGTCATCAAAAACCCCAAAGATGATTCAGTCATCGAACTCATCACTCCGATGCGCACGTATTGAGCTTCTAGACCCATTTAAAAATTCATCGAAAGCGCTGGAAAAAAACTCTAGCGCTTTTTACTACGTAGTAGTAAACTAATGTTAAGGGCTTTTACCCCGATTTTCGAGTATGGAAAAACACATTATCACCATCACGACTGATTACATCACCCTTGGGCAATTCTTGAAATTCGTTTCTCTTATTGACCGCGGCAGCGATGCGAAATCTTTCCTTGTTGATAATGACGTCCTCGTTAATGGCGAGCCCGAGTCTCGGCGTGGCCGCAAATTACGCGCCGGAGATAGCGTCGTTTGCACTAATGAGGCATTCGAGATAGCCCAATGATCTTGAAGCGTCTCCGCCTGCGGAATTTCCGCTCCTACGATGAATTGGATCTCTCCTTCGATGACGGGATCACGATTATCGATGGGCCTAATGCTGCAGGGAAAAGCAATCTTGCTGAAGCGATCCATTATTTGTCGCTAGCAAGAAGCTGGCGGACATCCGACGATGCCCTTCTTCTAAAAGAGAAAACCGGCTCCGCTTTTATCGAAGCCGAGATCGTAGAAGGGGAACTTCATCGGAACATCGAGATCGAACTCGAGAAATCTGCTAAGCGCATTCGCGTCAACTCCAAGCCGATTCGTCGGCTAAGCGAACTCTCACGAGTCGCTAACGTCATCGTCTTCTCTCCTTCTGATGTTCCTTTGTTCTTAGGTTCTCCAGGAGAAAGAAGAAACTTCCTCGACCTCTCTTTGTCAAAGCAGTCTTCCGATTATTTCTCCCTCATTGGGCGATATGGGAAATTGCTCAAAGAGCGAAATGCCCTCTTGAAAGAGGCTTCCCCCAACCTTGCTTTGCTTGATGTCCTTACCACTCAACTCATCGAAGCGGCATTGCCTATCGTCAATTACCGGCAGATGTTCGTCTCGAGCTTGAATTCCGTCTTACCGGACATTCTCAAAACGCTGATGGGAAAGGAAGACGTGGATGCCCATATCGTCTACAAGCCATTCGTCCGTAACGACGAGAAGGCCAAGGAAAGGGCGATAGACGCCTTTAAAAACGCAAGGCAAAGCGAATTGATGCATCGCGCTACGGGAATCGGCCCGCACCGCGAAGACATCGCCTTCCTCCTGGAAGGAAAGGATTTGGCTGAATTTGGTAGCCGAGGACAAAACCGTATGGCGGTTCTTGCCTTAAAAGTCGCTCCCTATTTCTTAATCGAATCGGAAGCGAAAAAACCGATCTGCGTTCTAGACGATGCCGTCAGCGAGCTAGACCAGCAACACATCGAAAACCTGATTTCCTTGATGAAAAAGCTTGGCCAGGTATTCGTTACCACGACGGAATTAGATATCGAAGGAGCGTCTTATATCGACGTATCCGCGAATAAAGCCATCATTAGGAGGAATTGATATGGCCGAAGAAACAAGAGAAGAAGACCGCTTCACTTATAAAAAAGAAGACGTGTCAAACGAAAAAGAGCTTGAAAAAGCTGACGCCAATTATACCGGCAGCAACATTCAGGTTCTCGAAGGGCTAGAAGCCGTTCGTAAAAGACCGGGTATGTATATCGCCACGACCGCTGCGCCGGGGCTACATCACCTCGTCTGGGAAATCGTTGATAACTCTATCGACGAAGCTCTCGCTGGCTATTGCCGCAACATCGAAGTCACGATAAACCCCGGGAATTCCATCACCGTCAAAGACGATGGCCGTGGTGTTCCGGTTGATATCGTTGCCAAATCGGGATTATCCGGCGTTGAAACCGTTTATACCATCCTCCACGCTGGTGGAAAATTCGGCGAAGGCGGTGGCTATAAGGTTTCCGGCGGTCTCCATGGCGTCGGCGCCTCCGTTGTTAACGCTCTTTCTGTTTGGATGGAAGTCACCGTTGATAAAGATGGTGGCAAATATTTCCTTCGCTTCGAAAACGGCGGCCATCCGGTTGGCCATCTTAAACGCATCGGCGATTCGGATACTCATGGCACGACTGTTACCTTTCAACCTGATCCGACCATTTTCACAGAAACGACTGAATACAATTACGACACGATCAAAAACCACATGCGCCAGATGGCTTTCCTCAATGGCGGCATTCGTATTGTCCTCACCGACAATCGTGGCGAAATCCCCGTTAGTGAAACCTTCCAATACAATGGTGGCATCCGCGAATATGTGACTTACATTGACCAAAACAAGACCCCGGTCAACGCTGAACCGGTTTATTGCCAAGGCGCAGAAGAAGTTACTTTGGCCGATGGCGTTACCAAAGAACGTATCTATGCCGAGGTCGCTTTGCAATGGACCGACTCCTATTCCCAAGATGGTATTTATTCCTTCTGCAATAACATCTCCACCAAAGAAGGCGGCACCCATGTCGAAGGGTTGAACCTTGCTCTTGGCCGCATCATCAATGACTACGCTAGGAAATTCAAACTCCTCAAAGAAGATGAAAACAATTTCGCCGGTGAAGATTGCCGTGAAGGTTTGACTGCCGTTGTTTCTATCAAGCATCCTAATCCTCAATACGAAGGGCAGACCAAGACGAAACTTGGTAACTCCGAAGTCCGCAAAATCGTCTCCTCCGTCGTTGGCGCAGACTTCGAACAATGGCTGCTTGAACATCCTAACGATGCCAAGTCAATCATCGAAAAAATCCGTCTTGCCTCCAAAGCTCGTGACGCAGCTCGCGTTGCAAGAGAGAAAATCCGCAAATCCGGCTTAGAACTAACGACTTTGCCAGGAAAATTGGCTGATTGCTCTTCCAAAGACCCCGAGATTTGCGAGCTTTATATCGTTGAGGGTAACTCCGCTGGCGGCTCCGCTAAAAACGGCCGTGACCGCGAAACGCAAGCCATTCTTCCTCTCCGCGGCAAAATCCTTAACGTCGAAAAAGCTCGTGAAGATCGCATCTGGGCCAATGCTGAAATTGGCAACATGATTACGGCGATTGGTGGTGGTATCCGCGAGAATTTTGATGTCTCGAAGATCCGTTATCACAAGATCGTCATCATGACCGATGCTGACGTCGACGGCGACCACATCCGCATCTTGCTTTTGACTTTCTTCTATCGCTTCATGCGTCCTCTTCTTGATGGAGGATACGTTTATATCGCGCAACCTCCGCTATATAAGATCGATTACAAAGGAAGTCCCTATTACGCTTATAACGATGCTCAACTTGAAGTCCTCAAAAAGGAACTCAACCTCAAACCAGGCTATCCGTTCCAGCGTTATAAAGGACTTGGTGAAATGGACGCCCAACAGCTTTGGGAAACAACCATGGATCCAAAGGCGAGAAAGATGATCCGCATCACCGTTGAAGATGCTGCGGATGCAGAAAAAGCCTTCACTGATTTGATGGGCGACGATGTCGCGCCACGTCGGGAATACATCACCGAAAACGCGAAGTTCGTCAAGAACCTCGATATCTAATGGAAAGGAGAACCTCACATGGATAACGAAGAAAAGAAAATGATCGATGGCGAAGAAGCCACCGAAGAACAAAACGAAGAAACCGTCTCCGAAGGCGCGAGCGAACTCAAAGCTTCTCGCGAAGGAAGGCAATCCGATGACGCGATGTTTGGCCACGATGCTGCCGTTTCTGGCATCATCCCTGGCTTGATTGACCGCGATGTCACTTCCGAAGTGCGCACCGCCTTCCTTGATTATTCGATGTCGGTTATCGTCTCCCGTGCGATTCCGGATGTCCGCGATGGTTTCAAACCCGTGCAGCGCCGCATCATCTACGGCATGAACGAATCCGGCATGCAGCCGAATAAACCTTATAAGAAATGCGCGCGTATCGTTGGTGACGTCATGGGTAAATATCACCCTCACGGCGACTCCGCTCTTTATGGAACCCTCGTTCGTTTAGCCCAGCCATTCTCTTTGCGTTACACGCTTGTTGATGGCCATGGTAACTTCGGCGATATCGATGGCGATGAAGCTGCGGCTATGCGTTATACCGAAGCCAGAATGAACAAGCTCTCTCTTGAACTTGTTCGCGATATCGACTGCGAAACCGTCGATTTCATGGCTAACTATGACGGCACCGAAATCGAACCGGAAGTCTTGCCTTGCCGCTTCCCGAACCTTTTGGTCAATGGTTCTCAAGGTATCGCGGTTGGTATGGCAACCAACATGGCTCCTCATAACCTCCGCGAAGCGATTGATGCTGTGATCGCGGTTGCCCGTAATCCTGAACTTACGCCAGCCGAGATCATGCAAAATTATCTCTTCGGTCCGGATTTCCCTTCTGGCGGCATTATCCTTGGCCGCCAAGGCATCCTTGATGCTTATGAAAAAGGAACCGGCTCGATCACGATTCGTTCCAAATATCACATCGAAGAGATGGATAATGGCAAATCGCGCATCGTCGTCACCGAAATTCCTTATCAAGTCAACAAAGCGGCGATGGTTGAAAACATCGCTCAACTTGCTCGCGATAAAGTCATCGAAGGTATTACCGATGTCCGCGATGAATCCAACAAAGAAGGCATCCGTGTCGTCGTGGAAGTCCGTAAAGACTGCATCCCCGAAGTTGTCGCGAATAACCTTCTCAAGCACACCCAACTCCAAACCACTTTCGGCATCATCAACCTTTGCTTGGAAGATGGCGCTCCGAAGATTCTCCCCATCGACAAATTGATCAAGGACTACATCGAATTCCAGATTTCGGTTTTGACTCGTAGGACCAGACATTTGCTTAAACGCGACACCGCTCGCCTCCACATTGTCGAAGGCTTGATCCTTGCTCACGATAACATTGATGATGTCATTCACATCATACGTGCATCAAAAAACGATGAAGAATCGACCGCTAAACTCAATGAAAGATTTGGTTTATCTCCCGATCAAAGCGCGGCTATCCTTGCCATGCCCTTACGTCGTTTGCAAGGCATTGAAACCGATAAGCTTCTTGCCGAAAAAGCAGATTTGGAAGCTTCGATTGCCGAATATAACCGCCTCCTCTCCTCTCGCGAGAACATCATCGAGCTCATGATCAAGGAGATCAGCGAAATCCGCGCCAAATTTGGTGACGATCGCCTTACCGAGATCTCTGATGCTGCTAGCGATATCGAAAACGAAGACCTCATTCCTCAAAAGAACATCCTCGTTACCCTTACCCGCAACGGCTATATCAAACGCGTTGATGACGATACCTTCTCTGCGCAACATCGTGGCGGACGCGGCATCACCGGCATGAAGACGACGGCTGGTGACATCGTCAAATTGATGAAACACACCCGCACCCATACCGATATTCTCTTCTTCACGACCTTAGGAAAAGTTTATCGTCTCCGTGGCTATCAAATCCCTGATTCTGGTCGCGTTGGCAAAGGCGTTCCTGCCCAAAACTTCCTTAATTTGGACAAAGAAGAAAAAGTCGTTTCGATCGTACCGTGTGATGATTATCCAGAAGATAACTACCTCTTCTTCATCACGCACAATGGCTTGGTGAAGCGCACCTCTTTGAAAGAATTCGCTTCCATCCACTCTAACGGTAAGATTGCTCTTGGACTTCGTGAAGGCGATGACCTATTCGACGTCAAGCGCACCAGCGGGAATGACATCATCTCTCTTGCCGCAAGCAATGGCAAACTTTGTTCTTTCCCCGAAACCGAAGTCCGCGCCATGGGACGTACTGCATCTGGCGTTACCGGTATGGATCTAAAAGATGGTTCGACCATCGTCGGGGCCACGGGCTCCTTCGAAGGAGACAAACTCCTTGTTCTTACCACGCTTGGCTATGGCAAAATCTCCTACGCCAAAGACACCGATATCCCGCAAGAAGATGGGTCAGTCCGTCATTATGACGGATATCGTCTCACTCACCGTGGATCGAAAGGCGTCACGACGATCAATATGACCAACAAAAACGGCAAACTCATTGCCGTCAGAGGCGTCAATGGAGACGAAGACCTTATGGTTATCACCCAGCAAGGTATCGTTATCCGCACGCCGCTACAAGAGGTCAAGATCGCTGGGCGCAATACCCAAGGCGTCAAGATCATCGCGCTAGAAGATAAGGCACGTGTCGCCGCAATCGCGATCGTTCCTCACGTTGATCCTTCCGAACTCGAAGAGGAAGATGAGGTTGACGAAACTCTCGTTGACGAGGCTCCGGTCAATCCGAATACCCTCGATGACGAGATCAATCATTCCTCTAACGAATAAGAAGGAGGCGGGCTTCCTACCCGAGCCCGCCTTTCTCTATAAAAAAGGAAAGCCATTTCCAAAACAACAACTATAATTTCAAATATTCCCGCAAGGAGGGAAAACCATGATCGACATTAAATTGATCGTCGAGAAGCCCGAATATGTCAAAGAGGCTCTCGCCAAAAAATTATGGGATTTTGATCCCGAACCGATTTTAAGCGCCTATGCCCGTCGCTTAGCGTTATTAAAAGAGGTCGAAAAGAATAAAGCGGAGAGAAATAACCTTTCCGATAGCGTTCCCCAAATCAAGAAAAACGGAGGGGACGTGCAAGCAGTTATTCTGAAAGTTAAAGCTTTAGCAGCCGAAAACAAAGAAAAAGAAGAAGAGCTTGCCAAAATCGAAGAAGAACTCAAATCTTTGATCGAAGTTCTCCCCAATCTTCCTGACCCCGATTTGGCTGCCGGCGGCAAAGAAGCCAACACCCCCATTGATTCTTTCGGAACGGAAAGAGACTTTGGCTTCCCGATTAAAGACCATGTCACCCTTTGCGAAAATCTTGGCCTTGTCGATTACAAGAGAGCTGCAAAAATCTCTGGCACCGGAACCTGGATTTACACCAACCTTGGCGCTCGCCTAGAATGGGCCCTCATCAATTATTTCATTGAAACCCATCTTGCCGATGGCTATGAGATGATTTTGCCGCCCCATATTTTGAATTACGAATCCGGATATACGGCTGGCCAATTCCCAAAATTTGAAGAAGACGTCTTCTGGCTTGAAGGAGTGGAACCTCGTAAATTCATTCTCCCGACCGCGGAAACGGCATTGGTCAATCTTCATCGAAACGAGATTCTCTCCGAAGCCGAATTGCCAAAGAAATATTTCGCCTATACCCCTTGCTACCGCAAAGAAGCTGGATCTTATCGCACCGAAGAAAGGGGCATGATCCGCGGATATCAATTCAACAAAGTTGAAATGGTTCAGTATACGACCGAAGAAGGATCGGATGCCGCTTTCGATGAAATGGTTAAGAAGGCCAGAAAATTGCTCGAAGGACTTGGCTTAACCTATCGTCTAGATAAATTAGCCGCCGGGGATTGCTCCCATTCGATGGCTAGGACTTACGATATTGAAGTCTGGATTCCTTCCATGGGAATCTATAAAGAAGTCTCCTCCGTTTCTAACGCTAGGGATTATCAAGCTCGCCGCGGCATGGTCCGTTATCGCGATAAAGATGGCAAAACCAAATATTGCCATACGCTCAATGGATCTGGTTTGGCCACTTCGCGTGTCTTCCCGGCTTTGCTAGAACAAAACCAGCAAGAAGACGGCTCCGTCATCATTCCCGAACCGCTTCGGAAATGGATGGGTGGCCTTGAAGTATTGAAGCCAATCAAGAAATAACAACGATGCCTCCAGCAATGGGGGCTTTTCTTTCATTAATCGTGTATAATGACCAAGCCATCGCGAGGAGAAGGTGACGAACCAGGTCAGGTGGGGAACCAAGCAGCCTTAACTCATCGGCCCCTGTGCGGTGGTTTTTGTTATGATGAATAGCATGGATAACGAAAAATGGATGGAGCTCGCGCTTAAAGAAGCCGAGTTAGCAAAAGAAGAAGGGGAAGTTCCTGTCGGAGCCTGCGTTATCAAAGATGGCGTTCTTCTTTCTTCTGCCCATAATACCCGAGAGAAAGATCAAGCGATTTCTGGCCACGCCGAAATCAACGCATTAAAAATGGCCGCGAAAAAGCTCGGGACATGGGATTTAAGTGGCTGTTCTTTGTATGTGACATTAGAACCTTGCCTAATGTGTGCTGGCGCGATTTTGCAGTCACGTGTCTCCTCTTTATATTACGGAGCTGACGATCCATCGATGGGGGCCATCGTTGGCCATTATCATGTTTTTGATGAACCAAGCACGAAAGGTCCTCTTGTTTATCGTCATGTAAAAGAAGAGGCGTGCGCCAAGATACTTAAAGATTTCTTTGCATTACAAAGAAAGTAATCATCGATACTTTTTTGACTTTGTATAAAAAAGGTTTGTTTTCTTCGATTGCAGCAGCCGCTTAATATGTTATATTAATCCGCGGCATTTATGAAAAAAGAAGCTAGCAAACCCGAAAATAACGTGGAGAAGGAAATTTCCTTAGAACTTCGACACATCAAGAAGGATTATTACGTTGATAAGAAGCCTTTTACCGCGATTAAAGACCTTTCTCTTTGCTTTCCCAAAAAAGGATTTGTCGCGATTTTGGGTGCTTCCGGATCTGGAAAAACGACCCTTTTGAACATTATCGGGGGATTAGACCATTACACGGAAGGCGACCTTTTAATCGACGGCAAATCGACGAAAGGCTTCACTGATCCTGAATGGGATGCCTATCGTAACAAAAGGGTTGGTTTCGTTTTCCAATCCTATAATTTGATTCCTCATTTTACGGTTGAACAAAACGTTGAAGTTTCTCTTCAGCTTGCTGGCGTTTCCCCAAAAGAAAGAAACGCGAAGGCGTTGCAGGTTCTTGAAAGAGTTGGCCTTTCTGAATATGCAAAGAAAAAGCCGAATCAACTCTCTGGTGGCCAAATGCAGCGCGTCGCGATTGCAAGAGCCTTAATTAATGACCCCGACATCATTTTGGCCGACGAACCAACAGGCGCTTTAGATTCTGTAACCTCAGTTCAAGTCATGGATTTGATCAAAGAGGTGGGCAAAGATCGTTGCGTCATCATGGTTACCCATAACCGCGAACTTGCTAATCAATATGCCGACCGCATCATCACGATGAAAGACGGCGAAATCGATATGGATTCCGATCCTCTTTTGCCCAAAGAAAACGGCGAAGAAGCCAAACAGATCAACAAAAAGACATCCATGTCCTTTTTTGCAGCGTTGAAATCTTCTTTCAATAACGTTTTGACGAAGAAGGGGCGCACGGTCTTAACGGCCGTGGCTTGCTCTTTTGGCATCATCGGCGTTGCCCTTGTTTTGGCTACTTCCAATGGATTTAGCATCTACATCAACAAAGTCGAAGCTTCGATTGCCTCCTCTGTTCCGATCTCGATCACCCCAACAAGTTATCGAGCCATTATGGGAGCAACGGTTGAGGAAGAAGAATTCCCCAAGGAAAAGGAAGTCAAAGTCTATAACCCGAACACCCAGTATTACGTTTCTCACAAAAACGATTACAACGCGGAATATTTTGAATATCTAAATCGTATCTTAGATGATCCGAAATGCCCTGCTTACGGGTCAGCGATGTCCATCATGTATAACCGTCTAAATTTGGATTTCCATTTCTTGACGGAAGATGGCTTAAATAGCAGCACGTCTAACCCGATTTACGTGAATCAGTACGCTTCGGCTGGTGTTGTTGGCAATGCGATTTCTTCAGTTACGGGCCTGCCGGCAACCATCATTCATGAACTTTATGGCCAAGAAGATAAATTGGCTACGCTTTATGACACGATTGAAGGACGTTTCCCCACGAAGCCAGATGAGCTTGCTTTAATCGTTGATAAATATAACCGCATCGATTTCTCGACCATGAAACGCTTGGGATTTTATCCTTCAAGCGCGAATGCCGATGTTTTGAAAAATGACAACACAATCTCGTTCTCCGACATTCTTTATGAAGGGGAAGGAGATAGTTCCTACAAACTTTATAAAGCCTATACCAACAGCAATTATTTCGATTTGGAAAATGCTGAATGGCATACCTTAGATGCTGAATGCTGGACTAATGTCCGGGCTACCTATAATGAGGATACAAAAGAAGTGTCTTTGACTGGCGATGCTTCTACCCACGAAATCAAAGCCATCCAAGCTCCAACTTACCGCCAGGTTTATTCTAACGATGAAAAATATAAACCCATTGAATGCAAAATCGTCGGCGTGCTTCGCCCAACGAAAGACTCTTACATTCAATTGATGCCCGCTTCTTTGGCCTATGTTCCTGAATTGAAGGACATCATGGCAAAAGACCAAGAAAATCCATTAACGAAGCAGCTTGCGACTTATCAGCAAAATGACTGGGTTCTCCCCCGTGTAGAAATCGAAGGCCAGCCGGGTGTCTATGACCCCGATCAAGATGGCTTGCTCCGTTTGAAATCGATTCTTGAAACCTTGGTTGCTACCTATGGGAGTTTTGAAGAATCTAGCGAAGATGCCGCATCCATGGCTTCTTCTTTGTCCACCTCTTTGGGCGGGGTGTTCCGTTTCTTCTCGGCGATTGGTTATGATGATACCCGTTCTTCCTACGCTTATTCGACTAGCCCGTCTGCATATTTAGGCTTATGCCGATCTTTTGGCGCAGATATTGAAACCGATTATGCTGCAGGAGACGCTGCCGCGATTGGGCAAGCTTTGTTTACAACCGACTTTTTCTCTCCCGATTCGGATATCAATGTCATGGGCTTTATCGCCTATTACAATTCGTATTCTCTCATCACGTCTATTCTCATTTTCCCAGAATCCCTTACGACAAAAGATGCGTTACGTGCATATCTTGATGCTTGGAATGAAGGCAAAACCGACAGTGAGCAAATCCTTTATAGCGACATCATGAATGATTTCACGGGATCCTTAGGAACGATGATCAAAGTCATTTCGGCCGTGCTTATCGTCTTTGCTTCAATCTCCCTCGTTGTTTCTTCGGTCATGACTGCGATTATTACCTACATATCCGTTATCGAGAGAACAAAAGAAATTGGGGTTCTCCGTGCCTGCGGAGCCAGGAAAAAAGACGTTGGGCGTTTGTTTGAAGCCGAATGCGTTATTGTCGGCTTTGTTGCAGGACTTATTGGCATCGTCTTTACCATCGTTGCCTGCTTCCCGATCAACGCTATTTTGGATCATCAATTCCCAGGAAATCATCTTGAGCATATTGCTCAATTAAATCCATGGCACGCCCTCCTTCTTATTGGCATTTCCATCCTTCTTGCTTTCCTTAGCGGTCTTATTCCTTCTCGTGTCGCGGCAAGAAAAGACCCCGTTGTTTGCTTAAGGAGCGAGTGAAGTGATTAAAAGCAAAAAGATTGAAGAACTCATTTCCTCGGCTGAACGTTTTGATTCTGATCCTAACGTTGGCTTATCCGCTTCTTTGGTAGAGCAAAGACAAAAAGAAGGTCTTACCAACAAGAAAAAGAAACAGGTGACCAAATCCTATTTTCGAATCCTCATCGATAACATTTTCAATTTCCTCAACATCCTTCTATTTGCTGTTTTTATCTTGATGCTGATCGCGAAGATTAAGACGCTTGCCTCTTATTTCTTCATGGGTGTTTCCGTCAGCAACATGATCATTGGTCTTCTTCAAGACATCCACGCGAGACGACTTGTTGATAAGCTTCGTGTGATTACCGATCCAAAAGCCAAAGTGGTCCGTGATGGTGAAATCGTAACGATCCCAACCTCGGAAGTTGTTTTGGATGACATTCTTTATCTCGCCTCTGGCGATCAAATTTGCGCGGACGGGGTCCTTGTTTTAGGGCATTGCTCCGTAGACGAATCTTTACTTAGTGGCGAATCTAACCCCATCAAAAAAGTTCCTGGCGATACTTTGTTATCGGGCACTTATCTAACCAAAGGCGAAGCTCGGATTCGCGTTAGCAAAGTAGGGCACGCCAATTACGCTGAAACTCTTCAAGAAAAAGCCGGCGAATTCTCTCGCCCGAAATCCGAAATCAAACGATCCGTTAATGGCATTACCCTTGTTTGCGGGATCATTGCCGTCATCTTCGGCGTTATCATGACTTTGAATCAAATCATTGGTCCGCATCTTGGACTCCCTGCCAAATCGTTCCATGATTTCGTTGGATCCATGTCGGGTTCGATGGTTGCTATGATCCCAACCGGGATGTTCTTACTTACGAGCGTATCTTTGGCCGTGGGCGTCATTGCTTTAGCAAGAAAAAGAATGCTTGTTCAGCAACTTTATTGCATTGAAATGTTGGCCCGCGTTGATGTGCTATGCCTAGACAAAACGGGCACTTTGACGGATGGATCCATGATGGTTCATCGCGTTGTGCCTTTTGGCAATTACACCGAAAGCGACATCCATCAAGCGGTGAGCTCCCTTTTGGCTTATACGCACGATAACAATGCGACTGCGCGTGCTTTGAGAGCCAAATTCGGTGCATCGTCTTCCGATGTTTTGTTGCATGCCTTGCCTTTTGATTCCGAGAACAAACTTTCAGCAATCACTCTTCAGGGCAAAGGAACCTTCATCCTAGGGGCTTATGAATTCATAAGAGCGAAGAAAGATTTGAACATTGAGGCGAAAATCAATGAATATGCGCGGCTAGGATATCGCTGCGTCGTCCTTTCTCGAAGCAAAAAACCGATTGAGAACGATTATGTTCCTCGCGATTCGGAAATCATGGGCTTAATCGTGTTAAGCGATCACATCAAAGAAGACGCCGCTAAGAATATCGCCTGGTTTGTTGATAACGGCGTCATGGTGCGCGTGATTTCTGGCGATAATCCGATTACGGTATCCGAAATCGCGAAAAGAGTAGGGGTTCCTAACGCTGATAAATACATTTCTTTGGAAGGTGTCAGCTTGGAAGAAACGGCAAAGCTAGCAATGCAATACAGCATTTTCGGCCGCGTTTCCCCAGAACAAAAAGCGGTGCTTGTTAATGCTTATAAAGCCGCTGGGCATAAAGTCGCGATGACTGGAGATGGGGTTAACGATATCCTTGCTTTGAAAGTTGCTGACTGTTCGATTGCAATGGCTTCTGGATCAGAAGCGGCAAGATCAGTTAGCCACCTTGTGGCGTTAGATTCTGATTTCTCCCGTTTGCCCGATGTCGTTGCTCAAGGAAGACGCGTTATCAACAATTTGCAACGCACGTGTTCTTTGTTTTTGTCCAAAACGATCTTCGCAATTACCGTTACCTTGATATTCACCATATCCACTTATATGGGTTCTTCACCCTATCCTTACACGACCGCGAATCTATTGATTTGGGAAGTTTGCTCTATTGGTATGGCTGCTTTCTTCTTGGCGTTACAGCCATCTAACGATCGATTAAAAGGATCCTTTATTGGCAACATCATCTATAAAGCGGTTCCGGCGGGAATCGTCGAGATTATTGCCGCGATGGTTCCCTTTATCATTTACTTGATCAATCCTTCCTTCTTCGCTTCTAGTCCCGAACCTTCGGCTACGGTAAGGTGGGTTTCGGTGATGACGTTCTCCATTTTCTCCTTTGTGGTTTTATTCCGCGTTTGCTGGCCATTTACGCGCTACCGTGCATTCGTTTTCGGGGGCATGAGCTTATTTGCCATTGCTATCTTCGTCTTGGATTATTTCTTCCGCGGTCCATTGCCAGGAAAAGAAGAATTCGCCCAAGGAAAACTTATCCACATTTATTGGGATGGACAAAATCCAAAATTCTATTTGACCATCTTATTTATCATCTTGGGATGCTCGGCCGTTTATGCTGCCGTCTACCTTTTGATGGGCAAATTATTCAAAGAAAAAGAAGGGAAAACCGATTATGAAAATTAAAGAAGAAGTTCAGAAAGCGTTAGAAGAAGGGAAGCCGGTTGTCGCATTAGAATCAACGATCATTTCCCACGGCATGCCCTATCCTCGTAACGTCGAGACCGCTCTTAAAGTAGAAAAAGCCATTCGCGATAATGGCGCTATTCCCGCCACCATCGGCATCATCGAAGGGGAAATCGTCGTTGGAATGGATCAAGATGAAATCGAAGCCTTTGGCAAAAAGAAAGGAATCGCGAAAGTTTCTAAACGCGATCTTCCTATTGTCATTGCGAAGAAGCTTTGGGGAGCGACAACAGTTTCTGCAACGATGCTTATTGCTGCTAAAGCAGGAATACCAATCTTTGTTACTGGCGGAATCGGTGGCGTTCATCGTGGCGCGGAAAAGAGCTGGGACGTGAGCCGAGATTTGAAAGAATTAGGCGAATGCCCTGTTACTGTTGTTTGCTCAGGAGCCAAAGCGATTTTGGATATCCCCAAGACTTTGGAATATCTTGAAACCGAAGGGGTTACCGTTTTATCCAACAAAGCCAAAACTTTTGCCAATTTCTATTCCGTTTCTTCTAACGGCCCTGTGGATGCCGTTTTCGAAACCCCAAAGGAAGCGGCGGAGATTATCGCAGCCAAAAAAGATTTGGGTTTAAGCGGTGGAATTTTGATTTCCAACCCAATCCCAGAAGAATATGCTTTGCCTCATTCCTATATCGATTCGATTGTGGACCAGGCTGTTAAAGAAGCAGAAGAGGCCGGAATTTCTGGGAAAGAATCGACCCCATTCTTGCTAAAAAGGATCGTGGAATTAAGCGGAGGAAAATCGCTTGATTCCAACATCGAACTTGTCATCAATAACGCGGTTCTTGGAGCCAAGATAGCCAAAGAATATTCGCATCTTAGAAAGAAGGAAGCATGATTACCGAAGCCAAATTCAAAGTTGCTTTGCGCGAGATGATGCGCACACTTCCTTTGGAAGAGATCAACGTCACCGCTTTATGCGAGAAGTGCCATTGCCATAGGCAGACTTTTTACTATCATTATCAAGATATTTACGATTTGATCGCTGCCATCTTTTTGGTGGAAGATCTCTCGGCTTTGGAAAATGCGCCGGACGTTAAAAAAGCCGTCATGTCCGTCATCCGCTATGTCCGTGACAATTTCTCTTTCCTAAGGTCAACCTATAATTCGGCCGCAAGAGATTTGACCGATGATTTTATCTTTGGCAGGCTAAACGCCAAATTATTTAATTTGTTTGCTAACGATAAAAACCTCGGCTTACGAAAAGAAAGTTGCCGCAACGCTGCAAGAAGATTCTCCCATTTGCTTTCTGACGAATTCGGCTTTTGCTTTATCGATCATTCCTTAACCCCAGAAGCATTTTCAAAGAAAATGGGCCGCTTTGCCGAAAGGGCCATCAAGCAAATCCTTCCTTCCGTTTTTAAAGTTTGCAAAATGGAAGAAAGAAACCAAAGCGTATAAAAGCCGCTTAAAAGAAAAAACGGTAATGTATTCTTCTGCTTTTCGTTTATAATAATCACCGCGACAAGGGAAACCTTGTTTCCTTCCTCCCTTCTCCCTTGCGAGAGCAGTACACATCGGATTGGCTTGCCAATCGCTTAGGAAAAGAGGATATCGTCATGAAGAAAAACGACTTTGCTATATTCCTGGTATACGTGGGCATGTTTGCCATTGGCCTTTTGACTGCTTTCTTGGCGGTTCGACCGGTTTTGATGGCCCATGCTAATAATTTGCCCATCCATTTCGTCGCCTTGGTCATTATTGCTTTGCTATCAGGCATTCTCATCAATTCCTTGATCATGGAATTTGGCCATTGGCTTGGCGCGAAAGCGGGACAATATACCGTCTATTCTTGGACCGTCCTCGGCCTCAAGTGGTTTAAAAAAGGCGGAAAGACCAAATTTAAACTCTCGGGCTTTGATGGCTTAACTGGCGAAACAAAGATCGCTCCAAAAGACGTGGAAAAATCCTCTTTGGGAGCTTATATCATGTTCCCACTTCTAGGGTTCTTCATCGAAGTCATCGTCTGCGTTATCTTCATCGTCATTTCCAAAACGCGTGTTAACGAAGGCCATCCTGGAGATGCCTGGATTCAGGTTTTCTGCCAAGTCGTTTTAGCAATTGGCGGCATGCTCCTTCTTTATGACATCGTTCCCTTCCGTCTTGATTCCATCACGGATGGCTATCTTCTTTCTGTTACGAATAAGCCCATCAATAAAATCGCTTATAACCAATTGCTCGATCAAAGCTTTGCTTCTTATGAAGGAAGAGAAAGCGAGCCTCTTCCCCTCTATGAAGAAATCACCGATTTCACCGCGAGATTGAATATCACAGGTGCTTATCGCCTTTGCAAAGAAGGCTCTTATAAAGAAGCGGTTGTGGCGATGGAAAACATCATCGCGACCGAAAACCGCATTTCTTCTTCTCTCCGTCATGAAGCGACCGTCATGAAACTAAGCTTGCTTTTCTTGATGGATGTCAACAAAGCCAAAAAGGTTTACGAAGATATTGATGACGGGGCAAAGAAATACATCTCCAACCTCGAATCCATGTCCGCGCTCCGTGCTTATATCTTGATCTCTGGCTTTGTCGAAGATAGCCAAACCGAAGCCGAATTTGCTTTAGGAAAAGAAGAAAAGGTTCTCAAAGATTACGAGAAAAACGATGCTGAAGCAGAAATTGCTTTGGTTGAGAAAACATTAGAAATCGTCAACCAGGAACACCCGGGATGGAAATTGTCGCGAGAAGTTGAAGAGCCGAAAGAAAAACAAGAATAAGCTCAAAACCTGTAGCCGTGTCGAGAAGACGCGGCTTTTATTCTCCGCCGATTGCCATCGATTTGATGAAGGCATCGGGAATCATTAAGTCATGTCCTTCGACATTGATGCGGTTATCCAAAGCCTTAAGGTCATTAAGCATCTTCAATAAATTGCCAGACAAGGTGATGAGATTTAATGGTTCAGCAAGTTTGCCGTCGCGGATGCGGAATCCTTCTGCCTGGCAAGAGAAGTCGCCTGAATTGGCATTAAGACCAGTTCCAAGTCCTTCGACTTCGGTGATATAAACCCCGTCTTTAATCGAAGAGATCATATCTGCGAAAGAAGCTTTTCCTGGCTTAACGTAGATTGAGGCATAGCTTGTTCCAATCTTTGATCCTTGCCAGCTGCCGTTTCCGGTGGAGGTGACACCATCTTTCTTCGCGGTTTCGCGGTTATAGAAAAGCGAGTTCAAGACGCCTTTCTTGACGATGGTTTTGTT
>ODAI014517994.1_pt1 | contig 23599 bp, 18 predicted proteins | sample 1539321 | NCBI WGS metagenome assembly ODAI01 (sample SAMN02144231, study PRJEB22623) | gut metagenome | biome: sheep rumen | host: Ovis aries | place: New Zealand | reverse complement strand
ATCACCAGCATGAAGTCCTATGTGGCTCCTTTCGTAAATGCTGAGGAGACGGAGTACCTCGTCATCGAGGACGATTTTCCGAACGGAAGACCCGAGCTGGAAAAGGGCGGCATCATGTTCACCGACAGAGAGACTGTCGACAAGGTCGAGAAGATGAAGGTCTGCACATGCCTCAATCCTCTTCACACAGCACTGGCCATTTACGGGTGCCTTCTCGGCTATGACCTCATCTCCAAAGAAATGCAGGACGACGAGCTCGTAAGCCTCGTAAAGACCATCGGATACAAGGAAGGTCTTCCGGTCGTTATCAACCCCGGCATCCTTGATCCCAAGGAGTTCATCGACACTGTTCTCACAGTGAGAATTCCGAACCCTTTCATGCCTGACACGCCTCAGAGAATCGCAACCGATACCTCTCAGAAGCTTGCGATCCGCTTCGGCGAGACCATCAAGGCATACGACAAGGCTGCGGATCTCGATGTCGCAGACCTCAAACTCATCCCGCTGGTCCAGGCAGGATGGCTCCGCTACATGATGGGCATCAACGATGAAGGCGAAGTTTTCGAGATTTCCCCTGATCCGCTGGCAGCCACCGTACAGCCTGTTGTTGCAAATGTTAAACTCGGAGAAAATCAGGATGTGGAAGAGACCATCGCTCCTCTTCTTCACAACGACGCGATCTTCGGCGTTGACCTCTATGAAGTAGGACTTGCTCCCAAGGTAGTTACTTACTTCAAGGAACTTACCGCAGGTCCCGGTGCGGTCCGCGCGACGCTGGTCAAGTACGTGCACTAAGTGGTGTCAAGGGGACGGTTCTTCTGACAACTTTTTGAAGAAGGGGGGAGACAGGTGACAAGTTCCCTGTCTCCCCCCTCTGCAAAAAGTTGTCAGAAGAACCGTCCCTGTGACACCCTCTAGATCAGATAATAATACAGCATCTCCAGGATCCCCCTGTCCGCCGCGTTCGCGAGCGGATCCAATCCCGTCAGCTCCTTGATCTTGTTATATCTGTAGACCAGCGTATTCCGATGCACCTTCAGGACCTTGGCCGCCTCCGCCAGGTTGTAATTGGTGCGCATCAGCGCTTTGATCAGCTCCATATACTGCTTTTTAAACTTCCTGCGGATCTCCGGTTCCAGCACATCGAAAACACTGTTCAACTCATCTTTCGGCCAGAGCCACCTGAAATAATCGATCGCGTGCCGGTCAAAAAACTCCACTTTTTCCGGCAATTCAAGGTTATTTTCCAACCACTTGCAGTGACGAAAAGCATAAATATACCGGCGAAAATCCCTCTGAAACGTCCCCACATAGAAATTGTAATTGAATCCGCTCCTGTCCATCATGTCACAGACCGGCTGCAGATACAACATGATCTGTTCTTCGCATCCCTTCATGCTGCTCATATCCACTTGAACAGTCTTAAAGATCAGAACGTGCAGATTGTCGACCACATACGTCAGGTCCTGAAACCCGTAGCCCGGGCCCTGGCGCATGAGCAGGAGAACTTTCTGCGCATTGATCTTTTCCTTCATCTCCTTCTTTCGCAAAGAACACAGTATGGGGACCCTGACCAGGGATTCATCATAGGCAAGAAGTTCTGCCATTTCATGGAGCTTGACGGGGTCCTTTTCCTCATCGTGTGTCAAAAATCCGAAAAAACTGTCTCTTCTCAGGTCCCTTCTTCTGAGCTCTTCCGCCAGTCTCTCATACCCGAACATCGTCTCCGACATTGTCTTTAACAGCAGCGCGGCGTTTCGGTTCTGCGCAGGATCTCCCATGATCTCTATGGCCCCCACCCGGTGATCTGTTCCGATTACAACAATGCACCGGCTCTCTTCGCCGCCCTCTTCGCCGTTTCCCTGTATTTCCATTATGTACCGATCCCCCGTGATCAGCTCAATGGCTTTTTCATCATATCTGCCGATTTTCGACTCCTCACTGCTGGCAATGACCAGGCCTTCCCCATTAATAATACTGATACTATAATCCGTGATCTGTGAGACCCGTTCTATAAACATTTTTGCTATATTCGGTTCCGTCATAAACTCCTACCCCTCTATAATCTCTGGATATGAAATCCCCCATCCACATCCAGATAGTTTCCGGTCGTATAGCGCATTTTGTCACTGCAAAATACAGACACCGCGCCAGCTACATCCTCCGGCGTTCCCCACCTTGCGATCGGGAAAACACCGTCCCGGATCTTCTGATCGTACTTATCCTTCACGGCACTGGTCATATCTGTCATGATCACGCCCGGTCTCACCTCATTGACGGTGATCCCCTCAGCAGCAAGCCTGTCCGCATACAGCGTCGTGAGCATGGAAATACCGGCCTTAGAAACGCAGTACTCACCGCGGCTCGTACTGGAGACAACTGCCGAGCAGCTCGATATATTGACGATCGCGCCCTTATTTCCCGTTTTCCTGTACTCCTCATTCAAATAGTCCTGTGCGATCATCCGCTTCGCGGCCGCCTGGGTCATGAACATATTCCCCTTGGTGTTGGTGCCGATCACATAATCGAAGCTCTCCTCGGTCATTTCCAGCAGATCACAGCGCACCTTGGGCGCAACCCCCGCATTGTTGACCAAAATATCGATGCGGCCAAAGTGCCTGACCGCTTCGCCTGCCACCAGCTCACAAGTAGATATATCTCCCAGATCTGCCTGCACATACAGGACTTCTGCCCCCAGGGCTTCGACTTCCCGAATGGATTCCCTGTATTTTTCAGCGGTTCCCCTCGATGTCATCACTATATTGCATCCGTCCTGCGCAAGCTGTTTGGCAATGGCAAGTCCGATCCCTCTCGTCGATCCCGTCACGATCGCTGTTCGTCTCATTCAGGTGCCTCTCCTTTCCTGTTCCCTGCAGAAATCTCTAATCCGTTGATTTGCGTATCAAAAGTTCAAAATCCAGAATCCTGTTCTCCGGTGCCGGGAGCCGGCCGTGCTCTCTCTTATACTCGATCTGCCTAAGGAGCATGTTCATCGCCTCCTCCCCAATGCGGGTGAGCGGCTGTGCCAGCGTCGTCAGCGGAGGCTCCATATAAGCCGAGAGTTCCACGTTGTCGATTCCCATCACCGCAACATCGCGCGGGATCTTCACCCTGAGATCATGCAGCGCATGCATAATGATGAACGCTTTGGGATCCGATGTCGCCAGAAAAGCGTCCGGCACCTTTTCAGAAAGCATGATCCTCTTTGTGAGGTTATAGAACCCATCCTGTCCCTCAGCCGGTTCCTGCATGACCAGCGCCGGATCGACTTCCAGCCCGGCATCACGCAGCGCGTCGCAGTATCCCCTGCAGCGCTCCGTGTACAGAAACAGCGCCGGATCTCCGCACGCGATCGCGATCCTGCGCCGCCCGGACCGGATCAGATACTGTGCAGACACATATCCTGCTCTGTAATTGTCGATGGATATGGTCTCAAGGCGGCCGATATCTTCTTTCTGGTATCTGTTCACCATGACCGCCGGCACGCCCTCTTCCCGCAGTCTGTAGATGGTGCTCTCGTCACCTCTCGCCGAGAAAATGATAAACCCGCCGACCCGGCGGCTGCGCATCTCATTATAGATGCTCTCTTCGGTCTCCTGCTTCTCATCGGTAATGCCGAAAAAAGTGGTATAGCCGTTCTGCATGGCGATCTTGCTGACGCCCCGCATAAGTCCCGGAAAAATGAGATTGCCATAGCTGGGGATCATCAGGCAGATCGTTCTGGGATCTCCCTGTTTGAGGCTTTTGGCCAGAAGATTGGGGCGAAAATTGCTCTGTTTGACAGCGTCCATGACCAGTTTCCTGGTCTCTTCCCTGACGCAGCTCTTCCCGTTCAGCACTCTTGAGACAGTACTTGCCGACACCCCGCAGCGCTGTGCGATTTCCTTGATGCTGGTGATCTGCTCCATTTTGTTTCCTTTCTTCGGGCTGTCCGTCTTTTGCCTTAACACATCCGTTGCGATCCTGTGACCTGTGCCCGAAGCCTCCCGCTATCCGCGGAAGTTCTCCGGCAGACTCTTTTTCTCCTCCAGAAATTCCCTGTAAAACGGTCCGTAGACCTCGTAATTGCGCACGACACAGCCGGTCGGCCTGTGCGAGCGGATCAGGTCCCCGCATTTCCCGCATGCAAGGCACACCCTGCCCGGGTCGATCCGTCCGTCCTGCACGATCTGACGGGCAAAAGCCGGATCGGCGAAGGCCATTCTGCCGAACAGCATGCCGTCCATCATCCCCTGCTCGACAGCCCCCGCCGTGAACAGATCTGCGTACTGTCTGAGATAAGACGGCGCTGAACCGTAGACGATCATGTCCGGTACCGCTTTCTTCACTTCCGCGATCCCGTCTGCCATGCGCGCGATCCCAACGAGAGGATGCTCCTCAGGCACATATTTGCCCGCATCGAAGGGCCGTGTCACATGCGTCGTCACATAGGGATTGCCCATGGTCAGATTGATCAGGTCGAGTCCGTATTCCCCGTGCAGTCTCCGGACCAGTTCAATGGGCTCCGAAAGGTCCACAGCGGGCGCGCCGCCCTGCGCACCAGCCTTCCTTGTGCCCCATCCGTACGGATAAGGAGTCCCGTCATAAATGCCAAGCCGGCAGGTGACCATGAAATTCTCATTCTCATAGGGCTTCGCCGCCAAAACAGCGTTTCTGAGAAGTTTCGTCCTGTTCTCCAGGCTTCCCCCGTACGGGCCGGGTCTCTCAAACGCACTGCTCAGTTCTGCCAAAAGGTAGCCGTGGCAGGATTTGATATCGATCGCGTCGAATCCCGCCTCCCTCGCCAGTAATGCGGCCTCTCCGAACTTCTCTTCAAGCTTTCTCAGATAGTCGTCCGAAGCGATGCAGGAATCGTCCGCCTCTCTGTATTTTTCATAGATCGGATTGCGATAGGCGATGATCGGCGCCGGCCTGTTGTCCGGATTGGAGTAGCGGCCGGAATGGTTGGCCTGCATGATCAGATAAGGCGCGGATCCGTTCGCTTTGAGTCCCGCTTCCTTGATCTTTTCGCAGAATACCTTGTATTTCTCAAGATTGTCCCGCGTGAGCATGAGCTGCGTCCTTCCGGACCTGCCCTCCTCCACAATGGAGATGGCCTCGAACCAGATCACGGCGCTGCCGCCGGCCGCCTCATTCACATAGCGGGCCAGCGTATACTCCGAGGGCGAACCGTCCGGCAGAGAATCTGCCCCCTCCATGGGCGCAACGCCCAGCCGGTTCATGAGCACTCTGCCTCGGACCTGCAGCGGCTGCGCGAGCACCTTCGTATCTTTCGCAAAAGGCAGCCGGATCCCAAGTTCCCGGGCCCGCAGCTGCAGTTCTTCCAAAGTTCTGTAGTGAAACTTTTCCATCTTCTCTGTACTCCCAGTCCGGCCCCGGTCATGTATCCTTTGGCAGTCTGTCGGTTTGCAAAAATTAACTACACGCAATAAAACTGATATATATTATTATATTCCATTCAAAATCCTTTCACAATGACCGTTTGCAAACGTTTGCAAATACCCAGTGTATTCTGAAAAAATCTATGTTACACTTATTTCAGATGGGTATTTTGTATTGTATTTAGGAGGGTATTATGGCAACCAAAGACAATTTCTTCCGCACAAGCGACGATGCGATACTTTATTTTGAAGATCATTCGCCCGACAAGGGCAGCCCGATCGTTCTGGTGCCGGGATACTGCTGCACGACTCACTTTTTTGACAATAATATCCCCGCGCTGTCCAAAGAGCACCGCGTGATCACCTTCGATCCCCGCGGACAGGGGAGCTCCTCCAAGGGTCTGCAGGGCCACACGGTCGCCCGCAACTGTCAGGACATCAAGGAGCTTTTAGACTATCTGAATGTCGAGGATGCATGCCTTCTCGGCTGGTCCATGTCCGGACAGTTCATCGTCAAATACTTCGACATGTTCGGTGCGCACAGAGTCAAGGCGCTCGGCCTCATCGACTGCCCGCTCGGCGCTATGTACGATGAGCCGTGGAACGCGCACGGCCTCAAGGGCTTCAACACGACGCATTTCAATGACCAGCTCAAGATGGTTTACAACGGCTGGGAGGGGTACGTCACTTTCTTCTGCCACATGATGTACGACGGCAACGATGACAGCAAAGTCGAGTGGTGCGCCGGCCAGATGCTGCAGACACCGCCGTGGATCGCATTTGCCATCTACAGCGACATGACCATGACAAACTGCTACGAGCTGCTGGAAAAGATCAACATTCCCATGGTCTTCTTCGGTGCGGACGGCAAGGTCACTGCCAACGGCAGAGAGCTCGCCTCCAAGTGGTGGCCCGAAGGCGCCAAAAACGCGCCCTATACCGAGAGCTACCCCTTCGAGCACGGCGGACATGTCTTTTTCGACGTGTATCCGGATGAGTTCAACGAGAAACTGCTTCACTTTATGGATGCGATCAAGTAATATACCTTGTATAGAACTGTATGAAAGCGGCCGCGGAAGCCCAGCTTCTGCGGCCGCATTATTGCAAATGCCCTGACGGGAAATCACTAAAGATCAGGAGATTATTATGAATTACGAAGAACTGATGAACACCTATAACTCCGCCAACCCCTTTGCCAATACCGTCGGTGTCAAAGTGACCACTGTCCGTGACGGGTACGCGGAGGCGGAAGTCCCCATCGCACCCATCCACGGCAACACGATCCAATCGCTGCACGGCGGCGTCGCCTTCACCCTGGCGGACACTGTGACCGGCTGCGCGGCGCGCTCCAGAGGACAGTTCTGCACCACCATCGAGGGCAAGCTCAACTACATCCGCGCCGCTTCCCTGCGCGACAAGAAGCTCCTGGGTATCGCCAATGTCATTCATTTCGGCCGCAAGACCATCGTCCTGAGCGTTGAGATCCGAAATGACACGGGCAAACTGATCGCCACCGGACTGTTCACTTATTTTGTTCTGGAGAAGATCGGGCTGTGACCGAAGTCCGGCGCAGCCGGATCACCGGCCGCGGATCCCGGCCCAGGGATCCCGGCTCATGAATCCATACCTCTTGGGATCAGGCATTGGAATCAGACATTTTCCGTATCATACACGCCACCATATAACTCAGCTTTTCCTCCGGGTCCTCCAGCGAGCTGCCCAGCAGCTTCTTGATGTTGGTCATGCGGTAGAGGATCGTATTGCGGTGAATGAACATATCTTCCGACATCGCTTTAATGCTGCCGTCGTGGACCAGAAACGACTCCAGCGTCGCCAGATACTCTCCGTTGTGCTCGCGGTCGTACTCGATCAGCGGTGCCAGCGGCTTGTCCGACAGGTCGCGCAGAAGTTCCCTGTCCTCCAGCAGATAGAGCAGTCTGTACAGGCCCATCCGGTCAAAATCCTGTCGGATGACATTTCCCGTTCTGCCGGCAGCACCTTTTTCTTTTCCGGCAGCGGGCAGACTCTGCGCCCTTTTTTCACTGTTTTGGAACATGAGCTCCGTTCCCTGTGCCGCTTCGGCCATCCTGACCGCCGCCCGCGCGCGCTTGTAGGTCAGATAGAGGTTCTCGATGCGCAGCACCGAATTGCTCACACCGATGAAGACCTTTTTGTCCGGCATCTTTACGCGGATGCGTTCCGCGAAGGAATCTATGACTTCAGCACACTCCTTGGGACTCATCGCGTTCATGATGATAACGAAATAGGAATCATAGTAGAAAAAATGGCCGTTGTGTGTCAGATTGGTCAGATACAGCTGCATCCGGTAAGAGATTCGCTTTCGCTCCACGGTATCCATCCGGTCGAGATCTCCCGTAGACACCAGCGCCACCTGAAATGTCCCGTCCAGGTCGAAATGCGGCAGCAGATCTCTCGTATACAGGTCCCTGGCCTCCGGGTCTTCGATCGCATGAATGAGTGCACCTGAAATCTGTTCATCCGTAGAGGACCGCAAAAAGATGCGGATACTGAGGTCCTTGATCATATCGACCAGAAACACTTCCCAGGGCACCGTCAAGAGCGGAAATCCGTTCCTGTCACAGAAGTCTTTCACGGACTGCGGAATCTCTTTCACATAATACCCGGTATTGACGATCAGGCCTGAGGCGTCATGATCGTACAATTCTTCCACCAGTTCCAGCATATCCGCTTCCGCCTGAAAGCCCAGGCCGGTCGTGATCACAAGCTCTTTCCCCGAAAAGTTATAGATGATCGTAAGATCCTCCAGAACCAGCAGCCAGCTGATCGAGTTGGACCACCCGGCACTTCCGGCTTCCATCTTCATCTTGTACCTGTCCTGTGAGACGACCAGCATATCCTCGATCGTGAATCCCATCATGCCCTCCCGTCTGTGTTTTGGCGTCTGTGCTCTCTTTCTTACGAATGCCTGAATCTCAGTTTGTTTGAGACCATTATATCTCATATGTGCTGCGGGCACAATTTATGCATTTTTCTTTTAGTAGTAAGCCCATAGCTTTGTATATTATTTCTGATATTATGGATTTAGGAAACAACAGACGTCGGTAATGCCGACCGGTTCAACATAAAGGGAGGAAAAAGTTATGTCGATTCTTGGAGCAGTTTATTACGAGGAGTTTGCACCCGCACAGTATCAGGGAAGCTGGGCTAAGGAAGAGCGCTATGAGTATTGTGACGGATTTAATGAGAAGATGTCTGAAAAGAAGACCGGACTTCTGCAGCGCATCGCTGCTGTTCTCACAGCAATTCTTTAATATTCTTTGAAAAGTTGAAATGATAATACCCCCGAGCCTTGGGCTCGGGGGTATTTGCGTTGGTTCGGTGTTTGGGCAGCGGCCCGGCTGGTTCCCGGTTGTCTTATAAGCCGCCGCACCGGAGATTATCTGAAGCGAAGCCCCGCCTGGATCCTCGCCCGGTTGAGCACCTCATTCACTTCGAGGCTCTTCCTGAGCTGAGAGTAGCAGAACTCGTAGTCCTCCTCGTCGATCGCGCGGATGAACTGCGTGAACTCCGGGATCATCCTTTTCTCAGCATATTGCTCGCTGAAGGTCTCCGTCGTCCCGTCCCGCAGACGCAGCGTCACGTCTCCGACTTTGTTGGGCGTCATGCTGCTCTGAATGTATCCCTTCGTCCCCTGGATCGTTCCTCCAAGATCTCCGTTGCAGTCTTTGGCTGCAGTGCATACAGCGATGAAACGCGGGTAGAGCATCATCAGAACGCCGCTGGTATCGATCTTTTTCTCCATGTTGGGAAAATAGGAAATGCTCTCCGGCTTTCCGAGCAGCCCCATCACATAATGAATATTGTAGAGATTGAGGTCCATGAGCGCACCGCCCGACTTTTTGGGGTCGAAAGCCGGCGCAATGATTCCCTTTTTAAAGTTGTCGTAACGGCTGGAATACTGGCAGAAACGGCTCTGGACCACCTTGATCTCACCGATGCGGGGCAGCCACTCCTGCATCTTCTTGTAGCTGTCCATGTAGATCGTCGTGATGGCTTCAAACAGGCAGCGCTTCTTGCGGTGTGCCAGTTCAGCGAGACTTCCTGCTTCCCCTGCGTCATCGGTCATCGGTTTCTCGACGATGACATGCATTCCCTTCTCCAGCGCTTTTCTGCAATACATATAATGCAGGTTGTTGGGCACTGCCACGTACACCGTGTCGATCCCCGATGCGCACAGTTCGTCCAGGTCATGCACGGCCTTAGGGATCCCGTACTCCCTGCTGAGGGCCTGCGCCTTCTCAAAACCGGTCGGGCTGCCCATGATCGCCTTGATCTCCAGCCCCTCCATCTTCACAAGTTCCGGCAGGAAATCCTTCACGATCCAGCCGGTTCCGATCACTCCGAGTTTCATAACCCTCTCCATTTCACTGGTGTCTGCCGCCTTGTCCGCCTACTTGTTCCTCGTGAACAAATGCCGGATAAAGACATACAGACATATGATAAACGCCAAAATATAGCCGAAAAATCCAAGTGCAGGAATTCCCAGCAGCGTTGGTTTCATATCCGTCGTACAGATAATGCTCGAACTTATGAGCAGCGCCATGACCCAGAGGCCCATGACGACATTCCGGACCAGCCTTCTCATCAGCTTGGAGAAGTTCTTAGTCGCATCCAGTTCCATGTTGACCCTGGCCTGCCCCTTGAGATACTCTTCTAAGGCCACCTTGATCAGCGGAGGGATATCCAGCGTTCTGCCGGCCGCTTTGTAGATCCGTCTGCCGGCCTTTCCCGCTTCCTTCCTGAAGTCAAAATTCTGAAGCATCTCTTCTTTGAGCCTGCCCGCCGCGATCTCCGCCATATTGATGTCCGGGCTGATGTTGAGAAGAACGCCCTGCATCTGTGTCAGGCCGCGCACCAGCATTGTCATGCCGTGAGGAAGCCTTATGGAATTGCCCTTCATGATCTCCATGGTGTCCTTGAAGAACTCCACCGCATCAATGCTGCCCATGGACGCATTTCCATACCGGTCCATGAGGTCGCGAAGCTCTCCGTAGAGTTTCCCGGAATCGATCTTGCCCTGCACATCCCCGAGATCCAGGATCGTCGACTCGAGCAGTGCGATATCGCCCACCGCGATCGCTCTGACCGCCTGCGCCATGAGCTTGCGGTCCCGGTTGGTCAGGCGCCCCATCATTCCCATGTCGATCCAGACGATCTTGCCGTCCATCACCTTGACGTTGCCCGGATGAGGGTCCGCGTGGAAAAAGCCGTCTTCCATGACCTGCTTAACATAGTTGTTGACGAGCTTTCTGCCGATCTCTCCCAGATCATATCCCTCGCTCAGGAGCGTCTCCTTGTCGTCCACCGGACAGCCGCCGATATACTCCATGACCAGAACGCGGGACGTCGTATACTCATGATACAGTTTGGGGCACCGGATATAGCGGATGTCCTGATTGTTCCGGGTAAATTCCTCCATATTGGCGGCTTCTTTGAGAAAGTCCATCTCCTCCTGGGCCGTTGACCACAGCTCATCCAGGACCATCTCCAGATCCACGACATTCTTCAGTCCGCCCACGGGCGGCAGGAGCCCGACAGCTCTCTTGAGCAGTCCGATATCCCTGGCCATGATGTCGTAAATACCCTTGCGCTCTACTTTGACAATGACATCCCGGCCGTCCAGCAGCTTGGCTTTGTGCACCTGAGCGATGGAAGCGGATCCCAGCGTCTCCCTCTCGATCGAGGCAAAGATGTGGCGCCAGTCCTCTCTGTAGGAGCGGTTGATGACCTCCTCCACCTCCTCAAAGGACATCGGCGTGACCTCGGATGTCAGCTTCATCAGCTCATCACAATAGCGCTGCGGCAGCACGTCGGAATGAAGCGACATGATCTGCCCCAGCTTGACATAGGTCGGCCCGAGATCCTCCAGGATCGCGCGCAGCTTCTCCGGCGTCACCCCTCGCGTGATCTGGTGCCTGCGAAGCACCGCGGTAATCTCTCTAAGCCTTTGACGGTTGTCCATCTTGGCCTTGTCGGCGGTGCCGGCTGCCTCGCCGGTCGACGCAGCCGGTATGTCTTTGTTCAAAGCGTCGGAATTCAATGATCAATCTTCTTTCTTTACAGCGTCCTCCGCTTTCTGGATGAAAGCCTTGAGGTTTTCCAGTTCCTCGACCGTCATGCCGGCGATCTTCTGCTCCAGAGAATCTGCCTCTGCCTTGATCTCTTCCTCTGTCTTCTGAACTGCCTCCTTGATCTCAGTATCCTTTTCGTTCGCTGCAGCGGAGATCTCATCCAGGCTCTTCTTCACATTGCGCTTGAGCTCCTGATTGAGCTCCTTGCCCTGCTCGACCGTGATCTCGCCTTTCTTCACAAGGTCTTCTACGATCTGCTGAGACTTCTCCGCTGTCGCCGCTGCGGCGCCAATTCCGATCAGAATCAGTTTCTTAATTCCATCCCCGAGTTTCATATCCATACTCCGTTACCTCCTTACTACTTTACGAATAGATCCAAAATAAAAAAGTACAGCTTTGGAAAGAATATCACAGCGCCTGCCGCGGCCGCCCAGATCGAGGAGATCAGGACTGCGCCGGCGGCACAGTCTTTCGCCCTTTTCGCAAGGGGCTTCCACTCATCCGTGACCAGATCCACGACTGACTCAACGGCTGTGTTCAGCAGCTCCATCCCCATGATCAGTCCGAACAAGATGAAACACAGACACCATTCGGTCGCGGAAATCTTCAGGATATTGCCGAAGATCAGCACCATCACCGCCGCAAAACAGTGAATCTTGATATTCCTCTCTTCCAGAAAGCAGACCACGACGCCGCTCCATGCGTTCGCAAAACTCTCGCGCAGGGACTGTCTTCTTGATCCGCCCGTATCAACAGGAGTCTCGTGCACTGTTTCCGGATTTTGCCTGATTTCCTCTCTGAAGCTCTCTTTTGCCATGCCCCTTCCTGCCTTTCCACCCTTAAGTATAGCACTAAATCACCGGTGAATACAGAAAAAGAGCGGTGCCCATACAGCACCGCTCTCTCATAGTATTGATTATCTTGTCCGCACAAGAGCTGCTCAGGAAACCTTGTAGCAGATCTTGCCGGGGTTCAGGATCATCTTGGGATCGAATACTCTCTTGATGCCTTCCATGATGCGCATCTGAGCAGGACCGGAGAAGTCAGCCAGATAGTCCATCTTGCCGTGGCCGATTCCGTGCTCACCGGAGATCAGGCCGCCCATCTCTGCCGCCTTGTGGTAGATGTCTTTCATGAAGACTTCAACATCCTTCTTGAAGGTTGCCTCGTCGACTGTATCGTCGCCGCAGGAATAGATGTGAAGGTTACCGTCGCCTGCGTGGCCGAAGCTCTTGATCTTGAAGCAATATCTGTCCTCTGTGGATTTAACATAGGTCAGGTACTCAGCGATCTTGGTAACAGGAACAACGACGTCGCACTCATCCAGCCATGTCGTCTCAGCCTCGATTGCCTCGAGGAAGGAGGAACGTGCTGCCCATGCATCGCGCTTCTTGTTGGGTGTATCAGCAACGAGAACGTCGATCGCGCCCTCTTCCAGTACCATCTCAGCTGCTTTCTCAACGACATCGTTGAGCTCGTCCATGTCATTTCCGTCGAAGGTCACAAGCAGGTAAGCACCTACTTCGATTCCGCCGATGTCCTTGGGGAATGTGCTTCTTCCGATGAAGCGCTCGGAGGAAAGAACGATCTCTCTCTCCATGAACTCAACTGCCTGAGGGTTGAGGCCGTGCTTCATGAACTTGGGAACTGTCGCGATACATTCATCAAGTCCCTCGAAAGGAATGATCAGCGATACGGTCTCCTTCGGAGCAGGGATGACCTTGAGGGTCAGCTCTGTGATGATTCCGAGTGTTCCTTCGGAGCCGATCATCAGGTTCAGAAGGGAATAACCGGTACTGGTCTTGGAAACGGTAGCACCGAGTTTGATGATCTCGCCGGTAGGAAGAACAACGGTCATAGCGCGTACATAGTCTCTCGTGCAGCCGTATTTGACAGCACGCATGCCGCCTGCATTGGTGGAAACGTTGCCTCCCAGGGTAGCGAATTTCTCACCGGGATCCGGGGGATAAAGGAGGCCTCTGCCAAGAGCGTCTTCTGCCAGATCATGCAGCAGTACACCGGGCTCTACGCGGACAACAAAGTTATCCTCATCGTATTCCAGGATCTTGTTCATCTTTTGCATATCGATCATAACACCGCCGTGAATGGCGACAGACGCTCCCGTCAGGCCTGTACCGGCACCGCGAGGGATGACTGGGATATTGTTGTCATAGCAGACCTTAACGATAGCTGCGATATCCTCAGTTGTGGTTGCATCTACTACTACTTCTGGGGGATTAGAGCCGTAGATGGGCATCTCGTCGCGGAAAAAGTCTTCGTTAATGTCACTGCCTGTATGTACCTTACCGGGCACGATCTTCTCGATCTCAGCGACGATTTCCGGAGTCACTTTGTTATACTGCATACTTTGCTCCTTTCATAAATTTGCCTGAATTGAAACTTCCGATCCCATTCAGGCCTGCACCTATAGTTACAAGTTCCTAAATATTGCCCCAAATTGGTTTACCAATTTCCCTATATTGGTTCTACCATTTATGGTTCCATCATAAACGCTTTGGCAATAATTGTCAATTCTGCAATGACTATCGCCTCATTTTTCTATGTTTTTACCAGTTTATGCACCGTATTTTGTAAGTATTTTCCTAACAGATGCGGAATTATCTGTAAAATCAATCCTTAAACATCTCAATATATTTGAAATGCCTTTCCAGTCCCTCCAGACCCGTCTGCAGGTTGCTGTTCACAACGCCCATGACCAGCATCCTGTGCGCGTCCTCCAGCTTGTCGTTGGACCTCATTCCCTCAATGATATTGCCGCGAAAGACAGGTATATAACCTTCGATCACATTCAGCAGGGCCCTGTAGGTCGTGATCAGATAATCATTGCGGGAGGCCTCGATCAGCGTCATGTGCAGCGCCATATCGTGTTCATAGCGGTCCTTCTCCGTCTGGGCACCGAGCAGTGAATCGAGATGCGACGCAATGACGATCTTCTGCTGCTCGGACGCATAGTCCACCGCCAGATGCATAGCCTCTCTCTCCAGACAGTAACGGAACTGTGTCAGGTCGTCTCTTCCCATTCCCTTCATCGTATAGATGAGTGAGAGCATCTCCGTCATCGGCTCGTCAAAGTTGAGAGACACGTAGTGTCCCGCCCCGTGCTGTGACATCGTCATACCCATGTTTTCCAGGATGCGCAGCCCCTCTCGGACAGAATTGCGGCTGATCCCCAGCTGCTCTGCCAGTTCCCTTTCACCGGGGAGCCTTTGCCCCGGCTTGAAGCTGCCGCTCAGCACACCACTCTTTACATATTCGATCACGATCTTATATGGCTTATCTTTTTTTAATTCTTCGTTCTGATCAAAATCCGCCATGATCTCCCCCGTTTTTCTGCTTAGTCTTTCCGTTTAGTCTTTCTGCCCGGTCTTCCCCTCAGTTTTCCAGTTCGGTCTTTACTCTCAGCCTGACGGCTCAGCTTTCCCGCTCTATTTGAGGCAGATCAGCGATCCGTTGCGCCCGGTGACATGATGGTCTCCCCTGTAGGAATTGTATTCCTGCGTGCTGCACATCGTGCACACGCCGCTCAGAAAGATGTGCTCCGGCTCTATTCCCATATCGATCATAAGATCTCTGTTCACGGCTGTCGTGTCCATGAAATATTTCTGCCTGCCGTCCACGATGCGGTCCTTCCTGCAGTATTTTGACACATCCGTGATCGTGCGGAACTGCTCCACCACATCGTCCTCGATCTCAAAGCAGCACCCGAGGATGCTCGGATTGATGTAGACCTCGATATTCGACGGCTTGCATCCGTAATGAGAGATCATTTTCTCCACTGCCTTGGGAACGATCTTCTGTACCGTTCCCTTCCACCCGCTGTGGACGTTCCCGATGACTCCCCGCACCGGGTCATACAGAAGAACACTCTGGCAGTCCGCTGTGTGGATCTCCAGGGCGACCCCGCGAAGCTCTGTCAAAAGACCGTCCGCCTCTCCGACTTCCTCCTCCAGATTCTGCTCGTCCACAATGACAACACGGCTGCTGTGGATCTGGCGCGTGCACTTCTTCACTTTGCGAAAATGATAGCCAAAGTCGCGCTCGATCCCGGCGATCAGCTGCTCCCTGCCCTCCCCTTCGAGCCGGGCGCCGCCAAAATCCATCGGCTTTTTGGAATACAGCGACAGGATCTGCGCGTTGTTGATCCTCTTAAATATATAATACTTTCTGTCAAGAACAGAATCTACTGTCATTTCATCATTCTCCCTATATCGTCGCGCGCACCCCTTCCGGCACGCAGATGCGCCCTGTGCCGATTCGGGCAGTGCTCCGATTCGGGCAGCAAAGTGCACATTATCTTGAGCGACGGGCCAGCCTGCTTGCGATCAGCAGCGTTGCGATCGCGACGACTGCCGCTGCGATGACCACGTAGTACTTCCTGGACTCCGGCCTCTGCCAGATGGGAAGATCCGATCCCGCCTCATTTCTGATCAGAATGGTCCTGTTGCCAAAATCCTGAATCGCCGTATCGACCTCTCTCGCGTTGATGCTCAGGTCCTTATTGACCGTGAAAGTGATCCCGTCACTGACAAGTTTGTATCCATTCGGCGCCGTAATCTCCGTGAGCAGATAGTCTCCCGGCACAAGGTCGTACACTGTGTATCCCTCTTCGCTTTCGACTGTGAACTGCCCTTCCTCCAGCGCCTGGTCCCCGGTAAACGGACTGTAACCGCCGTCCTCATCCCGGATCTCGAGCTTGAACACCGCACCGGCGATCTTTTGATCCGAATCAATGTTGCTGACACTCACAATCCTGAGATAGCACGAATCCTTCGTGTTGGTAATCGTCATATGTGTCCCGCCGGTGACATACGCAGCCCTGTACTGCGGGATCGACGTCTCTTCGATCGTGTACTCGATCTCGTTCTCGCCCGACGCGTCATACTTGACGAGGTCATCAAACACAATAGATGTGGCGTTGTCAGCTGATGCGGCTGCGTCAAGGAGCAGCTCCTCCTGCGCATTCGGATCCGGGAACTGAATCGCTTCCGGCTTGGTCCCGCCGGAGTCCGCAGCTGTGCAAAAGCTCCTGTAAATCGCGGCTTTGCTGTCGTCCGCATCCTTCCCGATCTTTTCCGTCGTGAGGACATTCCCGCCGTCATCCATGAGACTGATCTCCACATCCTGACGTTTATCTGTCCTGCCGTCCTCTTCCACCCATACCAAAGAGGCGCTCATGACCACTGCCGGTGACAGGTAGTAATAGTCTCCAAATCCGTCCTTTTCAACGTAGAAACGGTGTCCGCTCTGGTCAAAGCTGCCCGGGATCTCCGTCTCGTTGAAAGCCGAGGCGAACAGATCGCTGCCGGCTCTCACCCGATAGCTGTCGTCTGCGCCCGCGCCTTCGAATCCGTCCACAGACACGGCAAAAGAGCGATATCCTTCCGGCAGGCTTGCCCTGTGCTCATCCTTCACTTCTCCGCCGCTCATACCGGTGACGGTGACTGTGAGCCCCTCGAAGCGTCCTCCCGCAAGCTGCACGAAGGTACCCTGATAGACACCCTCCAGAGTTCTGCCCGTCGTATTCGACTTCGTCGCTTTTCCGGTGCCGTCCCTGGTGTCCAGCGCGAACTTCTCGCCGTCACTGTAGGCATGTATGTCCGCATCTGCCAAAATACTGACTTTCTCCGCTCTCTCATTGAGCGCACCCGAGCCGATCCCCGCAGCTCCCCAGCCGCCGGTGGCCGTAACATCGCCGCCTGTGATCTCCACATTTACGGATGTGTCCGCACCATTGGTAAAGCCCGCCGATTTGCCGACTCCAGAGCCGATCCCGGCACCGCCGGACATCTCTCTCTTTGTGCTCGCATAGCCGACCGCATTGACCGTTCCTCCCGAAATGGTCACATTGCAGACTTCCGCGCCGTTTCCGGTACCGATCCCGGCGCCATACTGTCCGCCTGCGGCCAGATCAACGGTGCCGCCCTCTATATGGACAAAAGAATCCTCCTCGCGGATCGTCTCCGCCTCATCGCGGCTCTCTTTCGATGCCAGAGAACCGTTTCCGATACCGGGCGCGCCTGAACCGCCGACGGCTTTGATGATATGCGCTTCTTCGCGGATCGTCGTCTGCGTGTGCCCCAGGTAACCGCCTCCGATTCCGGCGCCTCCGCGATGCAGCGCGCCGTCGCTTCCGTTTGCTCCCTGCGTGAGCTTAATCACACCGCCGGTGATCTCAATATAGGCATCCGCGCCTATGCCGCCGCCGATTCCGGCGCCAAGCCAATCCGACTCCGCTTCGTCGATCGTGCCGCCGGTCACCACGACAGTGGCATAATGCCTCCCGGCTCCCCTGCCGCTGTTCTCCTCGGCGATCTCTATACCGCGGCCGCTGCCGATTCCGGCGCCGCCTTCCCTGCCTTTGGCATGAACGATGTGCGCCTCGCCGCCAATGCGGATCTCGCCGCTGTCCATATGACTTCCGCCGCCGATCCCGGCGCCTCCGCCATATCCGTCCGCGGTGATATTTCCGCCCTCAAAGATGAGCGCGCCCCACTCGCCCGCATGTCCCGCGGCAGAGTCGGTCTCGTCGCTCCCGCTGTCCTCGTCGGCTGCGTCCTCTGTGACTTCTGTAGATTCTGCATCTTCTGCGTCATCAGTATTATCGGCGTCATTGGTATTTTCGGCGCCATTGGCGTTTTCAGCGTCTTCGGTGCCTGCAGTGTCATTTGTGCCTTCTGCTGCGCCGGTCTCTTCCGCTGCACCGGTATTTTCTGCTGCGCCGGCGGTGCCTGTGGGTTCTGACGCGCGGTAGGCGAGGTTTACAGCGGCCGGCTCGCTGCTGTCCGGCTCAGAGCCCGCAGCGCTGCCAATCCCGGCAGCTCCTTCCTCACCGATCGCAGTGATGTCTCCGGAAGTAAACTGAATATTTCCATATTTTCCGGTCCTGTTCAAACTGCCGCCGATTCCTGCGGAACCGCGCCCGCCTTTCGTCTTCAGAGATCCGCTGCCGCTGAAGGTGGCCTTCCCGATCGAATCACCCGCTTCCGAGTCAAATCCGACCTCAATGCCGGCGTAGCCGTCCCCGCCTGTCAACTCATTATAGGATCCGTTTCCGAGCACGATCTCTGCCGTCACGCCGGGCTCGACTGTAATGGCGGCGCCATAGACCGGTGATGTGATCGTCAGCGAAGCGATCTCAACCTTTGCATCTCCCGAAATCACGATCCTGTGCGTATGCGAGCTGTTCTCATCGCTCGATATGCGAATACTGCCTCCCTTAATCTCAAGAATGCCTTCTTCTTCGTTATAGGACAGCTCTAAATCCTCAGAGGCATTCGAGAGGACAAACTCTCCGTATGTGTTCTGCTTCGCCGGTACAATGGCAAATCCATAGACGGCAGGACTGTCCGTCTCGAACTCAAAGATCGTTCCGAAGATCTGCTGCGCAGCCGGTGTCTCCGCTGGCAATGTGCGCCCGGTCGTGCCGCCTTGCTGCGTGGGATCGTTCGTTGTGCTCCCCTGCTGCGTGGGATTATTCGTGGTGTTGTCCTGAGGCGTCGTGCCGCCCTGCGTTGTCGTATTGCCCTGCTGCGTTCCGGTAGTTCCGGTACTGTTCGTGGTCGTGCTCTGCTGCTCTACAGGTGGTGCAGGGAGCTCCAGCACACCTTCCGACACCTGTGCTTCAACAACCACGGGGCCGGAGGAAGCGTCTGCGTAATACACTGTTTTGACAACTTCATTCTCTTTGAGCTGTCCTACATCGCTGAGGCACACGCGAATTTTGACCTTGTCCTTGGGGGTGACCGGCTGACCTGCTGCTGTCAGGTGCAGCTCCAAATACTTCGCATAACGCATCATAGAAGGGATACAATTCAGCGCATTTCCGGTCTGTACATTATACTTGGAAGCGTCAGCCACTTCTGCCGTGAGCGACGCGCCGTCGGGAATTGCTGCACTTGCACCATAAGTAAGCGTCACCCCAAAGCCTGTACCACTGTAAGCAAGTGTTTGCTCCGTGGCAGCCTGTGTTGATGCCGGATTCGGATTGGTGTCCGTTGTCTGTGATGTGCTGTCAGATTGGCTTGCCCCCGTAGATTGTTCTGTCCCTGCAGGCTGACTTGAGCCAGTAGACTGGTCTGTCCCTGCAGGCTGATTTGAACCGGTCGATTGGTCGGTCCCTGACGGCTGATTCGAGCCAGCGGTCTGGTCTGTCCCCGTGGGCTGGCTTGTATTAAGAGCTGTATACGGAGCCTCTGCGGCGCGGACTTCTAACAGATCAGCCATTGAAACAGCAGGAGCAGCACATAGTAAAGAAGCCATTGCAATTGCAAGGGCCTTTCTTACAGCCTTCCCGAAGTAGTGGTTTCTCATCTATATCCTCCTGATTCACGGAGCTGCTTAACCAGCAGGTCATCTATAGTCCAAAAGAAGATCTCTAAATTATATATGGGATCTATACATTAATTCTATCTATTCATTTCTAAAAAAACAATCACTCCGCTTCAGTTCAGCGTTTCTTTATAATTTGTATCGAATATCGAGATGCAGCCAATAAAACAGGAGGCCGCATCTCCTCAATGCAGCCTCCCGAACCATCACACTATCTGATTATTGCCGATCACTTTCCTCATCATACTCTGAAAGGTCGGTCTCTTTTCCGGCATTGATCTGTTCTTCGTCTTCTTCCTCTTTAATCATATTCTCAAGTGCATCGTATGCACCTTTTCTTGCGGCCTCACTGCGATTTCTGTACTTGCTGCTTGTCATGACCAGCATAGCGATCAGTAAAATGAGCAGGATCGGCGCTGCCACGATCGGCGCCACGAAATAAGGCTTGAACTGCAGTGCGTCAGCCGTCACATTGATCGCATCCGGAATATCGTTCTCGACGCGATGGCCGCGAACCAGAAGCCTGTGGGAATTAATGCCGTAAGGAGTACAAGTGACCAGTGTCATGTAGTCCTTTTCCGGATCCAGATCCAGGTCCTGCATCTCTTCCGGAAGAACGATTCTGATCTGATCGACTTCATACGTCAGAGTGCGGTCCAGCACCTGAACAATGAACTTATCGCCCTCCTCCAGTTTGTCAAGATCTGTGAACAATTTTGCTGCAGGAAGTCCTCTGTGTCCGGAAACGGCGCAATGTGTTCCCTCTCCGCCGACCGGGAAAGACGTCCCCTCGATGTGACCGATCGCAATCTGCAGGACCGCCTGATCTATGCCGTGATAGATCGGAAGCGATACATCGATCTTGGGAATATCGATATATCCCATGATTCCCGTCCCTGTGACGTCCAGTATACTGTTATACTCTTTCAGTTCTTCCTCAGACAGCACATAGCGGTTGCTCTTGGTCAAAAGGCGCTCATTATAATTATAATAGGACTTAATTTTTGAAACGTCAATTCGAGTTTGTCTGCACGTGATCTATTGCGATGTGAAGCCGATACTCTGACTCGAACAGAGATTAAATGATTACTAATCACCCGTACTTGCCCTTGTACTATACCGGCATTCTAAACTGCAGCTCCGCCTTTGGACGAAGCTGCAGTGAGCGGGAACAGCAGGACTCGAACCTGCGACCATCCGGTTAACAGCCGGGCGCTCTGCCAACTGAGCTATGAACCCACAGTGATCGGCAATTTTGCCGACTGGCTAAGAGATCGGGTAGGTCAGGGGTATTACTACCCCAGGGGTATTACTACCCCTTTCCCCCCTAAGAACCGTACATGAGCGTTTCCCCTCATACGGCTCAGGCACTTATAAGCCCCGCGTTAGCGGAACCAGTTCATCATCTACAACATTGGCGTGAAGAGATTTGTCGCATTTGGAGTGAACTATAAACATGTTCGAGTTGTAATTCTTGTCTGTAAAGAGGTGGATTTGGAAGCCTGCCTCTACGGTGAGTCTTTGACCACAGCATGGGCAACGCCCATTTTGGCGTTTATAGAGATTGTTCAGCCTTCGCTTCCCTTTAATCTCTCTTAACATCCTCATTGTGTCTCGTTCCTCGAAGTATGAGTCCCATTTTGGGTCGAATGGAGTCGCTTCGGCTTTAGTTTTGACGAATCGAATGATGTGTGTATTCGCGGCTTGTAGAAGTCTTAACGAAATGCTTCCTTTTTCTACCACTGAGAATATCCACGTTCTTCTTTCGTCTTGATGATAGTATTTCTTGGCTATCCATTTTCGGCTTTTATTAGGGTGTCTTCGGCGGCACCATTTCCATAGACTTATCCAGACGTCGTTATCTAATCTGCCAAATGCTTCCGATGCGACGTTGTGTTTATGGAAGTTAGCCCAGCCTCTAATGATGGGGTTGAGTTTCCGAATGAGGTCTTCCTGTTTCAACATCGGATGGTCTTTGATAACCTTGCGGATTTTGGAAATAATCGCTTTGTAATTCTTCTCGGATGGTTTAATGAGCAGTTTGTTTTTATACATTCTGACATTGCATCCTAAGAAGTCGAAGCCGTCAGTGACATGGGTGATAACTGTTTTCTCTTCCGATAATTCCAGCCCTCTTTCCCTCAGAAATTTTCTGATAATCGGCATTACGCCTTCTCTCAGTATTTCCTCGTTATCGCCGGTGACGATGAAATCGTCAGCGTATCGAATGTAATTCACTTTCGGATTGTACTTTTTGCCGTGATATGATGCTTCGTGAAATTTATCCTTTATCCTGCGCTCCAGTCCATCCAGTACCATGTTACAAATGGTTGGTGAGATCGGGGAGCCTTGCGGCGCTCCTTGTTCTGTGGGAAACAGTTTATTGGTTTCGACAAAGCCGCATTTCAGCCATTTGCGAAGTACCTCTTTGTCCATTGGAATATTGTTCATAATCCAATCGTGGCTTATGTTGTCAAAGCATCCTTTGATGTCGCCTTCTAAAACCCATTTGGGTGACTTTGCCTTGTTCAAGCATGTGTAGCATTGTTCCATTGCGTCCTGTACACATCTTGCCGCTCTGAATCCATAGGAATTAGGGTCGGCTGTGATTTCGGCTATTGGTTCCAACGCAAACTTATACAGTGTCTGCATGGCTCGGTCACGCATTGTTGGTATGCTGAGTGGCCGCATTTTGCCGTTCTTCTTGGGTATATATACCCGTCTGAGTGGCATTGGGCGGTATCCTCTGCGTCTTAGAACTCGGATCGCATCAAATCTCTGCTTGGGTGTCGTCCAGAGTTCGGAATCTACCCCTGCAGTCTTCTTGCCTTGGTTTTCGGTCACTCTTTTTACAGCCAAAGCTTTTCCGTAAAAGGAGTGGGTCAACAGCCACTGCAGGGCTTTCACCTTGTTGTGTCTGCCTTCCCGATGAGCCTTTACGATACGCGTTTGCAGTTTTCTGACATATGCGTTTGCCCGTTTCCAGTCTATCTGGTTCCAGGCTTTAGCGACGCCAGGAGTCGCACACACTTCCGTGTTCATTTGCCTTACTCCTTGAGAAAATTCTGTATACTCTCTCGTAATTAAGCACCATGTGGAAGTCTGCTCCCTTTCGGGATGGGGCAAATTTTGAACCCCTATCCAGTCCCATTACAGGTCTGGCCTTCGCTTTCTCCACATTCTCTTCTCCGCACTTCCAACGAGTTGCCTTACGGTTTCCCTGCCTGTGTAACAGGCAGAAATACGGAGTTACCATGTTCCGCTCAAGAAACATATTGGATAGTTTAGGTTCCACCTCTACTCCGGCAATGCGATGTCCGTGTACTCCCATCAGAGAAAAGAGTATCCAAATTGCGTACCTTTTTGGTTCGAGCCTATCAGCTACTTTGGCTTGTTATCCCTAACGAAGCTTACGGTGATTCATTTAGTTAACCATGCTATCCGAAAGTCGGCTCCCTAACCGCCTTGTAGCTGGCAGTTTCGACCTTTCCTCACGGAGCGGTCTCGAATAGGGCTACCTAATATGTTGGCTTCCGAACGACGTCATTGCTGACGAGGCCGGCAACATTGACTTCAGCCAACGGAATGACTGGTCTGATATGCTATAAGCATTCAGACAGTTTACTTGAGCGACTTCATGTCGCACCTCTGAACGGGGATTGAACCCGCACTCCAGGTTTGGAAGACCTGTATGCTGCCGTTACATCACCAGAGCGTAATGGGCATGACAGGGGTCGAACCTGCGTCTGACGGGTT
>ODAI013466522.1_pt1 | contig 23607 bp, 25 predicted proteins | sample 1539321 | NCBI WGS metagenome assembly ODAI01 (sample SAMN02144231, study PRJEB22623) | gut metagenome | biome: sheep rumen | host: Ovis aries | place: New Zealand | reverse complement strand
TAAACACGGATTTAAGTAACATGCAGTTCGTAAGTCCTGGCCCGACAGGGGCAAGCTACACCGCGATTGAAAACTGGATAAAAGCCAACTTCGTGGCGTCCAAGTGGATTTATACCAGAACTACACCGACTGACACATCTGGGGATACTCCATTCCAAGCTAGCGCTTTTGCTGTGTTCGCCAACATGTCTAGTACAAATTTTGGCTTCGGGTGGATAATCAGTGACAACGGGAAAAATGACGGTTGTATGATTTTCCGTGTAGAAAGCGGAACATTTAAATGGCATAAGGTAGTGGATGATACTCCCGAGACAGTTAGCGGTTGCAGTGCTACAGCTGGTAGTAATATTACTGTAAACAATTTATCCGTAAAAAAGTCGGGAAGACTTGTATTCGTTAATTTCCAAATAACAGCTACTACGGATATTGCAGCGGGTAGTGACTGTGAGGTAACCATTTCAGGAATCAGACCTGCCATGTGGTCAAACGCCTGTGGATTTAGCGGATCTAGCGCATTGATTAGTTTTGTTTCCGCCACTTCAAATAACTCCATTACATATAAGTTCCGCATTACTGGTGCGGATTTCCGTACAAATTATACCTGTGGAGTTAGCACATGTGTGGTAGTAAATGATTGAACTACATCATTTTGGGTAGCTTAACTCCAATATGTTATAAAAAGGCTGACGCTTTGTGCATTGAGAGGCGCTAAATTGGCATCCAAGCAGGTAAAATATGATATATCCCTCGGATATACAAGCCCGATATGACTATCATCATAGGCAACACTCAATATTTTACCTCGTAATAACGCTGGAATTTCAACAGCTCCTGTAGCTGTCGTGGTAGCCGTGATAGTTGTAGTCGCGATTTCTGGTGTCTTTTTAAAAGACAAGTTATTCCCTGTTTTACGCACGTTATATATTGACCAAATGTCTCCGTACAAAGGAACATAAATACCAGAACCGTTACTCGTATCCGGTGCCCGAAAAATGAACATGCCGCCGACTTCAACGGGTTTGTCTGTAACCTGGGCAGTGCAGTAATAAATACCGTCCTCGGTTATATCATTAAAAGATCCGTTTACCTTATATATTATCTTGGCTCTGCTAGATAAATTCGTATTCAGTTGTGAAATGGCGTTAGAGTGTAAAGTACTTATTTCACTTAGCTGGTCAACATTGGCTTTAACGGCTAATTCCGTGTACACCCATGCATCGTTCGCAAATTTAACTGAGAAAGTTCTTCCGGTATCGGCCTCCACATATTCACCAGCACAATAGCCAGCATTATATGTGCGAAATATCAAAAGTCCGCCCCCTGGCACAGGTTTATCAGTAACAGCACTGGTTAGCCAGTAAAGTCCATTTTTGCCTACAAAATCGTGCAAGGAAGCTCCCGAAACAATATCAGTTAAATCCGTGTTTAATTTACTCAGAGCGCCGGAAATAGTGCCGGCATTTGACAGCGCGGCAATATCGGAAGGCGTCCCGATAATCTTTTCGTGCCGGCGGACGTTCTTGAACATTCCGCTGATTTTTTTTAACATAGATTTGAGCGTTTCGTCGCTGGTCAGCTTTGCAACAGTAGTCCATGCGGTCTCCCTGGTTACTTCACTGTCTGCCGCGTCATCCGACTCAAAGGTCACGGTATTGCTCTGTGCATCGCCGGTCTTCGCCAGTTTCGTGGAATCCAGTGTGCTGATCGCCTCGGAAAATACGGAATTCGGAACATAGGCATTCGGATCAATGTTTACGGTCAGATCCGTGTTGTTGATCGCATGGATGATGTACATCGCAAAGGCAAAGTCAGGGGACTGTGTCCGTGTGGGGATCGCGATGCCGCCGGCCTCATCCTGATGCAGGGACATCAGCACGCTGGTGTTGCTGTCGATGTGTGCCCAGAGCCCCAGCTCCGTGGCGGTGTACGCCGTGGTCTCTGCCGGAGAGATCAGGATCTTGAATTTCGTGCCGCCTGCTACGGCCTCCTTGCTGATAATGGATGCCGCGGCCTGCTGGTTAGCCAGGTTGGTGGCCGTCAGCATATCGGCAGCTGCCGTCAGCCCGGAGCCTACCGCGGCCCGGTCGATGGTCAGAGTATGGCCTCCTGCCGCCCACTGATCAAGCAGCGCCTGCCCCGCATTTGTAATAACGCCTGTCCAGCTCATGGATTGTTACCTCCTGTAATGTAATGCTGTTTAGACCGTCCAGCCGGTCACTACTTCGATGCCGGACACCGCAGTGCCCATCTTGTCAACTGCGACACTCACCTTCTGGAGCACGTCGCTCGTCTCTACGATCTCGATACCGGATACTGCGGAGCCGATCTTGGCGTTCGCCTCACTGCTCTCCACCCGGAAGATCAGGTTGTCCAGCACAGATCTGACATTCTTTGACTTCTCGATCGCTTCCCGGGCTGAGGCCTCGATACCCTCGTCCCATTCCGTCGCAAGCACGACATTGAAGTGATACGGTTCTCCACTGTACTCATACCACTCTTCGACTGCCGCGGAGTCAAATGCTGCCGACAGCATGCCGATCAGCGCTCCGGCTGTGCCGTTCCGCTCGTACCACGGCATGGTATTTTTGATGATCGTGCGCTTCCTGCCGATGCTGGCGGTCTCATCGTAATACAACGCCCGGAGCTCCTGCGCGAAATAATCCAGGATCTCCTCCGGCAGCTCATCCACTCCCGCGTAGCAGGAGGTCTTGTCTGCGGCGGCGATGATCCGGACCGCCTGCATCCGGATCGCGTAGCTGAGCGCCTCGATTTCAGGGCTTTTCCTGCCGTTCCACATCTCGGAAAATCCGCCCTCCGTAAGCTTAATCATCTTCCAGCCCTCCGTATGTTGCGGTGATAGAGTTCACCTTTGCCACAGATGTGTTGGGGATGGACGTGTATCCGGGAGATGTCACGATCACCCGCTTTGCGCCGGCGGCCAACATCATAGCCACCAGCTTGTCGGGATTGATGTCCCTCCCGATCCGTGCACGCTGCCATTTGGCGTACTCACTCACCGCAGTGGCGACATCCGCCTGGATCGTGGTTGCCCGGCTGCTGGCGGACCGGTTGATGTAGTACGTAACATTAATATCAAAGGATACTTCCGCGGGTGCCTGTACAGTCACGTGGTCAGTCAATGGCCTGATATTCTGGCTCTGCAGGTAATCCGCCAGGGACTGCAGGAGGGCCGAACCAGGGATCTCTCCGTCGTTGACCAGGAACTCGATCAGCACTTCGCCATCATTTTCCGTGTCCGATACATATACGTCCGAAATCGAGCTGTTAAATGTCAACACATGATACCGGTATGCGTCCGCAGGGCCTGCCACGCTGTACGCGCTGGGCGCTAGGTAGATCCGGCTCTTGAGAGTATCGTCATCCTCGATATCCGAGCCTCCGGAAGTCGTGTCTGTGTTTTCCACAATTTCCACATACGCTATGGGGTCAACCAGTGTATTGATTCCGCCCGGAAGGATCCCGTTTGCCGCCGTCCCGCCGTCCTGGCATGTACAGGCGATGTCGATGTAGGTATTTCCTGCCGGAATCTCCGTGTACTCGTCAGTGGAAAAATAATTTGTCCCGTCAGATACCCGCGTCCCTGCGGGGATGCTTACGGCAAAACTTCGTGCCGCCGACAGGGTGAAACGCACGGTACAGATGGCGGGTTTTGCCGGCTCTCTGGTCAGGCCGCGGAGAGCTGCCAGATTGTCCAGGTAATCCCCGTAGCTGTACTTGAGCAAGTCCATCTTGCCTGCCCGGTCGATATACATGTACATCTGGTAGAGCTGCACGGATGCCGCGTACATCGCCAGCGTGATCGGGTCGGACCGCTCCAGGGCCACTGTGCTGCCGGTCAGCTCCGCATACTTGTCCTGGTAATCCTGCACCATCTGTGCCTGGATCTGGTCCAGAGTTACACTGTCAATAAAACTCACGTCCGGCAGGCTGCTAATCTCATCAATCAGTGCCATCGGTCGTCTCCTCCCTTCTCTCCACGCTTATGGACACATCGCCCACGCCTTCCAGGTTTACGTGTCCGGTCACTCCGGCGATACTGATCTCCGGGATGTACTCCTCAACCTTTTGCTCCAGCTCGATGGCAAAAACATTGAGGGCCTCCTCATCCGGCAGGTCCAAGAAATCACCAGGGAGCCCGAACCCGCGGGAGCCGGGGATCGTCCCCTCGTGGGCCAGCACCAGCGTCTTCAGCTGGGCGTTGATCCGCTCCAGCTCCGGGATGTCTTCCACCGGTATGATCTCAATCTGGGTCACATTTATCATGCTGTACCTCCTTACCGGTATTCGGAAAATGTCAGGTCAACCTTTGCCCTCACCAGCTCGCCTTTATTCCATATCTCGTCCCAGGACTCGGACATGCTCTCCAGCTTCATTTTGTTTTTGCCGATCTTCTTCCCGCCGATATACAGATAATCGACGGTGCCCTTCTCGATGGCCTTCTCCAGCGTCTCGATCATCTTCCGGGGTTTGACTCCGTGGTATGCGGACAGAAGCACGTCGGAGATCTCCACCTTGGAGGCATCGGGGCCCGTGAATTCAAACTTAGGCTTTTTGCCAACGATCTCGTGGGCCGTCCATCCGGCTGAGACGGTACGGCTCATCTTGCCAAAGGTCAGGACTTTTTTAGAGTTGACCTGGAACGTGATATTTTTGCCCCAGTTGCCGATCTTGCTGTTTCCGCCTGATGCCATGTCACCGCCTCCTTATACCTTCGCCTCGACGGCGCTCATCCGGGACTCCAGGGACTTCAACCGGTCGTCGATGCTCTTCAACGTGTGGCTGCCTGCCGCAGGGTCGTGAAATGTGATCCTGCTGTCCCTGTACTGCATGTAGGCCTCGCTCGGATCCGCTCCCAGCTCCTTCCGCCAGACGTTCTTTCCGTAAACGGCAGGAGGATTGTCCTCGTTCCAATATCCGCCCATCACGATACCGGCGCTTTCGCCATTGGACAGATGCAGCACCAGGATGTGATCACCGACCTGCGGCATCTTGTACTCGCCGGTAAAGGAAAACACCGGGAAGTCATCCGTCACGGCATCATCGAGATCCGGATAGGTGGCGCTGATCAAGCCGTTTTTATAATCGATCTTTGATACCTGCCCGATCCGCACCGTCATCGGTATCCTGCCCATGATCGCACCTCCTTACGCTGACAAGGTCTTCTGACACTTGTGGGCTTCGAACTTCTGCGTCACGCCGGAAGCCGTCAGCTCCGTGGTCACCTTATCGATAAAATACTTACCGTCTGCCCGGCCCAGGCCTTTGATCATTACCGTCCGGCCAGCGAAAAGCTTCTTGTTTGCCAGGATCTCACCGGACAGGGTGGTCATCTCCCGGTTGCTCTTGTTGACCTGGGCAGCTGCCTTCAGTCTGGCGTCGGCTTTGCTGTCACAGGTTTCATTGATCCGGAGCACCCGGCTGCCCTTGGCGTTCTCCGCTTTCAAGCCAAGGAAGATACTGATCTCCTTGTCCTTTTTGTTCTTCTTCGCGGGCTTGTAGGATACCTTTGCGCCGGTATACGTTCCCTGCAGGCTGTCGGTATAGCTCCAGCCATCGCCCAGGATGTCTTCCCGTTTGATAGTAAAGGCCGGGGCCTTCGCCTCTTCCTTCGACATGTCGTAGATCACGATCCGGGTGCGGTAGGTCTTCATGCTCAGCCCGTACTTGTCGCACAGATTGGATAAAAATGCACTGTCCGTCTCGTTGGTCTGCTCCAGGGAGTCGATCTGGATCGTCGGTCCGTCATAGTTAAATCCCAGCTTATACCGGCCTGTGATCTCGGAGCCGATCTTTTTCAAGGTGACCTTCTTCCAGGTCTTAGTCCGTTCGCGGGTCTTAAAGGACTCACTCGACGGAATCGCCAGGGAATTGAATGAGCAGACCAGGGGGCCTCCGGAAAAGCTGATCTCATCCAGGATAGTGACACCGAGGTCATACTTCCAGGAGTCACCCGCCTTCTCCCAGTCCTTAAAATTCAGGCTGCCTTCGATCTTGTCGCCCTTCGTCGGGTACCAGGAATTCAGCCACTTCATGTCGATGTTCTGCAGCTTGATGCTCATCGAGTCGCTGGATCCGGCAGCCACGTCCTCATAACTCACGCTTTCCAGATAGTCCCCGAGGATCTTCGTGACGTTCTTGCCGTTGAATTTCAGCTCCGGGACAACTCTCCGTCCTGTACTCATTCGCTGGCCTCCTCATCCTCCGAGAGCCGCCAGAACGGCGCATTCTCGTCTGCCTCCTCCGGCAGGTCGGGGACGATGATCTCCGTGCCGCCGGAAAAGACCAGGGTGTCCAGGAGCGGCCAGTTTGCCTCAATCAGATACCGCATATACTTCTCATCACCGTACAGCTTGTAGGCGATGGAATCCCAGCAGTCACCCTGCACGGTGGTGTATGTTGATGCCATTTAGCCGCTCCTCTCTATCAAAATCTCTTACGGCGCTTATCACGCTCGTACTGTGCCATAAACCGCTTAAACTCCTCAAAGGTCTGCCGTCCGGCTGCCACTGCGTCGTCCTTGGTGGCCGTGCCGTACAGGTTATAGGTCGGGCTGAAGACGATGGTCTCCCCGCCTGCTCCGGCCAGCTGCATCTGGTTGGCGTTGCCATTGCCGCCGGTCAGCCGGTCGAGCCGGTCGAGCATCTGCTCAAACAGGCTGCCCTGCAGGGTGTCCGCCATGATCTCCCGCATGTGCTGCCAGAGCGTATCCAGCGGGAGCACGGCCTCCGGTCCTGCCTCGCCCACACCCTGCAGGCCGTTTATTCCGGGCAGGAGGGTCGCACGGTCGAAGATACCGCCGAGTGCGTTCCAGTGTACCGAGAACTTCGGGATGCTCACGCTCCCGCCCTCGCCAAAGGATACGCTGTCCGTGGTATAGCTGATCACCGGCAGTTTCGGCCTCGGGACGGTAATGTGCATGTTGCTGAATGCGCTCCGGATCGCTCCTGCCGCACGGGATGCACCTGCAGAGCAGATGCTCACGAGGGAATTCATCGCGCTGACTGCGGAGGACCGCATTCTTGCCCATCCGGACGACATCGCTGTCGTCATCCTGGATACCATGGATGTAACTGCGCCGACCACTGCACCGGATCCGGCTGTGATCGCGCCCTGCAGGCTGGAGGTCAAAGCCTGCCCGCCTGCTGTACCGGCAGGAGCCAGGTGTGAGGTCATCACTCCCGCATCAATGCCGACCGTCGCCGGATCAAAAGCAAAAGCATCAAGCGATCCGGTCAGGGCCGTGGTAAATGCTGTACCGCCTCCCGTGCCTGCCTCTGTCAGCTGTGCGGTCAGGCTGGACGCATCGAAGCCGATTACCGTTGCCGGGTCAAGATCTCCGGATGCCATTGCCGCCTGCAGTGCCTGCGTCAGGGCCTGTCCGCTCTCCGTACCTGCCTGCGTCATGCTGGCGGTCAGACCGCTCGCGTCTACGCCGATGCTGGACGGGTCAAAGTTGTACCCGCTCAGTGACGTATCAAGCACGCTGGTGAAGGTTTCGCCGCCCGTCTCGCCTGCAGCTCCGAGCGATGCCATCAGGCCATCAATATCGATACCGACGCCGGTCGCATCAAAGCTGTAGTTCTGCAGCACTCCGTCAAGTCCACCGGTAAAAGCGGCTCCTCCCTGCATACCTGCATTACTCATCATCGGCACCATCACGGAGCCGTCGATGCCAAGGCCGGCGGGATTAAACTGGTAAACACCGAATCCACCGTCGAGACCCGTTGTCAGGCTCTGTGCTCCCTGTGTACCTGCTTGTTCCATCGAGGAATTAAGCCCATCAAAGCCCAGATTAAGGTTTGTAAAGTCAATAGCAGGAGCGCCATTTGTGGCCGTACCAAGAGACTGCTGGAAGGAATCCCAAAGATTCACAGCGGTTTGTTCTCCCGCTTCTGCCACCGGAGCAGATTCCATAATAGTGCTTACTCCCGCAAGGATCGGCTCGGCGGTTCCTGTCGCAAGCGCTTCTGCGGCAGCCTGAGCATTGCTTTGACCGCTCTGGAGACCCTGCGCATACGCAGCCGCCGCGTTTTCTCCGGCAGCCTGCGCTTCCGCCTGATTACTGCTGTTTCTCCATGCCTCGTACCGTTCCCCGGAATCAGCTCCGGTATTGATGTTTTGAGTGGTCTGTGCAGCCTCTTCACGGGTTTTCCCGATATCGGCAAGCCAGCTGTCATCATCTTCAGCAGAGCCGAGGCCGCTGAGCCAGTTGGAGAAATCTTCCCAAAGACCTTTGACGGTATCAATTAAAGCGCCGAATCCTGCCATAAAACCATCGGCAATGCCGGAGATGATCTGCCCGCCGACCGCGATCCAGTCCGTTCCGGTAATACCTTCCCAGATTGCCTGTACCAACATACCGACAAGCAACAGTCCGCCAGCAATAATGTTAGGGATGTTTTGCAGGACTCCGCTAAGCCACTGGCCGACTAATGTAACACCAGTCTGAAGGATTAAAGGTGCATTCTGAATAATACCCTGCGCTAATCCCAGCACAAGCCGGATACCTTCGTTTATGACCTGAGGCCAAGCCTGCAGGAGACCGCTCAGCAAGGTTCCAATCAACAGGATGCCGGACGCGATCAGGGTCGGGGCATTCTGGATCAGTCCGGTAACCAACGCGTGCAAGAGTGCCAGTCCGGTGGAAATAATTGCAGGAATCCTCTGCACGATGCCGATCGCAAAATTCTGTACCGCTGCCGTGCCGTTTGCCATGAGTGTCGGCAGCATGGCCGTGATGGCCTGTGCAAGGTAAATGATCAGATCGATGCCGGTCAGGATCACGAGCGGCACCAAGCGGAAAAGGCCCTGGATAAATGCCACACCTGCCTGTGCGGCTCCGGTTGCGATCCGCGGCGCGTTGTCGCTGATCCCGGCGATCAGGCTCTCTACCAACAGCACAGCAGTATCAACCGCCAAAGGTGCGTAATCCGCTATAGTGCCGATCAGGTCACCCATCACAGTACCGACAGCGGACACCATACCCTGCAGTCCGCCCTCGTCGTAGGCCGCGGATATCCGGCCAACCATTTCCGTGGCCATCTGCGTACCTTCCCGGAGGGCAGGTGCCAGCTCTTTGTAAACACTGATACCAAGGTCAGCAAGACCAGATTTCAGAATTTCGATGTCGCCTTTAAGGTTGTCCAGCTGGATGTCGTACATGTCCTGGCACGCCCCGGCGCTGTCATTGATCGCATTCTCCAACATGCCGAACTGGACGCCGGTACCATTGACGATGGAAGACAAACCGCTGAAGACCATGCCTGCTGTCTCTGCATCCATGCCGTACTGTGACAGCATTTCTGCCGCAAATTGCTCCTGCGTGGTCGTGCTGTCAAAGTTTTCCGCAAGCTCTGACAGGTTGACGCCCATGTCTGCCAGCGTCTTGCCGGAGGATGCCATGGACGAATTTACGACGCCTTCCAGCGTCTCCACAGAGTTGGACGTTGCCGCTAGCATCGCACGGGCCGAAGCAAGGTCTGTCTGCTTGAAGATCGTACTGATTACGCTGTCGACCTCTTCCTGTGACATCCCTTCCATGTACTCATTCAGATCACCGAAGATCTCTCCCATGCTTCGCATGTTGCCTTCCGCATCATAGGCGGACAGACCAATCTCCTCAAAGAGGGCCGCGGCATCGGAATTTCTCGCGCTTTGCAGGGACTGGATCATGTTCCGGATATGGGTACCGCCTTCGGCGCCCTTGATGCCGACGTTGGCCAGCGTACCGGCCATGGCCATCAGCTCCGCAGTCCCGCCCTTCAGGTTGGCTGCTGTACCGCCTACTGTCAGGATCGCTTCGCCCAGCTGCGACACGGACGTATTGGAGATTGATGCCGTTTTCGCCATCTGATCCGCAAAAGATTCAAGGTTCTCCTGCGTGGGTTCGAGGTTCAGGGCACCCATGGCGTCCGTCACCATGTCTGACGCATTGCTCAGCTCCATGGCACCAGCTCCGGCCAGTTTCAGGACGACCGGTAGAGCCGCAGCTGCCTCTTCAGCGCTGTATCCTGCCAGGGCCAGATAGTTCAGGCCTTCTGCTGCCTGGGTTGCGGAAAACGCCGTCTCGCGTCCGCACTGACGGGCGGCTTCTTCCAGCGTTGCCATGGCCGCAGCACCTTCCTCTGTGCTGGTATCCAACAACATGGTCGCCTGCACCTTGCTCATGGCGCTTTCGTATTCTTTGCCGATTTCTATAGCTTTCACGCCAAGAGCACCGACAGCAGCACCAGCAGCAAGCGCCGCTCCCGCCGCAATCTTCGTGGCGCCCTTGATTCCCTTACCCACCGCGGACATCGCAGAGTTAAAAGAGCTGTCGATTTTACCGGCGATTTTTATGGCGAGTTCCATTTCTTTCGACGCTGCCATAGGCCTCTTCTACCTCCTTCGCAATGTCGAGCAAATCAAAAACAGGCAGGGCCATCAGCTCAAGCAGCCCTGCCTTCATACTGATCGATAGTCTGATGCAGAGCTTCCGGATTGCCGTTCCGTCGCTTACTCGGATTCCCCGCCGTACAAAAAAGACGTGACCTTATTTTTCAGGCGGGTCGAGTCCTTCAGCGGCAGCCCGCGGAAAAATTCCTCCGGCAGGCTGGTAGCGCGTGCGCAGATCAGGCACGCATATTCCACGGACAGCTCCGGGAGGGTGCTGAAGTGCCCGGAGCGCTCCATCTTGCGCTGTACGGCGATCATATCGTCGCCGGACAGATCCTCAAGACCGCTCAGGTCGATGCCCTCATATGTCTTGTCCTCAAACAGATACGGCTTGCGGAATTTGACATACAGGTCGTTGTCTTCTGTATTTTCCAGACTCTTTTCTTCCAGTTTCTTCTCTTCCATCGGTTCGTAGCTTTCCATGATTTCTTCCATGGTGTCCTCCTCCTTATTCTGACAATCTTCGGTCAGGGCCGCCGCTTCGGTGGTTTCCTCGGCGGCGGTTCTGATCTTTCTGCTCATACGTTATACCTGTGCTCTGACCTTCTTCAGGATGTCCTTGCCGTTGACCTTGTAGACGAAGTTCAGCTTGTCCAGCTCGAAGACCTTCTTCTTGTTGATCTCGATCAGGATATACATGATCTCGACGGTCACGCTGGAGCCGGTGCCTTCGCCCTGCTTCACCTTGCCGCCGGAAAAAGCCTTGTTCTTGCCCTTAATCACGATCCGGCTGGGCTGGAAAGTGGTCTTGTAGGTCTGCTGATCGATCACCTGCGTGGACTGGCGCAGGGTCAGGTCAACAGCCTCCTGCTGGGATACCAGCTGGAACATCTGGCGGTTCAGGGACCGGAACGGGATTTCGATTTCATTGGCACCGAAGTGGCCGATGATGGGTTCATCAATCTCGCCCAGGATACCGGACCCGTTCAGGGTGTCCGTCATGGCCTCAAAATCCGGCAGGGTAACCTCATCGGATACACCTACCAGACGGGTGCCGCCGTCCATGTACACGTTGTACGCATTAATTTTTGTTGCAAGAGCGGGTACGTCTGCCATTGTGCGTTACCTCCTTCCTTAGCCTTCAAACGCGGCCTGCAGCAGCGTCGGGTCGAATTCCAGCACATCCAGCATGTCTTCCATCGGAGGGAAGGGAGCCAGGCGCTGATAAAACGTTGCCTTGCCGTCGAGCACATCGCCGATCGTGTTGTCCTCTGCGCGGTATTCCATCTCGGCGCCTGCGCAGCGGCCCTGAGCTACCAGGGCATTGCCCTTGACGTTCTCCGCATCCACGACGGCCTCAACCTGTCTCGGATCCAGAGGATTGTCGACACGCTGATGATAAGTCAGGATGAAGCTGTTGCCCCACCAGGAGAAGAAACGCCGGCAGCAGAACCAACGGTCCTTGGGATCAGTAGATCCGGGGTATGCCGCGGTGTTGTTGCCCCAGGTACGCCAGCCCTGGAAGTTGTTGAACGTCGCTACACCGTAGCTGTTGACCACATTTGCACGGGACTCGTCGATGATCACCTCGGTGCCGTCTTCCAGGCACAGGCCGGAGATCGCCACAGCCTTGTTGGACGGGCTCAGGTTCGGGACATCATCGTTGTTGGCATCTGTATACTGAGTGATCGCGCCGAAAAGGGTGGAGGCATTATAGATATTGTCGCCAACCTTTACGCAAGGCCATGCCACCAGCATGTGAGGGCTGACCATAGCGGAGGCAGTCTTCTCGGTGCCGACGTCGGTGTACTTCACCGCGTGGCCAGTGGAGCTGTCCAGATCGACAATGCACTCGCAGCGGAAGACGCCGTTGATGCCTTCGCACTTGGCAGCCATAGCCGCGGCTACATTGGGATACTTGGACCAGTACGGTGCCAGCAGGATACCAGGCGTCATATTCAGCAGCGGGAATACCTGCCGCAGAACTTCCAGACCCTTTTCCACACCGGTGCTGGTGTTGTAGGATCCGATGATGTCGTTCTGGGTGACGGCGCTGGGATCGATCTTGTTGCCGGATACGGTCAGGCTGGCCGCAGACGCGTGGGAGCCGCCATCTACCAGGTTGATCACCAGGTAGCCATTGTCGTCAAATTCAATGGTATAGTCGGTGCCCTTGGTCAGGGTGTCGTCCCCGTCCTTGACGGTCAGGGTGTCGTCGTTGAGGATGCCGAAGGTCTTGACGATGGCCTGCTTGTCGGTCACAGTGACAGACGCAGCGGCCAGAGCCGTTTTATGAGTTGCCGGGTCCAGGACGTTGATCAGCACGATCGGCGCAACACCGACCTTATTGAATGCCACGTCGATGGCCTGACACAGGGTGTACTCTTTAGGATCGTAGGTGGCGCAATAGCCAACCGCTTCTGCCGCCTCCTGGAGGGAGTAGCACAGATGGGGCCGGTTTGCGGCCTTGGTCGGGTCCGCTGCCAGGTTAGCCGGAGCGGTGCCAAAAATTACCTGCAGTCCGGCGGTGCCGTTAACCGGTACTGCCGTCACAGTCGGGTTCTCAAGTACCCGCGTACCGTGATTGTAAGGCATGGTGTGATACCTCCTTGTGTGTTCAGTTTGTAGTTACCGCTTTCGCGATGTTGTAGAGGGCGCTGCCCTTCTTTCCGACCTCCGCTGCCTTGACCGCGTACTGGCTGATAGGGAAGATCAGGCCGTTGATAAACGGCTGCTTCTCGATACGCGTCTGCAGGGCTGCCGGGATATCGCCTTCGATGACTGTGCCGTGGGCGATCACTCTCTCGATCGTCGGGCCCAGGTAGACCACCGGCTCTGCAGCTTTCGCGGCTGTCTTCAGAGTCGCCGCCTTGACGGTCGGCGCTGCCGTGGTCTCTTCGTTTTCGGTAGCAAGTACTACCGCTTTGTCTTTTTTGCTCATGTATACGGATCCTCTCTTTCAATCGTCGGCAGCGTCGAGAATTTCAGTGCCATCCCGCCGAAGAAGTACGGGAAGGACTCCTCGTCCTGCAGGGCCCACTGCATGGGATACAGGCACTCATAATGCGCTGCCAGGATCGGATTCTTTGCAAATCGCTCGTAGATCTTTTGGATGATGTTCAGGATGTCCCGATGCCCCTGGTTGTCGTGGGTCTTGTCATAAACCCCGATCAGCAGGTTGATATCCACCACCTGATCCGCGTCGGGGCTTGCGATCTCACCGTCCGACACCCGCACGATGATGTACGGAAAGGGTATGCTCTGGGCCACGGCATCATAGACACCGTCCTCCAGCTCCTCATCCGTCACCGTATCTGGGATCTCCTGCGCCTCCGGAACCGGCAGGTTCTGCGGGTAGACGTTAACCGCCACCCACTCACCGTTCTGGTCTTTCAGACGGAAATACTGGAAAAGGTTCCGCAGTTCTTCCACCAGATCATCCTGTAAAAATGCGGCTATCATGCTTTACCCTCCCAATACTTTCATAATCTGCTTGTCAGTGTTCTTTCTTAGGTTTTCCAGGATATGCGGCTCGACGACGCCATAGACGCGGCGCTTGTTACCGATCATGACCGGGCTGGAAACGGAGAATTTTTTCTCGATCTTCAACCGGCTGTCCTTGCCGCCGATGTACTTGGCGACAGCAACGTGGTTCCCGCCGTGGGCGATGTTGTTGACAAATGACCGGCTTCCCATTGACCTGACCTGGCCTTTCAGGATTTCCACCGTAGGCGTCCCCTTCCGGCCCCGCACCTTAAACTTGATCATCTCAATAGGCGCGCCGCGGGTCTGCAGAATCGCTACAAGGTTGCCGGTGTTCGCGGGCTTCAGCTTCATGTCCTTGTTAAATCCGCCTTTTTTGACGGTATAGGTCTCGTTTGCTTTGGCCCACAGCTCTGTCCGGGCGTCCTTTGCCGTCTGGTTCAGCGCATTCTTCAGTACCTTCGGCGCTTCGGACTTCATCCTGCCCAGCTTCTTCTCAATGGCGTTGACTGTCACCTGATCAAACTCAAAATGCAGTTCGCCGCCTCCACCTGCTGCCATAAGATCAGCTCCTGTTCATCTCGAGATGGATCGAGTAGACTCCATCCTCGTTGGTAGCATCGATCACTCGATACACCTTGTTATCCAGCCGGAGCACGTAGCCTACCGGTGGCAATGCTCCGTAGTCCCTGGCCCTGACGTAGATCAACGTGGTCTTGACGTTCACACCGTCCATATTGGACTTCGCTTTTTTCTCCCGATCAATCAGCTCATTGTTATCCACCAGCACCGGGATATCCTTCCCGTTGACATTGTGGATCGAGGCAAATTCATCAAGGTTCAGAAAGACTGCGCTGACGTCTGCCCGGATCTGCTCTTTAAAGGTCATTTGCTGGACTTCTTTCCCCGCCTCTTGGACGGCTCCTTTACGGCTCCGCGCAGCTCGGGGTCCGGTACTCTCCCGACCAGGTCGTTTTCGGGGCCGGTGGACGGTGTCGCTATGCCGGTCACGCCGGACATGGCGGACTTGCGCACTGCCTTGGGTCTTGCCGCGGGCGTCTCCTCGTCATCGTCCGCCCATACGGCACTCCCGCACTCGATCCATGCTTCGACCAGCGCCGTATCCGTCACAGGGAGGGCGTCCCCGGCCTCATACTCCGTGGAGGCGTACAAGACCGGGCGCAGGGCTTTAAGCATTGATCTTTACGAGGACAGTTTCCGCACCGGCTGCAGCCGCAGCAGCGGCATAGCCTGCAGGGGTATTGGTGGAAGCGGTCGCGGTGATACCGGTGCCGTCCCAGTAAACAGCAGCGCCAGCGGTCATGCCAGCGACATCGCTCAGGGGCATTTCAAAAACACCTTCCACATGGATGCTGCCGGTTTCACCGACTGCGATATCGCAACCCGCAACACCGATTCTGTCACCGTACACAACCACGGCACCGGCGCTGATTGCAGCGGCACCAGCGTTGGTATAATCGAGGGATTCCCCTCTCTGGTAGTAAGTAGCCATTACTCAAATACCTCCTTCATTAAGCGATAACCGCGCCGGGGTTCTTCACCAGACCACGGAAGTCACGGACGGAAATGCCCCAGTCAAGATAGATATCCCAGACAAAGCCCAGGGTGCCGGGGACTTCCATCCTGCGGACGGTAGGGGTTTCCTGGCCGTTCAGGTAATCTACCTGGATGCCGCGAGCACTGGACGGATCCGCCATCAGGAACCAAGGGCAGGCATTCGCGCCGGCCAGGGCGTTCAGAACGGGGCTCTGCACCACCTGCAGCGGGTAGTTGTACAGAGGGTTGACATCGTTGTTGGCAGAACCGGTCACCTGCGCAGAGCGGAAGATCACGGCCAGGTCGAACTCATAGCCCACGCCGCAGATGATCTTGGCGGGGGTCATGTAGATCGGATCACCAAAGTGGTCGGTCTGCTTCTGCATCTGCAGGATGGCCGCCTGGATCGTCGCCTGGGAAGGCTTCGCGCCGGTTCCGATCAGGTTCTTGTGGTTCGCGTGGAACAGGTTCACGCCGTCGAAAATGGCGGGGTTATCAAACAGGATTTTGTAGACCTGCTTGTCGATGGTCTTCTTCGCCGCCGCGGCATACAGTCCGGGTACCTCAGTCAAGAATCCGACGTCGTCATTGATAAACGCCTGACGGGTCATGCTGAACTGTTTTGCATAGGTGTCCAGCTTGCGCTGAGGCAGCAGCTCCGTCCTGGGCAGGTCGGGCTTGATCTCACCGTTTTCCGGCACGATCAGGAAATCACCCACACCGCCGATCACGTACTCATGATCTGCAGTCTGCTTGAAGTCACGCAGGCTGCCCTTCGTGGTGATCTGCTCAAAGGTGGTGGGTACGGCGTTGTACAGCTGCACCAGGCTCTTGCGGATCGTCTGATCCATGATGGCCGGGAACGCAGCGGAAGGATTGTAGAACTGTCTGCACAGCTCGGCATACAGATCATCTCCGCTCATGCGGCGCAGCTCGCTGTCGGATCTGCCCTCACGCACCAGGCACTCAATGGCCAGGTCGCGCAGGGACATTCCGCGGAACTGCTCTGCTCCGTCGGCGGGAGTGGCGGGACGCACACCAGCCCTCAGCATCATGCCGTCTACGGCACGCTGACGGAAGGTTTCGTTCTCATCGCGCACGACGTTGACATTCAGCGGGGCGCAGGAGCGTCTCATGTTGTCCAGGATCGCCGCACGGACCTGCTCCACGGTGTGGCCGGAGCGGATGTGTTCCGCAGCGTCCTCGCCAAAGTCACGGCACAGGTCATTGATCGCGGTGACTCTCTCGCGCTCAGCCGTCATGGCTCTCTGCGCAATGTCGTCAGGGTTCTCTGTGGGGGCTGCCGGTTCTGCCGGGGTGGCAGCTGCCCTTTCCTCAGCCTCGATCTCTGCGGTCAGGGTGTCGATCTCGCGCTGCAGGGCATCAAACTGCGCCTGCTCTTCCGCGGTCATTTCCCTCCCGGCAGAGCGCGCGCCGTTTACCAGCGCCTGCTGGGCGGCGATCTTAGAGGCTCTCTTCTGTCTCTTGTTCATGATGGATACCTCCTCAAAAGAGATTGTTAAGGTTTATTTGAAGCTGCCGCTCAGCCATGGACGGCGCTTGCTTCTGTGCTTCTGTGTGGGCTTCCAGCTCACGGCCTACACCCACGGTCGGATCCGCGGGGACGGACACGATGGAAATTTCATAGGGTTCCCAGTTGATGGCCACCTCACACGGCCCGGCATACTTGCCGTTGGCGCTTGTGGACCCTGCTTCCACGACTTCCCAGTTGTTTACCCGGTAGCCGACGGACACTCCCTTCAGTGTGCCGGACTGGACCTTCCGGAAGATCACATCCGCGGCCTCATCGTCATCAAAGACAATGATGGCTTTCCCACGGTCGCCTTCGATCCACGCACGCTCGATCCTGCCAATAACGGAATACCGGTCGTGGTTAAAGAGCACCACACCGATCTCGTTCAGACGGGTCAGGTCGACGGCTCCGGGGCTGTGATCCAGGATCTCCGGACCGAACCACCTGGTATAGGGTTCCTCGCTGGAAAACGACAGCTCAACTTTTCTTTCGTTTCCTTCGCCCTCCAGCGCCCTGATCTGCCCGTTTAACTCACGGGTCAGGGATTCACCCGGCTTCGCCCTCTCCGCCCGCGTCTGCGCCTCCTGCGGCGTCGTCTCCGGTGTCATCTCCGCCTCCCGGTACAGCAGGCACGGTCTCGGCTTGCGGTACTGCGGGAACGGGCTCCGGCTCTTCATAGTCTGGATCGAGTTCTGTATTTTTCTTGTCATAGATGATTCCTCCGAGTTCTATGCCGCGCTCGCGGCCATATTCCAGGACAGTGGCCATATCGTCGATGGTCTGTCTCCAGTCCTGGCCATTCTCGGCAGCTGCCTGCTGGAAGGTCTTCTGCCCGGTCTGGACGGCAATCCGCATCGCGTTGACTTCCTTCAGCGGGTCAATCCACCTCTTCGGCGCCGCTACCCACTCATGGGTCAGGTACATGTCCTTTTTGTCCGGATCCCAGAAGTCCGGGATCTCGAACAGGCCGTACAGCACACCGGAAATCACAAAGGACTCGTACACCTCGTCAAGGAAGACCTCCGTGAACAATTCTTTGTCCTCGATGTAGGTCTGCTCGTCCTCGATGATGCCCTGACGGGCTGAGCTGTAGTTGCTCTGGCTCATGTCGCGGGATGTGGCCTCATACGAGAGCCCCTGCCCCGCACCGATCAGCCTCTGCTGCAGCTTGATGTACTGAGCGGCATCGGTGCCCTGGTTGGCAGGAGGCGTCACGCTCTGGATCTCGTCCCCCGCGTTCAATTCCTTGATCATGCCAGGGCTGATCGTCTTGCCGTCGTAGCTCACCCGCGGCTCCTGTGCCGCCTGGATGCCCCGGCCCATGCCGGAACCAACACCCACGGTCGGGATGGTCTTCTTGATAAAAATCGCCAGGCATGCCGCGATCCTCTCCTTGACCGATACCGCGGTCATAAATTCATTGGCGTCCCGGATCCGGCTGATCGTCGGCGCCAGGTCGGACATCTCCCGGATCTGTGACGGCCTGCGCTTGGAAAAGATAAAGATCATATCCTTCGCGGGGACATACACGGAGTCCATCTGGGAATATCCGTCGATGGTGTACTGGTGGATCCAGTAGCCAACCGGCTTGTTGTACGAGTTATACTCGATGCCGCCCACCACATGGTTGCCCTTGTGTTTCGGGGTCATCGCCGACGTGTCCAGCTCGTCCACTTCCAGGGCCTGCAGCCTCAGCGGCACGATGCCGCCGCGCATATAGCACTTTCGGAAAAGGATGCCGCCGTCAACCTTCTTCCGCTCAATGGCCATGCGGCCCATCTGCATGAGGCTCTGAGTCTCAGTGACGTCGCAGTACTTCCGCTTGCACCACTTCCGCCAGGCCTCTTCGATCTGCCGGTTCAGGGCCTCGTTGTCCGTCCTGGCCTGCAATGTCCAGCCCAGGCCTATGACGTTGCGCTTGTATGCCCCGACGACGCTGTTGGCCATGTCGGAGTTGCGCTCCAGATCCCTGGCTCTTGCCCGGACGACGTCCCGGTTGTACCGGTCGGTCTCTTCCGCGCTTTGGTTGATCACATGCCAGCCGGCATTCAGCCGGCCGTAATTTCCGGCATCGTAGCTGCGCATTTCGTTGAGGTTCTGCCGCCAGGCCTCACGCCTTGCCCCGGCCTCCGGAGAGATCCAGCCGATGATTTTGTCAAGTATGTTCACTGGGATCCCCTCCTATCGCGTGTCAAAGACGGCCACATAGGTGTTGTCTAACAGGCCGTCTGTCCCGGCATTCACCTGCGCCAGCAGATCGTTCCGCATGGCGTAGAGCTGTTTCAGGTCGCCCCTCACCAGCTGCCGGGAACCGATTCGGTAGCTTTGTCCCGTCAGGGTGATGGCGCTTATGGCTGCATTTACCTGCGCCAGCATCTCCTCAGGGGTATTTGTCGTGTCAGCCATACAGCCCTCCTTATATCCACTCATCCTGCTGCTTCAGCCAGCTGTCTTCCGGCTCCTGCTGCGGTGCTTCCACCTGCTCCTTCAACCCACGGATCTCCTGCAGATGCAGCATCCGCACTCCGAGGATGTCCGCCGCACACATCGCGTATACCTCACAGTCGAGGTAATGATTGTCAGCATGACTCACCTTCGGCACCCACCGCATGACCGTCTTGTTACCGCTCCGGACAGCAATCTTATGTTCTGCCGTTACCTGCTCGGCATAGTCCAGGTCGATGTTGCTGTGTACCATCCAGGAGCCCGTGCCGTTCTTCCTGCGCATCCGGGAGGCGATCATGTCCTTGTACTTCCCGCCGTCCACGATCACCAGCGGCAGGCCGGTCGCCCCGGATCCTGGCTTGTTGACGGAGCTGTGGCGGTAGTGCTCTGTCATCTCATGGGTCGCGCCCTTGCCGGCCACGGCCCATTCAGAATTCTGTACACAGAACTGATACACATCGTCCGAGTCATAGCCGGAGTCGATGATGGCCAAATTGACGATCATCGGCTGCCCGTCTTCCCGGATGTACTCCAGGTTCATGATCGATTCGATCTCCGCAAAGGACTGCACCTGCCCGTGCGCGATGTTTTGTGATGTCAGCAGGTCGCCCCAGGCCCGGATCGTGAAATACCGGCAGTCCTTCTGGACGTCGACGCCGGCGGTCAGCAGTTTCGCCCAGCTCGGCACCGTGTAGGCCGGCAGCGTCGTCTGCCTCTCCAGCACCAGGTCGCTGTCCGTCTTCAGCTTTGTGTTCTCCCACGGCTCAGCGAGCCAGGAATTCACAAAGTTCTGCAGCTTGTCCGGGTCTTCTTTGGACTCCATGAACTTTTTGGCGATCTCGGAAAACCTGACGAACGGGCTGTACAGTGTGTTCAGCCAGAAGCAAACCTTCCGGCCAAACCGGGAACGGCGCTCCACGATGCCCCAGTGTCCATGCTGCAGGGCCTGCGTCCGCTGCTGATCCGTGATCACGCCTCCGCATTCCTGGCAGATGTAAAAGGCAAATTCCGCCCGGTCCGTATCGCTCAGGCCATCACCGTCCTCTGCTTCAGGGAGTTCCGCAAGCTGTTTTTTGATCTCGTCCTCACCGTAGGCATCCACAAGGTCACGGTTCCTGCCCGGCCAGGTGAGCTGTGCGAATTTCAGTTCGATGGCAGCTCCGCAGTGCGGACAGGGGACGAAGTAATGCTTCTCGATGTCCGCGGACTCCTTAGCCTTCCAGATATGCCCGTCCCGCAGCGTCGGTGTGGATGTCTTGAAGATCTTCCTTCCCCGGAAGGTTTTCGTCCGCTCCTCTGCCAGGCTGACGGGATCGGCCTCTTTCTTGGACGCCCCAGGAAACTTGTCGATCTCGTCGATAAAGAGGTACTTCATGGCAAAGGACGCAACGCCGACGGGAGAATTCGAGCCGACCAGCTTGATCATGGCCTCATCGTGAAAGTCGATTTCCTGATCCTTGCTTTCCCGGTCGTACTTCTTCCGGATGGCCTCGCAGTCCTCGATCATGGGCTGTATCCGCTTGGTGCTGACGCTCTGGGCGATCGCATCCGTCGGATATACCACTTCGATCGGTGCGGGATCCTGGGCAACGGCGTAGAGCATCGCGTTCAGCATCCCGGCGGTGCCGCCCACCTGTGTGGGCTTCACAAAGATGATCTCTTCCACGTCGGGATCGTTGAAGGCGTCCATGATATCCACCAGGTACGGTGTCCGCCGGTTCGACCACGGCCCCGGCTCCGCGGAGGTCTTGCCGTTTAAGACAATGTTCTTCTCCGCCCACTCGGACACAGTCATCGTCTCCGGTGGCTTCAGCGCTTCCAGGGCGATCCGCTGGTATTCCTTCGTCGGGTATTTCGCCACCCGCTGCGCCTTCGGGCGGATCATTTCTCCGCCTTCTTCCGGGTGCGCTTCTTCTTCGGCGCCTCCTCAGCAGGAGGTTCATTGCCGGCCACCACAAAGGCCCGCAGCATCCTGGTTACCTCGTCGGACAGCTCTTTCTCGGTTCGGCTGACTTCCGTTGCTCGGATCTGGTCGCTTACCATGCCGATCAGCCTGGTCGGGATCGATAAAGCGAACCTCTTGAAGGTCGAGAAGAATTTCTGATAGTCCAGCATGACTTCTTCCCGACTGATGTAGTCGCCGGTGGCGATCTCCGTCTTGATCCGGTGCAGCTCCGCCTGGGATTCCTTCAGCGCCACCTCTGCTTCTAGCTTCGCCTGCTTCAGTGACGCCTCTTTATTGCTCGACTCCCTGCCGTAGGCCTTGGTCTTCAGGTGAGCGATATATCTCTGCATCGTCTCTCCGAGCATGTACTGCCGGCCGCGGCTGCCCTTAACCTGGTGGGACTCGATGATCCCCTCCTGCGTCAGCAGCTGCGTCTGCCGGACCGTTACTCCAAACAGGTGCGCGATCACCTCGACCCGGACATACATTTTGTTCAGTTCTTCCAGCACGGGATCCTGCTGTTTCTCTTCTGCCATCCGGGCCTCCTTTCGATCGAATTTGATGATTTTTCAGTCAAAATCAGCCGATTTAACACTTCTTATGATGCGAATCCGCCGATTTTTTTTGATTCGACCCCGAAAAAATATCGCGCTCAAAGCCCCGTACCGCCGAGATTTTTTCCGGAAGTACCTTTTTACCGTTTTCCGCCCGCCGCCCCCTCGACCATCGGACTGACCGCCAGGGAGAGCCCTCTGCCCGAGAGCCTGCGAAATCGAAATCGATCAGGCCCTACCCCCTCCCCCTGTTTGTTCGCTCAAAGCCTTGGCGGACGGGGACGTGGGTGGCGGGCAGCTACCCACAGGGGACAGCGCCGTGTGTGCCCGTGCTGCCATGTGCCTGCTGTGCTGTGTATACAGGCAGGCGGCAGGAAGGCAGGTGTGCCAGGGCTTACGCACTGACTGACAACCATGAGGCAGGACAGGCAGTGTGCTGTGTGTATCAATACAAAGCTGCAGCGATGGCAGGACGGACAGCCCGGTGTGGGGAGGTCACTGGGTACAGGCTGTCCGTGCGTTGCCAAAGCTGTAGGAAAATCCCGGGGAAATTCCTGGGATGTTATCCGGCGGGTCAACCACGGGGCTTCTTTTCAGCCGGTGACGATGGCTGATGTATCTGCTCCGGCGGCCGGCATCCTGTAGCTCTGAGGCGTTGCCACTGAGCCGATCGGCTATGTGCGGATCAGGTTATCCGTTCCTGCTCACTCAGATCTCCATCCTGGCCAGCAGGTGAGGCGGGTGCCCCTGCCTGCCTTGTCCTCTTCCCGCCTTTAAAAAATTCCTGAATAAAAATCCGGAAGCCCACCCCCGGGGCTTACTTTTAAACCCCGGTGATACACTCCCGGATGCTGCAGTGTATTTGACTCACGCCCACCGCCTGGCACTATTCAAGAAAGGAGGAAGAGGAAGACTGATCACCCCAATACAAAAGGCAGGGTGTTATGCCCTGCCCTCCGTAGGAGTAACCTGATGAAAAAATAGACTCACTGGCTCTGGTCGTCTGATCTCTGTGTCCCTCGCACACTTCGATCAATAGCATTATAGCACATCTAAAAGCGAAAAAAGTGCCATCTTTGCATGACTTGCCCTGCTCCGGGGCGTTTATCTCTCCCCCAGGTTTGCCGCTACCCTCCGGATCATCGTCCGGCATATCCGCTTCATCTGGCGCTCTGAGTATCCGGTATCCTGCAGATAATCGTACTGCCTGGGCTTCCGTCTGCTGCCCCACTGATCCTGCCAGAAACGCCGCCGAACCACCTCCCGCTGCTCCGGTGTCAGCAGGCACAGGGCCTCTTCCACCGCTTCGACCTCTGCCTTTAGCGCCTTAGTCCGCTGGCTGTCCACTAGGCGGATCGCGGCGTTTGCGGTCGGATCCGGATGCAGGGGCCTGCTGCCTGAGCTGCCCCTGTGCTCCGGGTCGTGCGTGGTGGCGGCGTCCTGGAGGGAGGCGAGCTCGTCTAGATTATCCTGATACCACAGTAAGACGTTGACTGCTCTCTGCCATGCCTTCCGTGATATGTCGCTATGTCGCATTGTTTTCGCCTCCCCCGTTCCGGCGTGTGTCAGTGTGTATCATCCCCGTCCGGCTTTCCGGCAAGGTAACAGTATTTCCCGCGGACCATCTGGATCCGGTGCAGGGCGCGGTCCGGGTAGTCAAAATCCGTGATACGGATGCCCTGCTTTTCCAGTAT
>ODAI011235446.1_pt1 | contig 23608 bp, 24 predicted proteins | sample 1539321 | NCBI WGS metagenome assembly ODAI01 (sample SAMN02144231, study PRJEB22623) | gut metagenome | biome: sheep rumen | host: Ovis aries | place: New Zealand | reverse complement strand
TTTCAGCAGGTTAGCAATCAGTTTTTCTTCAGCCTTATCCCGCTTCCGGCTATATTTTTTTGTGGGAGAGACTACAACCAGAGAGCGTTCCTGATTGTCCAGCAGAAGTTCCTGAATCAGATGCTCAACAAATCCTTTTTGACTGCGGACTTTTTCCGCAACTTTGTCAAAGGTTTCGCGCAGGTGGAATGATTTTTCTACATCAAAGCCGTAGAGCCAGGCATAAATGGGCCGGGTCATCAGGCGGAGGGCATAGGGACCATGAACCCGTTTTATTTCACACTGGGAATACTCCATGGTCATCAGGGTAGAATCAATGTCGTTCCGGGGAATGCCTTTTTTTACCAGATCAGAAAGAGTATCAAAAATCAGCTGCTGAACTTTTTCTTCATCCCCCTTCTTAACGCCCCGCAAACCTACGGTCAGAAGGCATTCATACTGAGAAGGATCAAGTCCAGTCTGGGGTGCCGTATCTTCGCCCAGACCGCTGTCCAGCAGGGCTTTTTGCAGGGGGGAACCATCGTGATTCAGCAGGATACCGGTGAGCACCTGATATTCATAAGCCTTTTCTGCATCCGGACAGGTTCCGAACCTCCAGTTTACAAGGACTGTGTTTTTTCCGCTTTCCTCTTCACCTGCAGGGCCTTCCTCATAAAGGGTAAGGGGTTTTTGAATGGGGGCTGGTCGAACGAGGGCAAGATGAGCATCCACATGAGCCTTACGGTTTTCCTCAGTATCAAGAGCCTGAGGATATTTTTTTTCAAGGCGGTCAAGAAAATTGTCCTGAAGAAAATCCAGCTGCTCCTCCGTCGGAATATTTCCGTAGAGGAATACAAAGCAGTTGTCGGGCCGGTACCATGTATCGTGAAAAGCCACCAGTTCTTCATGGGTAATCGTCGGAATTTCAAGGGGGTCGCCACCGGAGTCTTTTTCGTATACAGAACCGGCAAGCAGACTCCGTTCTGCCGCATCAGACGCCACGCTTTCAAAAGAAGAATAACTTCCCTTCATCTCGTTGTAAACGACACCCTGAATAGAAGGCTTTCCCTCCTCGTCCAGTTCCAGACGATGGGCTTCCTGCATAAAAATCTCTTTTTCCAGACGGGGAAAGAAAACCGCATCTCCGTAGACACTCATCAGATTAAAATAATCTGCCTTTACCATGGAACTTGCCGGAAAAACAGTGCGGTCAGGGTAGGTCATGGCATTGAGATAGGTTTTTACGCTCTGATTTGACAGGCGGATAAAGGGATCCTTAAGGGGAAAACGCTCTGAACCGCATAAAACAGAATGTTCAAGAATGTGGGCGGCACCGTTTCCCTTGGGGTTGGGCGTACGGAAGGCAAAAGAAAAAAGATTTTCATCCTCATCATTTACCAGATGCATGACTTCCAGGCCAGTCTTATGCCGCAGGTAGAGAGCCGTAGAGTGATAATCTTTTACCGGAAATACAGAAATGACTGTAAATTTTCCATATTTGTCGCCTTTCTTAAAATGCAATGTATTCTCAGACATATATTTCGTCGTCCCGTCCTTTGATAATCAGTTCGCCGTCTTCCCATGCCCGGCGCAGGGTGCTGAAAAACTGTGATGTAATTTTTTCGCAGTCGCTTCTCAGCATAGGCTTTTTTGCCTGCTCTTCGTCCAGAATAATTCCGGCCCGATTCTGGCTTACGTTGTGCAGGATTTTTTTGCGGAAATCATCATCTTTGCCCGCAATTAAGAATGCAAGGTCAGTATCGCTCATCGAACGCAGGTAGTTCTGCAGATAGCGGTCATCTGCATTCAGAATGTCGCCGGCAGTAAAGAGTCTTTCCCGTAAATCTGCGCCCAAATCCGGGTCCTGGCTTGAAAGCCGGCTCAAAATGGCGTCTTCGTTTTCCGGCGACATCTGCTTGAGAATCTGGGCCAGGGCATTTCTTCCGTCTATGCTGTCTGATTTTTCCACTACAATAGAATTCAGTTTTTCCCTCATGGCAGCATCCACCCGCTTTACAACTTCAGGTGAAATCTGCTTAAGGCGGGCAAGACGCATGACCACATCTTTTTTTTCATCATCAGGCAGAGCCGTTATCACCTGGGCAGAGACTTTTGGCTGTAAATAACTGAGCACAAGAGCCCGTACTGCCCCGCCCTCGTCTTTTAAGAGCAGACCGATTTTTTCTGCACTTGCTTCCGACAGATATTCAAAAGGCTTTCCGTCAGCAAAAGGCACGGACTTTTCCAGCAGACTTGCCGCTTTTTCCGAACCGAATGCCTTTTCCAGCATATTTCTTGCAGTCTCAATGCCGCCGTCTTCCCGCGACTTCTGCAGCAGGGACTGAAACTCAGCCAGAATTGATTGTGCTTCCTCCGGTTCCACACGGCGGATTGAAGCCAGTTCCGGTACAATTTTTTCTATTTGTTCTTCTGTAAGGTGCGGCATGATTTTTGCCGCTTCGTTTTCGCCAATCAGCAGGAGGAATTTTGCCACACGACGGTATACAGATTCTTTTCCGTCTGCAGCAGGCGGCTGGACAGGAACTTTTAAAAGTCCGCCCTGAGTCAGAGCCTTTACCGCAATTGAAGCACTCTCTTTTGACGAACTCGCTATTGATGCGGCATCCTGAGATCTTTCGCTGTCTGATTTTGCCAGATTTTGATATGCATTCAGACGTCTGTCATTCAGATTCATGCTACTACTATAGCATATTTTTATGCGATTTTAAACAGTTTTTCGATATCAGGCTCACGGACGACCAGAACATTACAGCGGGCATTTGCAATAATATCGCCGTTGTTTGCAGAAATCGTATCATGCTCTCTGCCAGAGAAAGCTGTGTCATGCTCTTTTCCGCCCAGAAGAATGGCAGAAGCCTTAAAGTCATCGGCAGCCTTGATGATTTCAGAAAAAATTGCACCCCGGCGCAGTTCAGTTTCGATTTTTACATCTTTCTGCTTTGCAAGATCGGCTACATAATCCAGATAACGCTTGCCGTCACTTTCCAGACTTGCCTCGTAGTCCGCACTTTCTTCGCTGATAAAGAATTTGCTCAGCGTAAGCTGTCTGATTGTTGCCGTATCAACAACATAAATAGCCTTGAGCTCACACTTGTACTGCTTAGCCATCAAAATGGCATACATGGCGGCATGAATTGAACGGTCTGAACCATTAACTGCGACAATCAGTTTTTGCAAAAGCGGTTTTATCACTGGACGGCCTCGTTATTCTTTCTGTTTTTAAGTGATTTCAGGACGAACACATTTTCGCGTTCACGTTCTTCCAGTACACTTTCGATATAGGTTTTAGTTTCTTTGTTCTGCGGAATAATCATCTTATCCAGGGCATTTACCCGCCGCTGGGTCTTTTTGACTTCATTTGCAAGCCGCCATACAATCGTGCGGATTGAAGCCATCTGGGTCAGAAGATTGAGCAACTTAAAGAAAGAAACCGTTACCTTATCAGTATCGGCAAATGTTCCCACAAAAGAATAGAAAAGCTGCTGCTGAGGAAGTTCGACTTCTATTGAAGAAAAACTCATTCCGCCTGCAACTACCGGCTTTTCCTTTATCGTAAAATCATATTTTACCGCATGGGCAATTCTTTCCGTACGGTCTCCGCCTACAGCCATAAGCATGTGACGCAAAGCCGGGTATGCCTCACCGATTGCCTTGTCGATGTCACGCTCCAGAAGAGTCACCTGCTCCACAAGGCGCATCAGTTCCATAACAAGAATTTCGCGTTTCTGTTCCAGAAGGTCATAACCGTCTGTCGCTACAGAAAGCTGTTCTTTTATGGCGAGAAGATTTGATTTTGTCGGCGCAATATTTAACTTTGCCACAGACTAGTCCTTGGGCATGTACTTTTCAATTAGTTCAGGCTTAATGCGCGTCAGGTCTGCCTTAGGCAGCATCTTCAGCAGTTTCCAGCCTAAGTCCAGTGTTTCTGCGATGGAACGGTCTTCACGCTCGCCCTGCGTAAAGAACTGACCTTCCAGTGCATCACCGAATTTCATGTACATCTTGTCTTCGGCACCCAGTTCTTCCTCACCGATGATTGCGGCAAGATTGCGGATATTCTTTACCTTTGAATAGGCCGCAAAAAGCTGACTTGAAACTGCCGCATGGTCTTCGCGGGTCATACCTTCACCGATACCGTCTTTCATCAAACGGGACAGACTGGGAAGTCCTGCTACCGGCGGATACACACCTTTCTGGCTCAACTCACGGTCAAGAACAATCTGACCTTCGGTAATATAACCGGTCAGGTCAGGAATCGGATGTGAAATATCATCGTTGGGCATGGTCAGAATCGGAATCTGGGTAATAGAACCGGTAGAACCCTTGATTTTTCCAGCCCTTTCGTACAATTCAGCAAGGTCAGAATAGAGATAGCCGGGATAGCCCTTACGTCCGGGAACTTCACCGCGGGTGGTAGAAATTTCGCGCAAAGCCTCGCAATAGTTGGTCATATCAGTCATTACAACCAGAACGTGCATGTTCTTCTTAAATGCCAGATATTCTGCGGCCGTCAATGCACAGCGGGGCGTAATGATACGCTCAATAGAGGGCGCATCGGCAAGAGACTGGAACATGACAACCTTACTCAGAACGCCGCTCTCCTCAAAAGAGTTGATGAAGAACTGAGCCTGGTCGTATTTGATACCCATGCCTGCAAAAACCATAACGAACTGTTCGTCGCTGTTCAGAATCTTTGCCTGGCGGATAATCTGGGCGGCCAGTCTGTTGTGAGGAAGACCGTTTCCAGAAAAAATCGGCAGTTTCTGTCCGCGAATCAGGGTGTTCATGCCGTCGATTGAAGAAATTCCAGTCTGAATAAAATCCCTAGGATAGACACGGGCATAAGGATTTATAGGCATGCCGTTTACGTCAATCTTTTCGCTGGACACGATGGGCGGAAGTCCGTCAATGGGTTCTCCCAGACCGTTAAAAATGCGTCCCAAAAGTCCCTCGCCTACACGAAGTTCAAGTCTCTGCTCCAGAAACTCAACGCTTGTGTCGTTCAGGTCAAGTCCGGTTGTCGTACCGAAAATCTGTACGACTGCCGTTTCTTCATTCAGGTCTATGACACGTCCCGTACGCTTCTGACCATTCTTGTCGCGGACGTATACTGTTTCGTTAAAAAAGACATTTTCACTCCGGCGGACAACAATAATCGGACCGTCTACAGATGATATGCCTCTATATTCAATTCCCTTCATTTTCTACTCCAAAGGAGGACTTATTCCCCCGCTAGACCTGCGGTTTTTTACCGCTTGTACATCCGCTCCAGTTCACCCATCTGGCTTTCCAGATGACCTTCAATATCCTTAATCATTTCCAGTTTGTCGTTTGGAACCGTAGACTTAATACGGACGATTTCCTCACGCACAGGAAGCGCATTGACTTTCATAAGCGGTGCCCCCTGTTTGATGGCAGAAAGAGCCCGGTGGTAAAAGTCCATCATCAGCACCAGAATGGCAATCTGCTTTTCAGGCACGGAATAGACATCCACTGCGTCAAAGGCACTCTGCTGCAGGAAGCCGTTTTTAATCATTTCCGCAACCGTCAGAACCAGTCTTTCACTGTCAGGCAGAGCGTCAGGTCCAATCAGGCGGACAATCTGCTGCAGACGCTGTTCCTTTTTGAGCAGTTCCAGTGCAGACAGACGGATTTCTGCCCATTTGGGATCAAGTTTATCCCACCACTCACGGATTTCCTCAGCATATTCCGAGTAACTTTCAATCCAGCCGATAGCCGGATAATGGCGGGCGTTTGCCAGTTCCCTGTCCAGAGCCCAGAAACAGCGGATAAAACGCTTGGTGTGCTGGGTAACAGGCTCAGAAAAGTCACCGCCCGGTGGTGAAACTGCACCGATAACAGAAACTGAACCTTCTTTTCCACAGAGGGAATCCACACGGCCTGCCCGTTCATAGAATTCAGCAAGGCGGGTGGGAAGATATGCAGGGAAGCCTTCTTCAGCCGGCATTTCTTCCATACGGCCGGAAAGTTCGCGAAGAGCCTCTGCCCAGCGGGAAGTTGAGTCAGCCATGATTGCAACATGCATTCCCATATCCCTGTAGTATTCTGCAAGAGTAATGCCTGAATACAGAGAAACTTCACGAGCCGCAACCGGCATATTTGATGTATTCGCAATCAAAATCGTGCGTTCCATAAGGGAACGTCCTGTACGCGGGTCAATCAGCGTAGGAAATTCCGTAAGAACGTCAGTCATCTCGTTTCCGCGTTCACCGCAACCGATGTAGACAATCAGGTCAGCATCGCACCACTTTGCAATGGCGTGCTGGGTCATAGTCTTTCCTGTACCAAATCCGCCGGGAATTGCAGCCGTACCGCCCTTGCTCAGGGGGAAGAAAACGTCAATAACACGCTGTCCGGTTACAAGAGGCTGGCTAACAGTCAGTTTTTTCTGATAGGGACGCGGACGGCGGAGTGGCCAGTAGTGGCTCAGTTTGATTTCCTCGTCAAATTCAGTGGTTGCAATGACATCATCCACCGTGTATTCGCCTGCGCCCTTAAAGGTCTTGAGGGTGCGTCCGCGGATCATGGGCGGTACCATAATTGCGTGCCTGATTGAAGAAGTTTCCTGCACATAGCCCAGCACCAGTCCGGGAGCAATTGCAGCACCTTGCGCAATGCCTTCCGCAACTTCCAGTTTCCAGGTCTTCTTTACATCCAGAGGCTCAGTTCTTACGCCGGGAGCAAGAAAGGCACCGGAATCATTAAAAAGAGCTTCCAGAGGACGCTGAATTCCATCATAAATCGTGCCAACCAGTCCGGGACCCAGGCGCAGGGAGAGAGGACGTTCAAAAGAAGTCACTTCCTCACCTATTTCCATTCCTGTGTCATCTTCGTATACCTGAATGGTCGCCTTGCCTTTGTTCTGGCGGATGATTTCACCAATCAGTTTTTTCTTACCTACATCAACAACATCATACAGACCGCAGCCTTCCAGCCCTTCAGAATAGACAATCGGTCCTGAAATGCGGGTTATCTTACCGCTAATCATTCGGGCAACCTCCCGCCAAATAAAGTAGTTGCAAGTTCATTGCTGTATCTATCTTCAATTTCGCCCACCAGCTGATCAATAGTCAGACGTACGCGAACGGATGAATCTTCACTTTCAAGAATGATGCCTTTGTGAACATTGTTCATCAGAACGGCTTCATCACCAGATTTTTCAAATGTCGTCTCAGTACATGAGAGAACCTGCTTTGATTCAAGATGTTTTTCAAGCAGTTTTTTTGCATCTGCCGCAGAAATACCAAAGACGAGTGCATGTACATTTTTTCCTGTCAGGGCATGTTTAGAACGCACAAGCATTGATTCAATCAAAGAAAGCTGCTTTTCCTGGCCCAGTTTTTCCAGATATGCGTTAAAAGCGTCCGCAACAGAACTCGTATAAAAAGAAACACGATAACGTTCCTGTTCCAGCGGAAGGGCAGCGTCACGATTCTTTTTGAAAGTGGCAATTTTTGCGTCGTAATATGTTTTTTTCTGTTCTGACGCTTCTTTTACCCTGCCGTCTACCGCATCAAGCAGTTTCTGACATTCTGCATCAGCATCGGACAAAAGACGCTCTGCCTTTTTGCGGGCATCAGCCTCAATTTCCTTGTCCAGTATCTCAGTTGAACGAAGTTCTTCCATTTCTTTTCCTTATACTCGTATTCGTTCCCTAGACCGAAATTCCAACGGCTTCGCGGATGGCATCTGTAAGGGATTTTTTGCCCTTCATGTGTCCGCCAAGCCCCGGTATCTCCACAATCAACGGATAATCAGCCTTTTTCTGCCAGGCAAGAACTTCTGATTCCAGCATGGCAGAAACTTCTTCCGTCAAAATCAGTACTTTGGGTCTTTCTGGCGAAGGCAGGCCCATTACTCCACCCTGTCCGGTCACGCGGTTAAAGGCCTCCAGCGCTTCATCACGATTCAATGCAACCGTGCCGTCCACGCCGACCAGCTTAAAGCCGAGAATAAGTTCCCTTTCGCCAATAACAAAGTATTCCAAAGCTATTTCCCAAAAACGCTGATAAAATTACAGAATGATAATTAAAAGGGCAACAAGGAAGCCCCAGAGACAGATACCTTCCGCCAGACCGACGAAGGGAAGAGCCTTTCCGCTCAATTCTGCATTTTCGCTCATTGCGCCCATTGCGGCAGAACCGATTTTACCAACAGCCATACCGCCGGCAATACAAGCCAGACCAACTGCAATAGCAGCGGCGATAAATTTAATGCTGCCACTATCTTTCTTTGCATTTTCTGCCTGAGCCGGAGCTTCTGATGCGGGAGCCTGTGTCACCGCTGTTTCCTGTGCAGTAGCCTGTTCTGTTGTAGCAGAAGCCTGAGCAAACAAACCTGCAACGCTCACCAGAAGCAATGCAGCAACAATAGTAAAAACCTTCTTATTCATAGTGTTACCTCACTCAAGATTTATACTCAAACACGAACGGTTTAAATTCGCGTCCAGTTTCATTAAAGAATTTCGAGAAGAACTCGTAATATTGCAGACGGACAACCTGAATTGCCACAATCATGCCTTCCAGAACGATAACGATGGCATTACCGATGATAAGAATCAGCACACCGCCTATACCGCCAACCATCTCCGTCATCGTGTAGATGATATAGCCCAGAACCGCATGTGAAAGCGCAAAGGCACCGACACGCACAAAACTGATTGAACTTGAAAGATAGGTTGAAACCAGTTCAATAATTTCAACTACACCGCCGATGACCATGGCACCCACACCGTTTTCCAGCACAGGACGCTCACCGTCAACCAGTCTTTCAAAAGGCTCTCCGAATGCCGCAAAAAAGACAAAAAGTCCGATAATAACCCAGTCGTAGACAGCAGGACTGTGCTTAAATGCCGCAATCCTGATAACAAGTGCCACCACATACCAGAAGAAGCAGGCGCCTGCCAGACCAGTTTTTCCAAAGAAAGCCTTTCCAAAATGCCGGTGGGTAATATTGTTGATGATATTGATAATCAGACCAACAGTATTGATGATAAAGCCGATACCGATGGTAACGCCAAAGATACCGAAAATCATCTTGATGTAAGCAGGTCCGGTCGGACTGAAATCCAGAATTCTTTCCCTTGGCTCTCCAAAAAGACCTGTCACCCATCTTGCAAAGGGCTCCAGTACGCTTTCCGTAGCAAAGAATTCACCGGTAAGCAGACCCATTATCATACTTGAACAGCCGATTGCCATAAAAATGGGTGCAAATTTATTCCAGCCGCCCGCTTTTACTACCTTAAAGGCCATGAGAAGACCCGCGATAAAGAAGACCAGTCCCTGCCCCGCATCTCCAAACATAATGCCAAAGAGAAGAGTAAAGAATATGGCAACAAAGGGCGTGGGGTCAATATTACCGTAGAGGGGTGAGCCATAACTGAAAATCATGCGCTCAAAGGCACCCACCAGTTTTCCGTGCGTGAGTTTTACAGGAACCTTTTCCTCTCCCCGGGCGACAGAGGGCACTTCCTGAGGCTGATAGACGCGGATTGCAATTCTACCTTCGGTAAGTTTATCCAGATCATTCATCATCTGATGACTGTCGCTTTCGGGAATCCAGCCTGTAATGCGGTAAACAAGGGATGTAGACTCAAGTCCGTTACGAATCGTCTGAATCTGTCCGCCGATAGAAAATTTTGCAAGCAGGGCTTTAAGAATCGCCTCATGCGTTGCAGCAAAATTGCGTTTTTCTTCGCAAATAGTTTCCAGTACGGCTTCGGCAGCTTCCTGCTCTTTTGCAAGCGAAAGGAGTACGTCATCAGGAATACCCTTAAAGTCCTTGGGGATTTCCAGATTGACAAAGCCGAATTTTTTAAGTTCATTATCCAGTGCAAAACGGGCTTTTTTGGAAGATGCAGCCAGAACCCGGGATTTATCCTCACCCAGAGGAACGATTACTGCGCGGCCTTTCAGATCTGCCTTGATTTCTTCCAGAGCAGAAGGATCTATGCGTCCGATACGAAGTGAAAGGAAAGAAAGATGATCCAGTTCTGAATAGGGAACCTTGAGGTTGGCAAAAGCATGAGCCTCGCTGTTAGCATCCTTTATGCGCTTTACTTCTTCTGACTGTTTTAGTTCCCGGCCGTGAAGTTCTTCTATAGTAGCAATCAGTTTTTTTGCAAGGGCGCGGTCATCATCGTTGGGAAATGTCGTAGAGGCCATATCCTCTGCAGAAAAATCTTCACTCAGGAGGTATATGCGGGCCTTCTGCAGTTCATTAAAGGTGTCTGCGTCAGGATTTCTGCTTTCACCCTCTTTTGTCTGAGATTTCTTTTCAATGTTTGCCGGATGGCCATGTTCCTGAAACTGAAAATTGCCATTCTTTGCCAAAAACTCCACGACAGAGTTGATGTCATCTTTGAGAACCATCAGCTCAACAAGCCGCATAGGAGTTGTTCTAGCCATACATTACCTCCACAATCTCATTTTGCCGATGGCAGGGACGCGCCGGCTGCAGTAAGCACCTCATCCGCATCTACATTCAAGCGTAAGCCTTCCGCAACAGAGCGGATATAACTCAACTCATTCTGTTTTATCTTAAACCAGGAAAAAAGCACCATCGCCGTGTCCGGATTCTTATGGAAGGCACGAAGTGCACGCTGATTCAAATCCCGGCGCATCATGTTTTCCACCCAGCAGGGGTCAACTTCCCACACTACTCCGTCCTCATGAGGATTCAAAAAGTCAGCATACTTCCAGCCGCTCCATGCATCCCATGAATCAGTCTCCTTGTCCAGAATAGCAAGGGCATCCCGGGCAAACAAGTCAGTTTTCCTGCCGGAAAAGCGGCCCGATGCAGCATCCATACTCTTCTCATAGAAAAGCATATCCGCAATTTTTTCACCATCATACTTATAGAAGACTTTGAGGCGCAAAGTCCACATGATGTTCTGATACACTACTTCCCGGCGGACAAAATCCAGCATCAGTTCTCTTTCTGCAAGGGGAACTTTTTTTGCAGATTCCCACAGATGAGCGATATACTGCATATCCAGTCTCTGGTCGATTGCCTGCTGTTCTGAACTTTTAGGCGGTTTATTATACCACGAAACAGAAGAATTTGCAGTCATTGCCGCCAGATCCGGCCAGTATTTGTAAGCGATGCGGGAATAAGAGCCTATGTCCACCAGGTCCGGCATGACATTTTCCTTATAGCAGAGAGCCGCACCGATTTCCTTTAAATTTTCGTAATCATAAGAACGCAAAAGTGTGATAAGCACTTCGTCCGGCTCAGAATAATTTTCCAGAAGCCCCGTATACTGGGCAACAAAATTTTTCTGGGCTTTTGTTTCAATTACTTTTGCAAGCATAGGCTCCGGAATAGCCGGTACTTCATCATCAAAAAGAAGGCCGTAGAGTTCCCGAAGAGATTTTACAGAGAAAAGTTTTTCAGCGCGCGACCCGACAAAAGATTTTGCAAGCATGCCGCTCGCTTTTGCGTAAACATAAGCACTTGCTGCAGAACGATCCATAGGGCACCGCCTCAGCTTGCAAAAAGAACTTTATCAAGCAGCTTATTAAAGGAAGGAATATCTTTTGCTGCAGATGAAAGCCCTTCTTTATAGGCAGCCACATCTGCATCATATTTCTGTGTTATTGCGGCAATTTCTGAAGCAAGGCGTTTTTCTTCATCAGCAACAATCACATCGTATTGTGCCTTAAAATTCTGATCAGCCTGATTTTTTGCCGCAGAAATACGTTTATCTGCCTCTACCTGTGCCTGAGAAAGCACAGCAGAAGCAGTACGTTCTATGTCGAGAAGATGACCAATGATATCAGCTTCTTGCTCAGCCATTAATACTCACCTACAAAAATTAGTTTGCAGCACTCTCTGATGTTTTTTCTGAAGCAGAATCTGCGTTTTTCCACCATTCGCTGGCTTTTTCTGTTGTGGCAGCTTCTGCATTTTCTGCAGTTTCAGCACTTGCTTCTACAGCCTGTGCTTCAGCGGCTACGGCAGCAAGATTTGCACCTGCATCCTTCTTTTTATTCAGCAAAGCGATAAAGAATGTTGCGACAAAGAACAAAACAACCAGAACAGCCGTTGTCTTTGTAAGCACAGAAGCGGAATGTGAGCCGAAAGCAGCAGAGTTTCCGCCACCAAGAAGACCGCCCATACCGCTGTTGTCCTGATCCTGAACCAAAACCAGCAGGATAGCAAGAACACAGATGATTACAAACGCAACCAAAAGAATAACGCTAATTGCACCCATTTTTATTACTCCAAAAACGATATCGTATATATGTTCTAAGAGTGTACCAAAAAAATACCGTTAGGTCAATAAATGCCCTTCTCCTATTCTGAAAGTTTTCCAAGAAGAGCCCTGCAGCCCGCCATTACATCCTGATAGGTGTCTTCAAAATTTCCGGTATACCAGGGATCCGCCACATCCCGGGAGAGTCCGCAGTATTCCAGCAGCTTATGAACCTTACAGTCTCCGTCTCCGCTGAAAAGGTAATTCATATCGTCTATATTTTCCTCATCCATGCAGATTATCAGATCATAGTCGGCATAGTCAGCACGGGTAGCAAGGCGGGCATAATGCTCCGTAAAAGGAATATTATAATAGCGGAGGACTTGGCGGGTACCCCTGTGGATACCGCAGCCGATTGCATCCCGCTGAGCCGCCGCAGAATCAATGTAAAAATCAGCATCCCGTCCCGCCTGATGAACAAGGTGTTTCATAATCATTTCGGCCATGGGTGAGCGGCAGATGTTCCCGTGACAAATAAAAAGAATTTTATGCATAGTCTAAAATAATTCACTGTGTGAGGCAATTCTGAAGGCGGTCAGAATCAAAATATTCTTATCCAACTCGTAGATAAGCAACAAATCAGGCTTTACGTGACAATCACGCAAGCCCCTCAATCTGCCTTTTAAAGGATGGTCTTTATGCTTTGGCTCAAGTTTCTGCCCCGCAAGCAACTTGTCAATAACTGCATCAACCAGTACTTTATCATCAGCGCACAATTTACCGTAATCACGGTCAAAACTCGTTGTGGTCGCTAACTTATACGCTGCCATGTGCCGCCCTGTACTCCGCCATAGAAGCGTATGTCCTCAGATTTCCTATCGCAAACTGTTGTTTTATCTCCGCACGCTCTGCGAGCAGTTGGTCTACGAACTCATCTTTTTTTTGAATCTTGACCCTCGATTGTGGCGACAGTTTTATGACGCTTTTTATTGCGTTCAGCAACGAGTCGTCAGCATTTTCAATCGTCATACTTACGGTCATAGACACCTCTTTCTATATGCTATCACATCTTTGGGTAAAAGGCAAGGTTATTTTCTTGCTTTTTGTATAGTATTATGTTAAAATCTCTTATGCTCAAGAGAAGTGGTTTCGCAGATCTGCCCCTGCATACGGGTACGGTGCCAAAATGGCTTGCCGACCGCATGATGGCTCTGGGAACGGAAATTATAGAAGCCCTGCTCATCAACTACGGAAAACGTGAAGTTCTGCGCCGCCTCTCAGATCCCCTCTGGTTTCAGTCTCTGGGAGCAGTGCTGGGCATGGACTGGCATTCCAGCGGCATCACAACCAGTGTCATGTATGCCTTAAAAAGAGGAATCAATGCCCGGGCCAGAGAATTTGGACTGGTAGTCTGCGGCGGCCGGGGAAAATATTCGCGCAAAACACCCGAACAGATTGACTGGGTTTGCAATGCCAGCGGCCTGAACGGAGGAGAACTGATAAGAGCCAGCAAACTCTGCGCCAAAGTAGACAATACTGCCGTCCAGGACGGATTTCAGCTTTACCAGCATAATTTCATTCTTTCAGACCAGGGGGACTGGGCAGTCATTCAGCAGGGCATGAACACTAAAAGTCAGACGGCAAGGCGATACCACTGGTGCTCAGCAGACATAAAATCCTTTGTAGACCAGCCCCACTCCGCCGTTACAGGAGAAAACAGGGGAAAAATCCTCAACCTGACTGATTCCATGGCAGCAGACACAAGGACTTCAATTCTTTCGCTGAGTCACGAAAATCCTGACCAGATGCTTAAAGAAATTGCCAAGATAAGCGGAAATGATTTGATGAAACAGGGCTCACTTTTTGAAGAAGCGGGAGATAAGGCAGAGTCTCCTTCATGGCAGGCTGAAAACATCATCATTGAAAAGAGCCGCAATCTGACTATGCCTGCTCATCATGATGTAAGGGCTGAAGACCTGGACTTAAAGCGTCTGGGTGGCGTACTTGCCACAGCCTATGGCGAAAACAATCCTGATTTTGAAAGTCTTTTACTTACGCCAGGGCTAGGTCCACGCACCCTGCAAAGCCTTACCCTGGTGAGCGAAGTGATTTACGGAACGCCTTCCAGATTCAATGACCCTGCCCGCTTCAGTTTTGCCCACGGAGGAAAAGACGGACACCCCTTCCCTGTGCCGACAAAAATCTACGACGAGTCTATTCGCGTACTGGGAGACAGCATAGAAAAATCAAAACTGGGATACAATGATAAGAGCGAGTGCCTTAAGCGACTGCATGCCACCGCCCTTCAGATTGAAGCAAAGTGCGACCCCATGGCAGACTTTGACGCCACCATAGCGCGGGAAAAAGAACATTCTCACGAATGGGGCGGAAGAACCTGCATGGGAGAGGTCTAATCAGTTTTAGCCGACGATATCCCGTACAAAGCGAAGTGATTTAGGAACGTCCTTTACACCTTCAAAAATCAGGTAAGCGTCCGGGCACTCAGCCTTAACAAGGGGAAGCAAATCTTTCCAGCCCATAAGACCGTCACCTAAGGGAGCGATTTCCAGTTCATCGCCTTTTACCAGATAGTCTTTCATGTGGAAGCCGAAGATTTTTCCCTTAAAGAGTTTTAAACATGTTTCAAAAATCCGGGTACGATCTTCGTGATTTCCGATATAGAGATAATTATAGATATCCACGATAAAACGGAAGTTATTCTGGCCGGGATCTATTTCATCAGCCAGACGCTTGAGCTGCTCGGGCTTATACATACAGTGTCCCCAGGCGCCTTCCAGAGCCATACAGACTCCAGCCTCTTTTGCGATAGCCGGCATGGGGGCAAAAATATTCACCACTTCCTTAAAAGCTTCTTCCGTCTGATTTTTGGGATTGTAGGTCCACTTGTCATCGTTGTAACTGCCGGTTTCTGAGGCAACACATTTTGCGCCGAATTCGGCAGCATGGCGCAGGTGGTCAGCATACTTGTCTGCACCTGCCTTTACCTTGTTTTTATCAGAGTGAACGGGATTAAAATACGCGCCCAGCAGGGGGATTTCTACACCATGGTCATTAAAACCGTGACGAATCTCACTGACAGTCTGAGGGGTAAGAGTGCCGGGATTTCCGTTCTGTCCTTCAACTGCCTTGGCAATGGCAAGCTGAACACCGTCAAACCCCCATTCATGGGCTGTTGAACCAAGCCAGTCTGCACTGCCCTTTCCGATGTCATGGGGGCGTATTAAAATCTTCATATTTACTTCTCCCGGATAAAACTATTCCGTCAGGTTTTTCTTAAGTTTTGCAATATCTTCTGAAGAAAGTCCTACAGTCTTTGTCAGATAGAGTTCAGCCAGAGACTGAACATTGCTGTCAGTTACTTTTTTTCCGCCGCTGATGTCTATAAACATCTGCGAGACAGATTTACTGATGGCAAAATACTGAGTAGATGTTTTTTTGAGTCCGTACAGGTTTTCATAACTCAGCATATAGTCATTGTTCATTTCTTCAATTGTTGCTCCGCTTAGGGCTTCCAGTACAGCACAGACAAAACCGGTTCTGATGCGGCCTTCCTTTCCATGAACAAGATAGGGGCCCGGATGGTTTGCCATAAAATGCAGGGCAGCATTAAGTTTCTTTGCAAAAACCTTGTCCTTATAGGCTGCACCCATATTGAGGAAAACTACGTTTCCTTTTGTGGCAAGATTGGAATAAAAAGGAAACATAGACATTTTGCCCGCACCTGAACTTTCTGTATCTGCAAGATTAACAATCGTCTGAACTCCTGTTTTTGAAAGCAGGTCTGCTGCATAGGGAGCGCGTGAGTCACCGCCAATAGGATTTACAGAACGGTAGAGGCGATTTTCTGCGATTTTCCCTACTTTGACCGGGCGCCAGTTAGCAAAAACTTCATCCATATCATAATCAGCACGGCGTTCGCTCTTTTTAAGCAGGCGGGACTGATAGGTACGCAGATAGCCCAGTTTTTCTTTCATAGTGATTACAACGGTATCTCCGATTTTTGCACCACTCTTCTGCTCAAGGTTGCCCATATTGATTGCCAGGGACACTTCCTGCTCATTTATGCGTACAAGATAATCACCGTTATCTACATCTGTGTAATTTTTACCGATGGCGGCATCAAACTTAAAAGAGCCGACTTTTACAGAAACAAGGTCACCAAGGCCAAAATCATTGGCAGAGAAAAGATTTCCGGTAATCTTAAGGTTGATGTTTCCGTGTTTATCAAAAGAATCAACTTCAGTCTTTACGCTGGCAGTCTTTGCAGCAAAGATTGAAGAAACTGCAAGGAAGAATACCGCAGTAAAAGCTAATACATTTTTCATAGATTTCATACAGATATACCTCTTATTTCTATAATAGCACTGTTTCGTTTTTTATGCTATCCACAAGACAAAAAAAATCTCGGAAAGCAGGTTCTGAGAATTCGACACAGATACACAGGGATTAACACAGATAGGACACAGATAATAAAAAAATATCTGTGCCTCATCCGCGTGCATACGTCGCTTGCGCTCCGTTTGCGTAAGCGGAAGTTATTGACGTTTGTGCCAGGGGCACATATGCATCTATGCTTATCTGTGTCCCATCTGACCCTATCTGAGTCCATCTGTGTCTATACAAAAGGGGGATGTTATTTGTAAAGAAGGAAAATGGCGGGAATTTTTTGAAAGTCGGGAAGCTTGTCTTTTTTCCACTGGGCAACGGTTTTTGTTCTGATGTATTCCTGCTCCGTTGTGATTCCCACTGCCACGCAGATTTTTGTATCCGGGCGGCAGGCGGAAAGCAGAGACTCCAGCATTTTTGCATTGCGGTAGGGAGCCTCAATAAAAATCTGTGTCTGATTTTCCTTATATGCCCGGCTTTCAAGCTGACGGATTTTTGACGCACGCTCAGCAGGCTTAACCGGAAGATAACCGTTGAATGCAAAATTCTGACCGTTAAAGCCGCTTGCCATAAGGGAAAGAATAATTGAAGAAGGACCGACCAGGGGTACAACAGGAAGATTTTTCTTCTGGGCAAGGGCAACAGCGGCGGCTCCAGGGTCAGCAACAGCAGGACAGCCCGCCTCTGAAATCACGCCCATGGGCTCACCTTTTTCCAGAGGACCAAGGATATGCGTGATTTTTGTAAGGTCTGTATGTTCGTTTAACTCAAAAAAAGTTAAGGTATCAATATCAATGGAAGAATCTGTCTTTTTTAGAAATCTGCGGGCAGAACGAATATCTTCTACAATAAAGTGTTTAATTGAAGAAACAATGGAACGGTTATAGGAAGGCAGAACCTGCTCCAGAGGATTTTCACCCAGGGGAACAGGTATCAGATACAGGGCAGCATCTATTTTTTTTGCAGCATCCATTACCGTTACAGTCCTTCAGCAGAAAGATTACTTTTTTTTGCCGAAAATTCTGAGCAGGGCAAGCAGAATATTGATAAAATCAAGATAGAATTCAAGGGCTGCAAGGATGGAAACTTTTTTGTAGTCATCCGTATTGCGGGCATATTCAGCAGTCTTCAGAATTTTCTGAGCATCGTAGGCGGTAAGGGCTGTAAAGATGATGACGATTGCAAAAGAAACAAGCATGTCCATCATGGGAAGGGGCGTCTTTGTAAAGAAAGAAATAAACCAGCCCGTAGCAGAAGCGATAATCACACCAAGCAGGGCCATCATCAGGTAGCGTCCCCAGGAAGCAAGATTCTTTTTTGTCGTTAACCCCCAGAGGCTCATTACACTAAAGAGAATGGATGTAGAAAAGAAGGCTGTAGCAATTGAAGAAATCTGATAGATAAGGAAAATGGAAGAAAGGGTCATGCCATTGACGACCGCATAAACAAGAAAACCCAGACCTGCAAAAAAAGGAGAAATCTTTCTGATTGAAGCGGAAAGAGCAATAACCAGAACCAGTTCCAGAATAACGAGGGCAAAAAAACCGACCGGTCTTCCGCGTGCACCTGTTTCAGAAATTCCAAAAAGGAATCGTAAAAGCGGTTCTGATGTGGCAGTAAAATAAGCGGCTGCCGCACTGATAAAGAGGGCAAGTGCCATCCAGCCAAAGGTTCTTCCCAAAAAACGGGATTTTTCAGTCTCTGCCAGACGGGCAGGCGTACGGGTTGCTTCCATAGAAACCGACTCCTTGTAAAAACCCGGCGGAGTACGCCGGGCTTAATATATATAGATATAAATGATTTTCAAAAAAGTCGGGCTAGCCGAATTCGAATCGGCGACCCCTTGCCCCCCAGACAAGTACGCTAACCAGCTGCGCTATAGCCCGATGTATGAACATACTTTATAAAAAATACGCATTTCTGTCAATTATATCGCTTACATAAAATCAGAAAAAGCCGATAATCAAAAAGAAGAAGTTTTTATGATTACCAGAGAAATCTGGGAACGTAAGTATTGGGAGTCATTATGAAACATTCATTCTTAAAAACCATGGCAGCACTTTCTCTTGCGGCAGCATTCTTCAGCTGTAGTTCAGCGCCGAAAAGCGAAAAGGCGGACAACATCGTGGATCTGGTAAAACAGGGACGCTATGAAGAGGCTAAGCAGCGCTTCGGTTCAAGGGAAGATTTAAGTGCAAAAGACGCAGACGGAAATACTGCCCTGCACATTGCGGCAAAGGCAAATGAAGGTGATTTGTGCAGTTTTCTGATTATTAAAGGCGCTGTCATAGAAGCGGTTAATGGTTCAGGAAACACACCTCTTCTTGAAGCGATTAAAAACGGCGCCTATGAGTCAGCAAAAGTACTTTCTACCATGAACGCCAATATTTTTGCAAAGGATTTAGACGGTCATTCTGCCATTGAACTGGCAATCGCCATGGGTGACGACTGGTACGACACCATAATCAACATGCAGACAGGAAAAATCCGCAGCGTAGACGGCGAAAGCATTGTACATTACTTTGTAAAGACAAAGAATGAAAAAGCCATTGACATCTGTATCCGCCAGGGCCTGCCCCTTTCCGTAAAGGACAATGCCGGCCTTACTCCCCTTGCAGTGGCATTACAGAACGCAAAGGATTCCGTTTCCATCCGCATCGCCTCAAAATTGATTCTGGCAGGTTCAGAACTGGTTCGCGGCGACTTTGACTATTTTGAAGATTCCATAAAGACCCACAATGTCATGCTCCGCTTTAACGACGGACAGACACCCCTGCACATTGCTACAGTTTCCGGCCATACCGGCATTGTAGACTATCTTCTGAAAAACAACGGTTCAATCCGCATTCAGGACATGCTGCAGGCACAGGATATCAGCGGTGCGACTCCCCTGCATGAGGCTGTCCGCTATGGCTATGCAGATATCGTAAAACTCCTGCTGGAAAACGGAGCAAATGTAGATGCACTGGACGCAATGGGAAAAACTCCTTTCCTGCTGATTATTCCGGTACAGTCACAGCAGGCCATTTACTCCATGCTGCTGGGTGCAGGTGCAAAAGTTGGACAAAAAGATATGTATGGAGATACAGTTCTCCACATTGTTACCATGGGTGACACAACAAATGATGTTCTCAAGCTGCTGGTAGCCCGCGGTGCCCCCATTAACGAACGCAACAAGCAGGGTGTGACTCCCCTCCAGCTTGCCGTAGAGAAAAATTTAGGTGCCCATGTCCTCTTTTATGCTAATTCCGGCGCAGACATCAATGCGGAAGACATGCAGTCAAACACTCCCCTTACACTTGCCCTCCATAAGCCGACCATGGAGATGATTCAGACTCTGATAACAAGGCAGAATGTAAATTCAAAAGACTCTTCCGGAAATACACCCCTGCACACCGCAATCCTGCATGACGCTCCTTTTGAGTATTTGCAGTACATTGTAAACACGGGTGCAGACGTAAATGCCCGCAACAAGGACGGTGACTCCGTACTCTATCTTGCAACTCAGAAAAACATGAAGAATGCAGGAGAACTGCTTATCGACAGAGGTGCGGACATCTTTGCAACCAACATGCAGAACTACTCTCCCCTCCGTCTTGCTCTGGAAGAAGGCGGCCCCGTACAGGACTGGATTATTACATCCCGCACCATGAACATGACGGACGGCAGCGGAAACACTCCCCTCCACTATGCCTCTGAATGGAAACTGGACGGAGCGGTTCTGGGACTGATTGAAAAAGGTGCAAAAATAAATGCTACAAACGCTAACGGTGAAACAGCCCTCTTCTCTGCAGTAAAGGCTGACAGTCCTTCAACAATAAATGTTCTGGCTCAGAACGGAATTGTAACTGATGCCAGGGACAGCCTGACCCGCGACCATCTGGGCAACACTCCCCTTCATTCTGCCGGCCGCTGGAACGCACTGAATGCCGCACAGACCCTGCTCTCATTCGGCATGGACATAAATGCCCAGAACCTGAGCGGAAAGACACCCCTCAGCGACTGCTGCCGTTCCGGTAAGACAGAAATGGCCCAGCTTTTGATTGCAAACGGTGCTGATATCAATGCAACTGATGTTACCGGCCGCTCAATCCTGCTGGATGCAGTTCAGGCCCACAATGAAAAGATGGTAGCCCTGCTGCTGAAAAACGGTGCAAATCCCCAGATTCAGGATATGTCAGGACGAAACGCATATCATGAGGCAGCCCTCAGTTCAAATGTTGCAATCATCACTATGCTGCGCAATGCCGGCGGAAATCCCCTGAGCCGAGACCGCTATGGCGAGACTCCTTTCTCCCTGGTTCTGCGTACTCAGGATGAAACCCTTATCCGCACGGTACTGGGCTCAAATACTATGATTGTAGACTCAGACGGAAACACTCCGGTTCACATTGCAGTGGCAAGAAATGCAAACGCAAAGATGATTACCATGCTGCTGAACATGGGCTATCCCGCAAATCAGCGTAACGGCAAGGGTATTACTCCCCTCTATGAAGCCGTCACCACAAATCAGCGCACACTGGTAAATGTACTTCTGGAGCGCGGAGCTGACCCCTTTGTTGCAACAACGGAAGGTGACTGTGCCCTTCTGCATGCCCTTACAAAAAAGAACACAAATGTGCTGGACATGATTGTAAAATACTGCGCCACAAAGTCTGACATGCAGGGCGACACCATCATGCACTATGCGGCAAGGGCTGGAGACAAGGACACGGTTTCTCACCTGCTGGCACAAAATCTTGACCGGAAGGTGAAAAACCTTTCTGGCGAAACACCTGCCGACATGGCAGCCCGCTGGGGAAGAAATGAAATTTCAATTCTCCTGCGATAAATTATGTAAGATTATTTCTTAGTCAAATCCAAAAGCCGGCGGAATGCACTGTCCGGCTTTTTTAATTCCCGGGAACCACGGGTGATTTTGCAGAGGCTCATGCCGTATTTACGGGCAATTTCCCGCTGAGTGGTTCCCGCATCCAGTTCCCGCACTAAAAGCCAGCGCATGGCAAAGTCTTTGAGTTCGGCCGGTGTAAAAAGGCAGCCGAAAAAATCATATATGAAATCAGGATTGTGATTGTCTGAAAGCAGCCGGCAGATTTCCTGCATGGCTGCTTCCAGTTTTTCTTCACGTTCTGCTATAGTTTCGTTCTGTTCCATAGAAACAGTATAGCGGAAATCTTATTTTTTTGCAAACTTCTTCTTTGCGACAACTATTCCGCCCACCAGCAAGGCAAGCCCCACAAGCCAAGAAATGATACCGCTTGCAACAATACCAAGGCTTTGGGTAAAGCCTGCCACGATATAGGTAAGGAAGGAAATAGTCGCCACCGTGATGGCATAGGGTAACTGGGTGGAAACATGGTTTACATGCTCACACTGAGCACCTGCGCTTGCCATAATCGTTGTATCGCTAATCGGAGAACAGTGGTCGCCCGCAACCGCACCCGCCATACAGGCAGAAATGGAGATGATGCGAAGGGGATTGCCTGCTTCCGGGAAGACGGCAATACAGATAGGAATGAGAATTCCAAAGGTTCCCCAGCTGGTTCCCGTGGCAAATGCAAGCAGGGCAGCAATGACAAAGATAATTGCCGGCAGGAAATTCTGCAGCCCCCGGGCACTGTGTTCCACAAGTCCAGCCACATACTTTGCCGCGTCCAGAGAATCGGTCATGGCCTTGAGAGTCCAGGCAAGCGTCAGAATCAGAATGGCGGGAACCATTGCCTTAAAGCCATCGGGCACACAGCCCATGCATTCCTTAAAGGAAAGCACACGGCGAATCAAAAAGACAGCAATCGTAAGAAGCAAGGCGGCAAAAGAGCCCAGCACAAGACCTACGGAAGCGTCAGAATTGGCAAATGCATCCACAAAATTTTTATGGTCTTCGCCGCTGGCAAAAAATCCGCCGGTATAAATCATGCCTATCGTACAGAGGACAATCAAGCTGACAATAGGAAATACCAGATCAAAGACCGTACCGCGGGCTGTAACTTTCTTGTCATCAGTTTCCAGCATATCTGCCCTGCTTTCCTCATAGTCTGCCATGGGACCAAATTCAAACTGCATAAAGACGAGCAGGAACATCATGCCAATGGTGAAGAAGGCATAGAAGTTAAAGGGAATTGCCTTGCAGAAAAGAGCCAGGCCGTTCTCACCCTCGCTGACAAAGCCTGCCACCGCCGCAGCCCAGGAAGAAATGGGAGCGATGATACAGACGGGAGCGGCCGTTGCATCAATCAAATAGGCCAGTTTTTCCCGGGAAACCTTGTATTTTTTGGTAATGGGGCGCATGACCGAGCCGACAGTGAGACAGTTGAAGTAATCGTCGATGAAAATCAGAATTCCAAGGCAGATTGTCGCAACCTGTGCGCCCACCTTGCTCTTGATGTGCTTTTTTGCCCATTCGCCAAAAGCGGCGGAGCCACCCGCATTGTTCATAAGGGCAACCATGATGCCCAGCACCACAAGGAATACCAGAATGCCTACGTTCCAGCTGTCTGAAAGCTGCTTAATCATGCCGTCGTTGAAGACATGGGTAAAAAAACCGGTAAAGCCACTGCCCGCGTCAAATGCAAAGAAAGCACCACCGATTAAAATACCAATGAAAAGCGATGAATACACTTCCTTGGTAATGAGGGCAAGTGCAATTGCCACAATCGGCGGCACCAAAGACCAGAATGTTCCTACCATTTTTTATTCTCCTGCCTTTTTGAGCTTTGTAAAATCCGTTTTGAGCGGCTTTTCTATGCCGTCGTTATCCAGTTTTTCAATAACCTTGATGGCATAGTTCAATTTATCCAATGAACCTGCAGCACAATAGGTTTTTATCTGCCTAAGTGCATCCAACACTTCCTTATTAGTCATAGCGACCTCCTTTAAAAACACCGCGTTAGCGGTCGTGCAGGAGGCACGAAATCGCAGTTTTGCCAACGGCAAAATCTGCAAATGATAAAAAGTACAAGGAAGTACTTTTTATCATGCCTCCTT
>ODAI010054630.1_pt1 | contig 23611 bp, 23 predicted proteins | sample 1539321 | NCBI WGS metagenome assembly ODAI01 (sample SAMN02144231, study PRJEB22623) | gut metagenome | biome: sheep rumen | host: Ovis aries | place: New Zealand | reverse complement strand
TTGAAGAAAAATATCATGTTAATGACATCGTAAAGGGTAAGGTTACAAAACTTACTGAATTCGGTGCATTTGTTGAACTTGAAGAAGGAATTGAAGGTCTTGTTCATATCAGTGAATTCTCTTGGACAAAGAAAGTAAACAAGCCAGAAGATATGGTTTCTGTTGGTCAGGAAGTTGAAGCAATGATTCTTGGATATGATATTCAGGAAGGACGTGTTTCTCTTGGTTTCAAACAGGCTACTGAAAATCCATGGGAAAAGATTTCTGAAAAATATCCAGTAGGTACAAAAGTAAAGGGAAAAGTTGTAAAAGTAACTAACATTGGTGCTTTTGTTTCTCTTGAAGATGGTATCGACGGTTTCCTTCATGCAGATGATATTTCTTGGACAAAGAAAGTAAAACATCCAGGTAGCGAATTGGCTGTAGATCAGGAAGTTGAAGTAGTTGTAATTGAATGTGATCCAGAAACTCACAGAATTAGGGTTGGAATTAAACAGCTTACTGATAATCCTTGGAAGGCATTTGCAGAAGAATACAAACCAGGTTCTACATTAGAAGGAGAAATTACTTCTATTACAGATTTTGGTGTATTTGTAAAAGCTCCAAATGGAATTGAAGGTCTTGTAAACAAGGCTAACCTCAGCGAAGAAAAGGATGTTCCTTTTGAAGAAGCTGTAACAAAATACAAGGTTGGAGACAAAATCAACGTTTTCGTTGTTGATGTAAAAGTTGAAAAGGAACAGGTTGCATTCTCTGTACGCGAATACAAGAGAAAGCAGCAGCGTGATGAAATTTCACAGTATATGTCAACTTCAAACGATAATGACGATGGAGCTTTCACTCTTGGTGATATGATTAAATCACAGAAGAATGACTAAACAGGAAAGTGGTTTGGGATTTCCAGACCACTTTTTTAAGTTTGAACGCATTGTATGTTTAAAGGACAGACAATGCGTTTACTTTTAAACAGAATGAATAAAAAAATTGTAGCTTTTGTAGGAGAAAGTTCTTTTACAAAAGAAATAACAGCCTTAATTCAGACTCTTTCCACAAATAATTCTTCAGTTTTGTTAATTGGAGAAAGAGGTTCTGGTAAGCGTTTGATAGCTCAGCATATTCATTTTTCAATTGCTAAAAGTTTTGGATATTTCTTTGAAGTAAATTGTAAATCCTTTAATCAAAATCAGATACTGGAAGCTTTTGATACTGTAAATAAACTTATAGCTTATAAACAAAGAATTACTTTATTTGTAAGTTTTGTAGATGAAATGCCTGTTATCCTTCAGAAGACTTTTTTGGATCTGATTAAAGCTACGGGCCAAAAGGGAATGGATTTAAAGGTTATTTGTTCTGTTGAATCATCCTTGGAAGAAAAAGTAAATAGCGGTAAATTTTTACCAGATTTATACTACAGATTAAATGCAATTGTTTTGAACATTTTGCCTTTAAGACAAAGAAAGGAAGATATTATTCCTTTGGCAGAAAGTTATTTACAAAATTTTGCAAAAAAATCTGGATATAAGTTTACTTCTTTTTCTGAAGCTGCAAAGGAAGCAATGCTTAATCATTTTTGGTTAGGTAATGCGGATGAATTAATTAATTCTGTACAGAGGGCATTCATTGTTGGTCAGGAGCCGGTGATAAAGGCTGTTGATTTAGGACTGGAATCAGAAGCTTCTGTAGAGAATTTTTCTCCTATTGAAACTGAGTTGGATGATAAATCATTAAAGTCTGCTGTAGACCTTTTTAAGAAGGAATATGTAACAAAGATTCTGGAAGAAAATGGCTGGAACCAAACTAAAACTGCCCAGATACTTGGAATCCAAAGGACTTATGTGATAAGATTAATGAACGAATTAAATATTCGTAAAAAATAAATTAACAAATTAAATAATTAGATTTGTAAAATTGATTGAATTATTTGAGGTAAAATAAAATGGCAGATAAGGCAGAAAATCAGACATCATCTTCAAAATTGAATTCTTTTCTTGAAAAGAATAAAAAGGGTCTTTTAGGACTTTTAATTGCTCTTATTGTATGTTTGGCAGCTTACATTGTTATTTCAGCTGTAAATAATAATACAAAAGAAAAGAATTTAGCTGAGATTGAAGAAATTTCATATACATTAACACATGATTCAGCTTCGCTTGATGAAAGTGAATTAAATGCAAGACGTATTGATGCTATTGATAATCTTGCTGCTTATGCAAAGAAGGGTGGAATTGTTGGTGCTCGTGCAAATTACCTTTGTGCTGAATTGACATATCAGCTGAAGAAATATGAAGATGCAGTAACTTATTACGAAGCTACAGCAAAAAAAGCTGGTAAAACATATTTAGCTCCAGTTGCATATTATAATCTTGGTGTTTGTTATGAACAGTTGAATAAACTTGAAGATGCTGCTGCAAATTACAAATTAGCAGCTGATTCAAAATCGTTTGCACTTGTTCCTCATGCAAAATTTTCTTATGCACGTGTAATTGAATCTAGCGGAAATAAGGCAGAAGCTATTACTGCTTATACAGAATTATATGATGCATATCCAAATGATAATTGGGGAAAATTAGCTAAAACAAGACTTATTGCTCTTAAAGCTCAGAATAAAGCTGAGTAACCTTTAATAAGAGTTTTTAATATGAAGACATGCAATAAATTTAAGTATATTTTTTTACTTTTATGTTTTGTATGTCTTTTTATATTTAACTCTGGATGTGGACTGGATGTATTCTATGTCATGCCGGCCCCTGTTACAAATGTTCACACCCCAAGCTACGATTCATCAGACTTTTCGGAACGCTATTTTTCATTTTTTACAAATGAAAATATAACAAGTAACTCTGGCTTTAGTTTTAAGGGAACCGATATTTACTACAGAATTTTTGATTCTTCATCACAAATGAATAGTGAAGTTAGTTCTTTAGTATCTCTTTCAAATAATGAATCAACAAGTAATACAGCCGCCTCAAAAATGATTGAAACTTACAATTTTAATAAGCTTAGAATTAGTGGCTACTATGATGAACCTTTAATTCCATACACTGGCGAAAATAAACAAATATATGTACGCCTTTCTGATTATCAGAGTATTGAATTATATTCTGCAAGGATTCTTGAAGGTGGAGAAAACGGAACTTATGTAAATAGTTCTACTACTAAAACTATTCCTGTTAGAAACGTAAATAGAACCAGTTTTAATTTTGGCCGTTCTGGAAGTAATGATAAAGCTCCTGCCCAAGGCGATGATGATGTTGATTATACAAGTGGACCGACAAATCATAAGTGGTACGTTGCAATGTTCGCTGTGGCTGTAGGTTACGATTATACATATACAAATTATTATAGTAATATCCTTTATTTAGGAGCTGTTACTATAGACGCATCTGCAATAGATAACTAAAAATTATGAAATCCTAAAGATTAAGAAAAATTACCTATAAAGATTTGTTTCAAAAAAAGTTCAAATATGCTAGTATGCTAGTACGGATGAGTTTTTCAATTAATTCAAAAATACTTGTTAATATCTAATAGGAGCTGGTATAATTGAAAAAGGTTGAAATCCTGTAAAATTTTACCAAACAAAGCGGTGAATATTATTACTAAATCATTTGAACCTACAAAAAATCGAGAAGTTAAGGTAAAAAATCCTAGCAATAAAGAATGGTGTGAAATCCTTCAAAGGGGCTGGGAATTGGTTTGTGTAGAACAGGTTAAAAATGATCAGATCTGCACTTTTAAAATTGCATAAATCTAAATAAGTGGTAATGGACGCAAAGATAGTTAATGCTTTTTTGACAGCTGGAATGAATGCTTTCCAAAATATGTTTGGAATTCAAGCACAACCAAAAGAAGCTCATCTTCTGGATTTTAGAAGCGGACATCCATGGGACATTTCTGGTGTCCTTTGTATAAGGGGAAATTGCAATGGTATAGTCTGTTTCCGCCTTCACAAAATTCTTGCCACAAAGATGCTTCAATTATCTGGCGTAAATTGTAAACCTGAAGAATTCCTTAATATGGAAAAAGAATTAGTAATGGAATTTACAAATATTATTTCAGGTAATGCCGTTTCTGAATTAAAAGATATTTATCTTGATATAACCCCTCCAAAAATTATTACAGGTCATAATCACGAAATTAGCTGGTCAACAAACATTCCTGTAATAGCAATTCCTTTTTATACTGAAAAAGGCCCTTTTGAAGTAGATGTTTCTCTTTATTAAACATTAATTTTACATATAAAAAAATATCAATGTTAAATAAAAAAGTCTGCCTTGTAGACAGACTTTTTTGACGCTTGGCAGAATCGAACTGTCGACCTACTGCTTAGAAGGCAGTTGCTCTATCCAGCTGAGCTAAAGCGCCGATGAATGTAATATAACAAATTTACGTGCTTTATTCAAGACCTATCATCTCTTTCATTGTACGCCAGCCAAGCATTGCACATTTTACTCTAGCAGGCATATGGGAAATATCTTGAAGTGCAGCGGCTTCATCAAGTTGTTCAAGTTCTTCGTCTGTAATACTTCCCTTAATCATACGGTCAAAAATATCTGCAAGTTTGAGGGCTTCTTCCTTGGTTTTGCCGATTAAAACATCTGCCATCATATCTACAGAGGCCTGACTTATGGCACATCCACTTCCAGTGTAAGAAGCATCTACAATCACGCCTTTATCATTAATCTTTAATTCCAGGGTAATCTGATCACCACAACTTGGGTTTACACCTTCCAGACAAAAAGTAGGGTTGTCCATCTTTTTTTTATGAGTTGGATTTACGTTGTGTTCGTTTAAGATTTCTCGGTAAAGTTCCTTTGTATTCAATTTTTGCTCCTTTTATCTTTTACAAAGATACTAAAAACTAGTCTTTATAACCACTCCATTCTCTGATTTTTGCAATTTTTTCCAGGAAGTAGTCAACTTCTTCTTCTGTATTATAAAAGTAAAGACTTGCTCTTGCACTTGATTGAATTCCAAGGTATTGCCCTAGAGGTTGTGCACAATGGTGTCCGGCACGTATAGCAATATGTTCATCACTTAGAAGGGTTGCAATATCATGAGGATGTACGCCATCGATTGTGAAAGTTACAATTCCATGCCTTTTTAGAGGATCGTCTGACCCAACAAAATGGATATGAGGAATTTTTTTCATTCCCTCCATCATTCTGATTGTAAGATTTCGTTCATGTTCTTCTATAAAGTCAAACCCAACAGATTGAATATAGCGTACGGCAGCTGCAAGTCCTACAGCATCCCCGGCACTTACTGTTCCAGCTTCAAATTTATGTGGAAGTTCAGCATAGGTTACCTTATCGCGTGTTACATATTCAATCATTTCTCCACCACGCAAAAATGGTGGCATAGCTTCCAAAAGTTCCTTTTTGCCATAAAGAACCCCGATTCCCATTGGTCCGCATAGTTTATGACCAGAAAAAGCTAAAAAGTCACAATCTAAATCCTGAACATCAACCTTCATGTGAGGAACTGACTGAGCCCCGTCGACAACCATTACTGCTCCAACTTTATGTGCCATAGCAGCAACCTTTTTAACAGGGTTTTCGGTTCCCAAAACATTACTTACATGGGTCATAGCCACAATTTTTGTTTTATTAGTGATTTTGGACTGATATTCCGAGTCAGGAATTATTCCGCTTTCCTTATCACATTCAAGATATACAATTTTTGCACCTTTTGCTTCGCAAACCATACGCCATGGAAGCATATTGGAATGGTGTTCCATACCGGTGATTACAATTTCATCTCCGGCATTAACATTTGCCATACCATATGTATAAGCAATAAGATTTAAGCTTTCTGAGGCATTTCTAGTAAAAATGATTTGACAGGATTCTTTTGCATTTATAAATTGTGCAATTGTATCTCGCGAATGTTCATAAGCCTGAGTTGCTCTTTCACTCAGATCATAAAGGCCTCTGAGTGGGTTTGCATTTGCAGTTGCATAAAAATGCTTCATTGCATCTAATACCAGAAAAGGTCTCTGGGCAGTTGCAGAAGTGTCAAAGTAAACCAATTGTTCATTTTCTTTTGAGCTGTGCTCATCGATTGCCTTAAAAAAAGGAAAATCTTTTCTATATTTGTTCATATCTTGCTCTTATAGTTGTGATGTAGAATAAACTTTTTCCAAATTATTCCTCTTCATTTTTGTCCAAATAGCTGTTGATCAAAGCCTTAGTTTCTTCATCTGGAATTGTATCCATTACAGCCTGAACTCTAGCTCTTGCCATGATTTTTTCTGCGGCTTCCTTACAGATTCCTCTTGATTGCATGTAGAAAAGCAAATCAGAACCAAGTTTTCCGATTGTAGAACCATGTTCTCCCTGAATGTCATCTTCATCACAGAGGATGATAGGGAAGGACTTGTTCATGGTTGTTGGAGAAAGTATTAAAGTCTCCTCGAACTCATTTCCGTTTGCACCACGGCAGCCGTTTTTAAAGTCAAGAGTTCCCCGATATACCTTAGTTGCATCGTCCTTTATTGTTCCGTGAACCTGCATATCACAAATTGACTTTCGGCCGTAGTGGTAAACAGTGTGGTTCATATCAAGATACTGCTTGTCCTTACAGATATAGGCAACATTTGCATTAAATTGCGATTCGTTTCCATTTAAGTTTACATGTAGTCCTGAATCAATGTGTTGACCACCAAGTTCTATAAGTGTGAACTGGGTTTTAGCAGAATCATCTGCTGTAATTCCTGTATCATCAAGCTGCAGAGTTGAGTTTCCAAGCAACTGTACTTTTACAATATTGATAGAGGAATTTGCTTCGGCATAAACCTTTGTCTGGAAGAGGGAGGTTTCTGCATCACCTGTATAGATAAAGATGACGGTAGACTGACTTCCAGCCTTTGCGTGAATCAATTGGCGGGAAATGGATGCATTTTGAAAATCGTAATTAAGGATAAGGGGCTGATCCAATTTGCCTTCGATTGTAATGTACTGACCATTTGGATCTACCTGGTCCATAAGTTCGATTAAAGGATGTTTTCCGTCAGTCAGTTTCTGGTATTCTCTTTTTTCAGCTATAGAACCGTCTGGCTTGCGGTTATCTTTTACTTTCGGGTTAGATCTGTTGAAGGTTCCGCTCTGAATTTCTGGAATTGAGTCAGGAGCCTTTTGATTACTAATTGTAACACCCTTTGGTAAAGCCTTTATGTCTGCATTTTTGATGGTGAAGTCAGCCTTTACTGAAACGGTGTCGTTATTTGATTTAAGCCAGTTCCAGGTGATTGAAGGAACTGAATTAACCTTTATATTCTCGTATGTCATAACTTTCCTTGTTCTAGAATCTGATATAGTTTGTAACTAGTAGGTAGAAACTAAAAAATTGCTATCGCAATTTTTTTTAACGTTTCTGCTATAGTTTGTCATTTGTAGGTAGAAACTAAAAAATTGCTTACGCAATTTTTTTTAACGTTTCTGCTATAGTTGACCTTTCATCTCCAACCTTATCAGATTATTCATCTCTACGGCGTATTCTAGTGGCAGTTCTTTGCTTACTGGGTTTGCGAATCCGCTTACTATCATGCTGCGAGCATCATCTTCTGGAATTCCTCTGCTCATAAGGTAGAACAAGGCATCACCTGAAATACGTCCAATTTTTGCTTCATGGCCTACGTCACAATCATCTGTCATTATCTGCATTGCAGGAATGGTGTCAGAACGACTGCGAGGATCCAACATTAAACTTTCGCAAGACACAGAAGCCTTACTTCCTTTTGCCTTTTTATCAATATAAATGGCAGAACGGTAGTAGCTTTCTCCTCCATCCTTTGAAATTGACTTTGTAGTAATTACACTGCTTGTATTTGGAGCCAGATGTACCATTTTTGCACCTGTATCCAAAGACTGTCCGTGACCGGCAAATGTAACGCCTGTAAATTCCGCACTTGCACCGCGACCTACTAAATCACTTTCTGGGAAAAGGTAAGAAACGTGGCTTCCGAATGAACCGGAAATCCATTCGATTTTTCCGCCTTCTTCCACCTTTGCACGTTTAGTGTTCAAGTTATACATATTTTTTGACCAGTTTTCGATGGTCGAGTAGCGGAGGTGGGCATTTTTCTTTACAAAAAGCTCAACAGCTCCAGCGTGCAGGTTTGCTTCATTATACTTAGGTGCAGAACAACCTTCGATAAAGTGAAGATCCGCTCCTTCATCAACTATGATAAGAGTGTGTTCGAACTGACCGGCTCCCTTTGCATTCAGACGGAAGTAAGACTGTAGAGGGATAGAGAGGTGAACTCCCTTAGGAACGTAAACGAAACTTCCTCCTGACCAGGCGGCTCCGTGAAGTGCTGCAAATTTGTGGTCTTGAGGGGTGATTAAGGTCATAAAATATTCCTGAACCATTGGTCCCCATTCTTTAGATTTAAGGGCTTCTTCAAAACCTAAATAAACAACCCCCTGCTTTGCAACCTCGTTCTGAACATTGTGGTAAACCAGTTCTGAATCATACTGGGCACCAACACCGGCCAAAGACTTTCTTTCAGCTTCAGGAATACCTAACTTTTCGAAAGTCTGCTTAATATCATCAGGAACATCCTCCCATTTTCCGCTCATCTGAGTTTTTGGGCGAACGTAAGTTGCAATTTTTTCCATATCGAGGCCTTCAATTCCTGGCCCCCAATTTGGAATACGTAATTTGTTATAAATATCCAGACACTTTAATCGGAATTCCCTCATCCATTGAGGATCACCTTTTTCATCGCTTATTTTTTCGATGATATCTGGGGTAAGTCCGCTTTCGATACGGTAAAAATCATTTTCAGATTCTTCGTAACGGAAGTCGTAGAAATCGCGATTAATGTCTTTAATCTCTTGTTTTATTTCTGCCATAATCTATTTTAAGTATGAACAAGTCTTTTGACCTGTCTTATTTCATATATTTTTCAAAACCTTCTGCATTGATTTGCTCAATGAGAGAACCATCTCCAGACATTGCAATTTTTCCATTTACAAGGATGTGAGTCTTGTCAACCTTAAGGCTTTCCAAAATCTTTGCATTGTGTGTGATAATGAGAAGGGAACCACCAACTGATTTTTGGTATTCTTCAATACCCTGAGAAACTACGCGAACTGCATCAACGTCAAGCCCAGAATCTGTTTCATCAAGAATTGCAAAATCAGGCTTAAGCATTAAAAGCTGAAGTATTTCAGATTTTTTACGCTCGCCACCAGAAAAACCTACGTTAAGGTCACGTTTTGCATAGGAAGGATCCATGTTCAAAAGACTCATGCAACGCTGTAATTCTTTTTGAAACTGGAAGAGTTTTACATGCTCTCCAGTCTTATGATGGATAGCAGAACGGATAAAGGTTTCCAGAGAAATTCCAGGAACTTCAAGCGGGGTCTGGAATGACATAAACATTCCAAGCTTTGCACGCTTGTCCGGACTTTCTTCTGTAATGTCCTGATCTTTGAATTTAATACTTCCACCTGTAACCTGATAAACCGGATTACCCATGAGAGTATTACCAAGAGAAGACTTTCCGGCACCGTTTGGACCCATTAAAACATGAGTTTCACCTTTGCCTATAGAAAGACTTAAATCATTTAATATCTGTTTGCCGTCTTCGAGGGCGGCGGATAAATTGTGTACTTCTAATAACATAACTAGAATATACTAAATTATTGTTTTATAGACAATTAAAAATGGTCGTATTCTTCTATTCAAATAGGTGTTATTTTCCATTGTTGTTGATATAATTAATTAATTTAATTAAGGTTGATAAAGGGTATTTTTGTTATGATTCATAAATCTTATGTTTTTTTTGATTGTGAATGTGCCAATACTTACGAAGGAATTGGTAAAATATGTTCACTCGGTTATGTAATTTGTGATGATGAATTAAATGTAATAGAAAGTGAAGATGTAGTAATGAATCCTGAATGTGAATTTGACTGGTACCTTTTTTCTGGAAAAGGTGGAATTAAACTCGCTTATTCAAAAGATTATTTCAGAGCTAAACCAAATTACGAAAGTTATTATAAAGATATCAAAAAACTTCTTACAACTGGAAACAGATATATTGCAGGTTTTGCAGTAAGTAATGATGTAGGGTTTGTTAATGATGCCTGCGAACGTTATAATCTGCCTTTTATTCAGTTCCGTGCTTTTGATTTGGAACGTTATCTTGAAAAAAAATACGAAAAGAAACAGAAACTTGCAGAATGGGCCCAGGAATTTGGTGTGAATCTTGAAAAGTTTCAGACCCATAAATCTGTTGATGATGCCATGATGACCATGCTTTGTCTTAAGGCGGAATGTAAAAAAAGAGGTCTTTCTGTAGAAGAAATTATAAATGAAGCAAAAGAGATGTTTGTTTCCAATGAACAGATTTTACAGCAGGCGGAAGAAAGAGCATATCGCCGTGAGATGACTGAAAAAATCAGCCGTCTGTATGGAAAGGTTAGTCCAAAGCCTCATTTTAAAACTCTTCTTGGTAAAAAGTTTGAACTGGACCGTAAAATCTTAAGGGATGTAGATTATGCTTTTGAGCTTGTAAAAAGGATTTACGATAATGGTGGAATGACTGTTGAACATGTTTTTCCAGATAAGTCTTCCCAGGCTTTTGTTGTATTTGAAAATATTCCTGATAATCCTCATCTCTTAAAAAAGATTACAGACAGAGGAGCTAAAACTATGACTTTAGAAGAACTTGAAGAAGAACTTAAGTAATACAATTCTTGCCTTTTCTTAATCAATTTAATACTATAGTTAGAACATACATATTTTACATAGCTGATTTCCGACCTGGCTCTTGAACTGTTTAAGTCCATCTGCCTTGCTCGCTCAAAATATTGGGGAAATTGCGGACTTTGGCAAGGTGGTTTCAATGATTACTTTAAAATTTGGTGGAACGTCAATGGCTAATGCCAGACGTATTTTGGCTTCTGCGGATATTATTATTAATCGCGCAAAAGAAGACAGACTTTCTGTAGTTGTAAGTGCCGTTGCAGGTATTTCAAATACACTTCAATCTGCAATTGATGCATGTGTCAGTGGTATTTCAGGTTCAAATTATGTAAATGACATTAAAAATACCCATAACGAAATCTGTCTGGAACTTCAGTCAAAACTTCCTGGCTTTGATGCAGATAAGGTTATGTCTATTCTGCAGAAAAATTTTGAAGAACTGGAAAAGCTCCTTGCCGGATGTGTTTCTTTTGGTGAATGTCCTGATACTGTTCATTGTCGTATCATGGGTATGGGAGAACTTTTATCTGCTCCAATTATGGAGAATGTTCTTCTTGCAAAAAAACAGTCTGTAATCCTTCTTGATTCAAGAAAATTTGTATTTACAAATGGAAAACAGAAAGAAGGTGAGGCTGATTACGCACTTTGTAACGAAGCTTGTGCTCCTTTCCGTGATGGTGCAAGTCCTACTCAGACTCGCATTCTTTTGTTCCCAGGCTTTATCTGTACCTGGAAAGCTGGTTCTGAAGCGAAGCCTGTTATGGGCCTTCTTGGACGTAATGGTTCAGACTTTTCTGCCGCAATCATTGGTTCTAGTCTCCGCGTAAAACGTGTTGAATTCTGGACAGATGTTGATGGTGTATACACTGCAGATCCTCGTGTTGTAAAAGATGCAATCTTAGTTGATGATATGTCTTACGAAGAATCAATGGAACTTTCATTCTTTGGTTCTAAAGTTCTTCACCCAAAAACAATTGCACCACTTCAGGCAAAGGGAATTGAAGCCTGGAGTTTGAACTCTCACAATCCTTCTGCCCGCGGAACAAGAATTGGTAAAGGACCATTCGAAAGCCGTGGCAAATCAAGCATATGTGGTATTTCATCACTCAAACACATTTCTATGATTTCTGTAGGTGGTTCTTTGATGAGAGGCCGCACTGGTATGGCCAGCAAGATTTTCTCTGCAGTTTCTTCTGCCGGTGTTTCAATCCTCCTTATCACACAGTCTTCATCAGAATATACAATTTCATTCTGTGTTCGCGATGATGAATCTTCAAAAGTAAAAGATGCTTTGGAATCTAAGTTTGAACTTGAAATTCGCGAAAAACTTATTGATGAAATTGAAGTTCATAATGATTATGCAATTATTTCTGTAGTTGGAGACGGCATGATTCAGAACCGTGGAGTTGCTTCTAAGTTCTTCAATGCTCTTTCTTCTCAGGATATCAATATTGCCGCTATTGCTCAGGGCTCTTCTGAACGTTGTATTTCTGCTGTTATCAAGGGTGAATATGCTGATACTGCAGTTCGTGCCGTTCATCAGTTCTTCTTCCACACAGCTCAGACAATCGAAGTATTTGCATTTGGTGCCGGTACAATTGGCGGAACAATGATTGATCAGATTCGCGACCAGAGAGAAAAGCTTCTTAAGGAAAATGTTGATATTAAAGTTCTGGCAATTACAACAATTGATGGAATGATTCTTAAGGAAGATGGAATTGATCTTTCTAACTGGCGTGATCAGATGAAAAAGCCTGATTTCCCATTTGGACCACAGAATGTTGATGACATTATTAAGTTTGTAAAAGAAAAGAAACCTTTGAATCCTGTATTTGTTGATTGTACTGCTTCTTACGATTTACCAGAGCGTTATCTTGATATTTTGAATGCAGGAATGTCTATTGCAACACCAAATAAACGTGCCAACTCAATGGATATCAATTTCTACCACGAACTTCGTAGAACTGCTAACAGAATGCATCGCCGCTTCCTCTATGAAACAAACGTAGGTGCCGGACTTCCAATCATCGATACTTTGCAGAATCTTTATAAATCTGGTGATAAGCTTGAAAGCTTCAACGGAATTATGTCAGGTTCTTTATCATACATTTTTGGTAAGCTTGATGAAGGTCTTCCATTTAGTAAGGCTGTTCTTGAAGCAAAAGAACTTCGCTATACAGAACCAGATCCTCGTGATGACCTTGAAGGAAAAGATGTTGCACGTAAGGCTTTGATTATTGCCCGTGAATCTGGATACGATATTGAACTTACTGATATTGAAATGGTTCCTCTTTTCCCTAAATCATTTGATCCAAGTGGAAGTGTAGAAGAATTCCTTAAGAAACTTCCAGAAGTTGATGACTACTTTGCAAAGAAAATGGCAGAACTTAAAAAACAGAATAAAGTTTTGCGTATGGGTGCTTCAATTAAAGATGGAAAAGTTTCTGTTGGTGTTCTTGAAGTTGGACCTGAAGATCCATTGTACGGAGTGCGCGGTGGTGAAAATGCCTTTGTATTCTATACAGAACGCTATCAGCCAATTCCTTTAACTGTTCGCGGATATGGTGCAGGTGCTGGAGTAACAGCTGCCGGTGTATTCGGTGATATTTTGAGAACAGTTTCTTTCAACCCGGAGCGATAAAATGGAAAAATATGTTCTAAGCGTCTTAGTAGAAAATAAAACTGGTGTTCTTAGTCGTGTTTCGGGGCTTTTTAGTCGCCGTGGTTACAACATTGATTCTTTAACTGTTTGTGAAACTCACGATCCAAACACCTCAAGAATGACAATTGTTGTTAAAGGCGATGAATATATTCTTGATCAGATTCATAAACAGCTTGCAAAATTGCAGGAAGTTATTTCTATTAAGAAGTGTGATTCTGATTCATCAGTTCAGCGCGAAATGGCCTTAATCAAAGTTAAAGCCGAGGCAAACAATCGCGCTACAATTATTGAAACCTGTGATATTTATAAGGCACGCATTGTTGATGTTGGACTTGAATCGGTAATTATTGAAATTACAGGTAGTGAAGCTAAAATTGAAAGCTTGATTCGCCTGCTTGAACCATACGGAATTCTTGAGTACACAAGAACTGGTCTTACATCAATGGATCGTGGTTCTACAATTATGTAGGCATAGGGATTTTATTTAGATTCTTTGTGCCATACAAAATCATCCAGAGATTTACAGGTCTCTGAATACTGATAAGGAATGCCCAGGCGGAAGATTTTTAATTCTTCTACAGGGCATTTTTTATTTAACGGAGATTGAGGCATTTGTCCCTTGTATAAATGAAGAAGGGGAAGCCGGTAAAAGAGTTTTTTTTCTTCGTATTCAATTTCAGCCTGGAGAAAAAATCCTTCATCATCTTTTTTTAGGGAAGAAAATTTTAAATTTTTAAGTTTTTTTGAAAGTTCTTTTAATTCTTCTTTAGAAGATGGAGAAAAATCTTCTATTTCGATCCAAAGAGGTTGCTGGGCATAAAAAATGTCCTTTTGGGAATTAAGTTGATTTATAAGTTCCTTTTGAAAGCGGATAAGTTTTAATTCTTCTGTCGGATGGGGAATTATTACAATCATTATAGTGAGTATAAACTTTTTTTTAGAAAAATGTTATAGTTAGATTATGAAGTTGCCGGATATAAAAAAAATTATTGAATCTTTTAAAAAGTTAAATGCAAGTCAGAAAAAGTTGCTTGTGGCTAGTGCAACACTTGTTTTTGTATGCCTTGTCCTTATCATAATTCTTGCCGCAACAAAGAATATTTCGGCAGTTAGTCTTGAATGCTATGGTTCAGAAAAAATGTCAACACTTGTTGCTCTGGATTCCAACGCCCAATCGGGAACAATTAAACAGTCTGATTATGCCAATTTTAAATTTACAGAAAAACAAAAGGAACTTTTTAAGGAAATATACCAGCAGAATTCTACTGTAGCCCTAACTGTAAGACTCTTGCTTAAGCCTACCAAAAAACAGGCTACTCTTATGGAAAATAGTGATACTGCAGTTTTTAGATTCGGATTTTTAGATTCCAATGATTTTTCTTCAAAAGGAAAGTTTATTAAACAGCTTTACCCAGATAACAAAAGAATTCTTGTTTCAGGAAAAGAAAAAAACGCTCCACAATCATTTGATATTTCTTTTGCAATTCAAAAAAATGATGATATTGAAAAGGTTCTTCCTCAAGGCTTCTTTATCTATTCAACAGTGCGATGTAAAGTTGTTGCTGCATGTGTAGTTCCAGCTGAACTTGGTTTTGATTTGACTAGCCAGGTTCCTTTTTACGGATTTGCCTGCAACGGTGGTATTGTTGATTTTACCAACTCTGATTTTGATTTTTCAGGGGCATCAATGCTTTTTCCTGTTCAGAACTCTAATTCCCTTTCCATGCCGGAATTTGTTTTTAATTTGTATGATAATGATGAACTAAATTCTACCTATGAACGTTCCGTCAGAGCTGAAATTAATATTGGTGGCGAAAAATTATATATAAAAAATGTAAAGCCTGCCCGCGAAATAGTTATTCCTTCTGCTGCTCTAAAAGCTCCATTTTCAAGTATAAAACTTTTAGCAAACAAGGAATGTCTTGCTTCTGTAATTTTAAGGGCTACCCATATTGCCGGAAAAGAGGTTCTTGAGCCTGTTCGTACAGATCCTGGTCTTATTTTAAATTATAGTCCAAAGTATTGGCGTACCCTTGATTATGAAATATTTGAATGGGACCGTTATCCGGGAATTATATTTTTTGATACTAGAAATTATGATGTTCAGGATAATTTCTTCCGTCGAATGGCCTATTTTGTTGAGAAAGCAGGATATAAGGGAAGGCTTTTAACCAACGAGGAGTTGGAAGGTAAACACGGATACAATGCCCACGATTATAGCTCTCAGTCTATGGCAAACTTCTTTAATAAGGCAACAGAACTTGGCTTTAAATTAAATGATGAAGAAGAGCTTTTAAAAAAGATTTTAATTCATAACGGTTTTTTTGAAGTAGAAGGTGATAAAGTAAAGGCAAATGAAGGAGGTCTTGTTTCTATATCGCAGGAATCTAGACCTTGGCTCAGATCTACCTTGCTTGCTCACGAAGGCTGGCACACAATCTTCTTTAGGGATGCAGAATTCCGTAATTACGTTTCTGCCGTTTATTACACAATGGATCCTGTATCTAGAGATTTTCTTATAGATTATTTTAAGAGTCAGGAAAGCCTTGGTTACGATACAAATGACTCATATTTGATGAATAATGAGTTTATGGCTTATATAATGCAGCAAAAACTTTCTGACGTTGCACAGTATTTTGTGCATTTGGCTAACAGAGGTACTGTAATTAAGTATACGCCAGAACTTGCAGCCTATATTCGTAAAACAGAAGGAAAAGGTTTTGAAGATGCCGCATTCGCACTTAACGAATATGTATTCGATAAGTACGGTATTGTCTGCGGAAATATTGCCCTTGTTTCAAGATAATTACATAAAAGGCTTAAAAAGATTTGAATCTAAAGGTTTTAAATCGTAATTAAAGGCCTTTAATGCTCCCAGCGTTGATGGAGGTCCATGCCCCGGCATAACAATCACATCATCCAGTTGGGAGTATATTTTTTGTTCAATATTTGATCTTAAAATGTATTCCGAGTAAGAAGAATTTGTTGAACCTAATTCACCTGCCGATAAAACATCTCCGGTAAAAAGTATGTTTCCTATGTTATAAACAACAGAATCTGAAGAATGGCCTGGCAATATCATATAACGGACAAGCATTTTTGCTATTCTAGTTTTTCCATCACCACTAATAACTGTAGTGTCATTACCGGCAACTTCCCAGTCTGCTGCATAAATCTTTGGATTGTAAATTTTTCGCAGGGTTTTGAGGCCACCTACATGAGTTCCATGATTATGAGTAATTAAAACTGCAACAAGTTTTAAATGATTGTCTTCTATTTGAGAAATTAATTCTTCTGTAATGTGACCAGGGTCTATAATTATAGCTTCGTTTGTTTCTTCGTTTACAATTAAATAGCAGTTTGAAAAACCACCGAGGTTAAGATGGAAATATACTTTCATACAATTTCTCCATCAACTATAGAGTTTCCAAATTCCATCTTACCTTGGGCAAGTAAACTTCCGTCGCGGGTAAATATGGCTTCGCGAGTGTTAGACATTTTAAACGAAACGTTTGTTCTGGAGGTTCCGTAAAAAACTGTTTTTTTAAGGTTGCAGTTTCTGAATGATGTATCAACAAGGGAACCGCAAATAAAACGAGAATTAAAAAGGTCTGAGTCGTCAAAAGAGGACTGGAAAGATCTTATTCCGTTAAAATTATTCTGGATAATATCACTGGAAGTAAAAAGTGTATGTGTAAAAGTTGCTCCAGAAAAAGAAGTAAAAAGTGTATTACTGTGAATAAAATTACAGTCGTTGAAAATCGCAAAATCAAATATGCACATTTTTAATAGTAAGTTGTCGGAATGTACATTGATAAAGGTACAGTGAGTAAAATTGCAGCCATAGAATTTTTTATTAGAAAAATCTAGGTTTTTGAAAATGAGTCCGCAGGCACTTAATCCTACAATTTTGTCGTGTTCATCTATGTATTTGTAAATTGCATCCTTAGCCTTGCCTGGATCTGGAATGTGGTCAAGACAGTAGTTCTTTGTTTCTGAAATTTGACCATTTTCGTCTATGGTTGAAAGAGCAAGATTGCGGCAGTAGTGTACCAGACATTTATTTTGTGCGAACATATTTCTATTATAAAGTGATTTATTAAAAGTAGGAAGAGTCTGACCAAATTAATGATGACTAAGCAGCGAAAAGTGGTTAAAATATAAATATGCTTTGCTGGAAGTGTAAAAAAGAAATTGAAATGGACTCTGTTTATAGAAACTCGGAATGTCCTTTTTGCCATGCATCTTTGCATGTTTGTAAGGGCTGTCAGCATTATGAATCTGGTGCTCATTATGACTGTAAAGAGCCTTCTGTAGATTTAGTAAGTGATAAAGAAAGGTCTAATTTTTGCGATGCCTTTCAAGTTTCAAAAAAGATTTCGTCATCATCATCTTCTTCTGATGCTTCTGCCAAGGCTCGCGATGCATTTAATGCCTTGTTTGGCTAATTTTATATTTGGGATATTTTTATGGTAGATTTTGTTTTTCTTGACTCAGGTATTGGCGGAATCCCTTATATGACAAGTCTTCTTGAAAGGGAAAAAAATGCTTCCTGTCTTTATGTAGCCGATACAGCAAACTTCCCTTATGGCGAAAAAACTCATGAACAGGTGGTAGATTCTGTATCTGCCCTGGTAGAAAAAATTTGTAAGGCCTTTGAGCCTGCGGTTATAGTTCTTGCCTGTAATACTATTTCTGTTAATGCCTTAGAAAGTTTACGCCAAAAATTTCCCAAAATAAACTTTGTAGGAACTGTTCCTGCAATCAAACTTGCAGCTTCTATTTCTAAAAAAAGAAAACTGGGACTTTTAGCCACCAAGGCCACCTGCGAAAATCCATATAATCTTGAATTGCAGAAAAAGTTTGCTTCAGACTGCCAGCTTGTAAAAAGGCCTGATCCAGATTTGATTTACTTTATTGAACACAAGGCCTTTACTGCTAGTCGTCAGGAATGTATCCAGGCTCTTACTCCAGCGGTAGATTTTTTTAAATCCCGCGATTGTGATGTAATGATTTTGGGCTGTACTCATTTTTTGAACATAAAAGACCTTTTTCAACAGGCTTGCGGGTCAACTGTGCAGGTGGTAGATTCTGTTGATGGGGTTGTTAGGCATGCCCTTGAAGTCTGGAAAAAAATTGGGCTTGGACAGAAGACTTCGTCAACATCATCATCATTAAAAAGTGATAAAGAAAAGGCCTCTTTATATGTAACAGGCATTTCCCAAGAAGACGAAAAAAAACAATACGATCAGGTTTGCCTGCGATACGGAATTACTTTTAAAGGACAGTTTTAGTTTCTACATTCATTTTAAAGGCTTTTTATTCACCAAAATATCTACTGACAGGCTCTGGTTAAATCGCTATAATCTCTTTTACTATTTCAAATAATTCCTTATAGGAGTGTAAGATAAAACCGCTAAAATAGTGCGGCTTTATCTTACCTAAAGTTTGCGTTGCAAACTTATTATTAACTGCTGTTCCTCATTACATTACGGAACAGCGTAAAAAGTCAATCGATTGTTGAAACAATCTTCTTGACTTTTTATAGGAGCATATAAATGAAGAAGATTATTTCTGGAAAAGTTCGTGAAGTTTACGACTTGGAAGACGGACGTATGGTTATTGTTACAACTGACCGTATCTCAGCTTTTGATGTAATTTTGCCAACAATGATTACAGACAAGGGTAAGGTTTTAAACGCTCTTGCTAATTTCTGGTTTGATTACACAAAGGATATTGTAAAAAATCACATGATTTCATCTGATTTGAAAGATATGCCAGCTGAATTCCAGAAGCCTGAATATGAAGGTCGTACAATCTTAGTTAAAAAACTTAAGATGATTCCTTATGAAGTAATCGTTCGTGGTTATATGTTCGGTTCTATGTACGAAGCTTACAAAAAGGGTGAACCTTTCTTGGGTCATAAGTTTGATAAAGAATACAAGCAGGCAGAAAAGCTTGACGAGCCAATTGTAACTCCTTCTACAAAAGCAGCAGAAGGTCACGATATTAACGTTACTCTCCAGTATATGAAAGATGATCTTGGTGAAGAACTGGGTACAAAAATTGAAAAGGCTGCTCTTGCAATCTACAAAAAATGTTATGAACATGCTTATAAAAATGGCATTATCATTGCTGATACAAAATTTGAATTCGGTCTTGATGAAAACGGCGATTTAGTTCTTGGTGATGAAGTTCTTACTCCAGACAGCAGCCGCTTCTGGGATGCTTCAAAGTACGAAGTTGGTGGAAGTCCTGCATCTTACGACAAGCAGTTCGTTCGCGACTGGCTCAAGGCAAACAACCTCGCTGGTGATCCAAACATTAAAGAAATTCCTGCTGATGTTGTTGCTAAGACTTCTGCAATTTACAAGGAATGCCAGGCAAAGATTTGTCATAAGTAAGTTTAAGATTATTTTTCTTTCGAAAAATAAAAAAGCCAGACTTTAAGTGTGAGTTTTACTTCATCTCAAAAGTCTGGCCTTTTTTTTGAAAAAATATTTTTTGGAAAAATTACAGTCTACTTCGAATTGCTTCTATAAATTGCCATGAATCCAGAACTCCCTTAGCCGCTGGTTCTGCGATTCTTGCAATATCACCAGTCATGTAGCCCTCTTCAATAGTCTGTAAAGTTGCTTTTTCAAGACGCTTTGCAAAATCTACAAGTTCTGGAGTTCCATCAAGTTCTCCGCGTTTTGCAAGTGCTCCTGTCCATGCAAAAATTGTAGCTACAGGGTTTGTAGAAGTTTTTTCACCCTTGAGGTAGCGGTAGTAGTGCTTTTGAACAGTTCCGTGACTTGCTTCGTATTCAAAGTTTCCTTCTGGGCTTACCAGAACAGATGTCATCATTGCTAAAGAACCACATGCAGATGCAATCATATCAGACATTACATCGCCATCATAATTCTTTGTAGCCCACATAAAGCCGCCTTCAGAACGCATTACACGAGCAACTGCATCATCAATCAAAGTGTAGAAATATTCAATTCCAGCTGCATCAAACTTAGCTTTGTATTCTTCTTCGAATACACGTGCAAAAATAGCCTTAAAGTTTCCATCATAAGTTTTAGAAATTGTATCTTTTGCACCAAACCATACAGAAAGCTTGCGGTCCAAAGCGTAAGTAAAACAACAGCGGGCAAAACTTTCAATAGAGTTATCAAGATTATGAATACCCTGAATAATTCCAGGTCCCTTCATAGTCATAATAGTCTTACGGATTTCTTTTCCATCATCACCAGTAAAAACTAACTCAGCCTTTCCAGGTCCAGGTGTTTTAATTTCACAGTTCTTGTAAACATCACCATAAGCATGACGACCAAGAACAATTGGCTTTTTCCAGCATGAAACTGTTCCATGGATATTGTTTACGAAAATTGGCTCACGGAAAACTGTTCCGTCTAACTCAGCACGGATAATTCCGTTTGGAGAAGGGGTAAGCTGCTTTAAGTGGTATTCTTCTACACGTGCCTGGTTCGATGTGATTGTTGCACACTTTACACCAACGTGAAGGCGTTTAATTGCTGCTGCAGCTTCATAGGTAATTTTGTCATCAGAATCATCACGACTCTTTAATCCAAGGTCGAAATATTCTGTTTTCAAATCAACATAAGGTAAAATAAGTTCGTCTTTAATTACCTGCCATAATACACGAGTCATTTCGTCGCCATCGAGCTCTGCGATAGCATTTTTCATCTGAATCTTTGCCATAATGGAAAAAATTATAATGATTTTGACTTATATAAGCAATTGTGGGAATTATGAAGAAAAAGTATTATATTTATAATATGAAAATTTTTACTTGGACAGATATATTAGAGAGTCTTAATTCCGGTAAGGAAATAAGTTTTTTTGATAAAGGAACTGGCATTTCTACCGGCTCTTTCGATGGCTTTCACCAGGGGCATAGAGTTCTTATAAAAAGCCTGGTAGAAGCCTGCAAAAAAGATTCCCTCATTCCAGGTCTTGTAACTTTTTTACGACCTCTTCCAAGCTTAAAACATTCAAACGACTATCAGGGGGACCTTTCGACTCTTAATCAGCGTATAAAAATTATGGAAGAACTGGGAGTTCAGTTTGTAATTATAGTAGATTTTGATGATTCTTTTGCTTCCATGTTGGGTGCTGACTACCTTAATCTTCTAGTAAATGTTTGTAATATGAAACTGATTGCCGAAGGAATAGATTTTCGTTGTGGTTACAAGGGTGCTACCGATTCCCAGGCAATCCGTTATTTTGCAGAAAAAAATAATCTAAAAAGCATTTTTGTTGATCCAATTTATTACCGTCAGGGTACAGATGAAGAGGAACGTGTTTCTTCATCATATATCAGGCAAATGGTTACTAAAGGATTTTTTGCCACCGTTCAGGAACTTTTAGAAAGAGCCTATGAATTGGATTTGACTCAGGTAGAGTGTGATAGTGCTTCTAAGTCTGGGGAATTATTTCTAAATAAAAATAAATTGATACAGGTTTTGCCTCCAGAGGGAGTTTACCACTGTAAAAATCAAGATGATGAAGATGTAAGAGTCGAAATTAGTGGTGACCAGATAAAACTAAATAAAAAAGCAGAAATATTAAAATTTTAGAAAACAGGTATAAAAATGTCAAAAAGTCAAACTTCATTTAAGGGAGTATTTATCCTCCTTTTAACATCCTTCATCTGGGGTATCTCTTTTGTTTCCCAGAGCCAGGGTGCAGAACATGTAGAGCCTTTTACTTTTATGGGAGTTAGAACTCTAATGGGGGCTTGTGTTCTACTTCCATTTATTCTAATTCGAGACAAAGTTTCTGCAAAAAAAATGACTGATAAAGAAATTGCGAATAGAAGAGTTCAAAATAAAAGAACAATTTTCTATGGCATGATAATGGGAGTTTTTTTAGCTTGTGCAACAAACTTTCAGCAATTTGCTTTTAATTATTCTACAGCGGGAAAAATTGCCTTTATTACTGCTATGTACATGTTTTTTGTGCCTTTAGTAGGACTTTTTTTTAGAAAGCGTATACCACTTATCACCTGGATTGCAATTATTCTAGGCTTTGTTGGAATTTATTTTTTAAGTTTTGCGAAGGGAGCCGGTTTTGGCGATTTGAATAAGGGGGATATTCTGGCTTTTATTTGTTCTCTCTTTTTTACAGGTCAGATTTTACTTATAGAAAGGTTTACAAAAACTTGTGATGGAGTAAAGCTTTCTTGTGTTCAGTTTTTTACTGCTGGAAGCATTACCTTTATCTTAATGTTGATTTTTGAAGAGCCTCGTTGGGTAAATATTAAAGCCGCAGCTTTGCCACTTTTGTATTCAGGTCTTATGAGTTGTGGGGTTGCTTATACACTCCAGGTAGTTGGGCAAAAATACTGCGAAGCAAGTATTGCCTCTTTGCTTATGTGTATGGAATCGGTTTTTGCGGTCTTATCTGCGGCAGTTTTACTTCACGAAAGGCTTACAGGCCGTGAAATTGTAGGATGCCTTATAATGTTCGGGGCAATTCTTCTTTCTCAAGTAACTGATATAGTAAAGTCCAGAAAGGGAGATAAAGATAATGGAACTTCTTCAATAGAAGTGTCTTCTACGGACTCTCCTACAGTTGATTAACGTCTTTTATTTCATTAAAATATTTTTACTTATTTTATACGGCAACATTGTGATTATTTTCCAGAAACCCGGAGAATGACCTGCAAGGTTTTCGCGAAGAATAAGGTTCTCAATCTGATTGGGAATAAATTATTTTTATGGGGTTCCAATATGGCACTTACAAAAGAAACAACAGCCGCTACAGTAAAAAAGTACGGTGCAAAAGAAACTGACACAGGATCTGTAAAAGTACAGATTGCTTTGCTTACACAGCGTGTACAGCAGTTAACAGATCACACAAAAGCATTCCCAAAAGATGCTTCTGGAAAACGTGCTCTTCTTAAAGTTGTTGGTCAGCGTCGTAAGATGCTCCGCTATTTTGAACGCACAGACCTCGAAGGTTACCGTGCATTCATTAAAGAACTTGGCCTTCGTAAGTAGGCTAAAATCGAAAATCAGTTAAAATCCCGCCGGCCTTGTGCTGTGTGGGATTTTTTATTGAGGGTTTAATACAAACCCCTCAAAACGGCGAAGTCAAGGCTTTAAGCGTGAGCGTGCCTTGACTCGACGTATTTAGGGTTTATTATGAATAAAAATTATTTAATTTTTTCTATTTTTTATCTTGCTGCTTTGATAAGCTGTGCATCAAATAATATTAAAG
>ODAI013026874.1_pt1 | contig 23616 bp, 19 predicted proteins | sample 1539321 | NCBI WGS metagenome assembly ODAI01 (sample SAMN02144231, study PRJEB22623) | gut metagenome | biome: sheep rumen | host: Ovis aries | place: New Zealand | reverse complement strand
GAATTTCTCCTTAAAAAATTTTTGCATAAAATAACAAAAACCGGTTGCAAACCGGCTCATCATACGTTATAATAGAAATGTTGACATAACAGCGGACTGGTATGTCAGTAGCTCTCCATCATAAGGAATGATGACAGCCGCATACCTGTTCGATATACAGCCAGAACGGGATTTACCAGAAACCGTCCTTCGGCAGCCTTGCCTTTCGCAGTACACCATCGGACCGGTCGTCCCGTGTACGGTTACTTATCGCAGCTGCACCTCTACCTTGTTTACATAATAGCACGTTAACGGCCTGTTGTCAACAGTTTTTCCTGATTTTTCAGAAAAATATTTTGTACAGAAAGTGAGCATATATGAGCATTTTTACTGATATTGAGGCCTCCCTTACGGAAATGCGGGATGAAGAGTACGCTTCCTTTCAGCAGAAGCTCATTCCCGGAACAGGGGAGAAGCGGTTCATAGGAGTCCGTACACCGGACCTCCGCAGACTTGCGAAGGAGCTGAGAAAACGTCCGGATACAGCGGACTTCCTCTCCTCACTGCCCCACCTCAGCTTTGACGAGGACCAGCTCCATGCATTCATAGTCTCAGAGGAGAAGGACTTCGTGGAATGTCTGGCGAGGACTCAGACCTTCCTGCCTTATATCGACAACTGGGCCACCTGTGACCAGTTCTCGCCGAAGGTCTTTGCAAAGCACCGTGAGGAGCTCCTCCCGCATATAGATGAATGGCTCCGGTCCGGACACACCTATACTGTCCGGTTCGCCATAGGTATGCTGATGAAGCACTTCCTTGGAGAGACTTTCCGCAGGGAGTACGCTGAAAGGGCGGCAGATATCCGCTCTGAGGAGTACTATATAAATATGATGAGAGCATGGTATTTTGCTACTGCCCTTGCCAAAAATTATGATGAGGTCCTGCCCTTTATCACTGAAAGACGTCTGGACCCCTGGACACACAATAAGACCATACAGAAGGCCGCTGAGAGCTATCGCATCACTGATGAACAGAAAAAGTATCTCAGGACACTTAAAATAAAAGGAGCATGAAAGTGGAACTTTTAAAATCAGATTTTTACTATGACCTGCCGGAGGAGCTCATCGCCCAGCATCCGGCTGAACCGAGAAATTCCTCACGCATGATGTGCGTGGACCGCAGGACAGGTGAGCTCACCCATGAGCACTTCTATGACCTGTGCAGTCACCTCAGAGAAGGGGACCTGCTGGTCATGAACGATTCAAGAGTCATCCCGGCAAGGCTCTACGGCGAGAAAATAGAGAACGGCACCTTCATAGAGTTCCTTCTCCTTGAACAAAAAGGGGACAAGCTCTGGGAGCTGATATGCCGTCCGGGAAAGAAGGCCAAGGTCGGCACTCGCTTCTCCTTCGGCGGCGGACGGCTCATCGCTGAGGTAAAGGAAGTAAAGGACGACGGCAACCGTATCGTGCAGTTCGAGTGTGAGGGCAACTTCTTCACCGCTCTGGAGGACGTGGGACAGATGCCCCTGCCGCCATATATCACCGAAAAGCTGGAGGATAAGGAGCGCTACCAGACTGTGTATTCCAGGGAGCTGGGCTCTGCGGCGGCTCCTACAGCAGGCCTCCACTTCACTCCGGAGATGCTTGATGAGCTTCGGGCTAAGGGTATAAAAACAGCCTTTGTCACTCTTCATGTGGGACTGGGCACCTTCCGCCCCGTAAAGGAGGACAACGTCCTTGACCACAAGATGCACAGTGAGCACTACTACCTCCCGAAGGAGACTGCGGACCTCATAAACGAGACAAAGGCAAAGGGCGGCCGTGTCATCGCAGTAGGCACCACCACCTGCCGCACCCTCGAAAGTGTTGCCACATTCTATGATGAGATAGCTGAGCATGAGGGATATACCGACATTTTCATCTACCCCTCCTACCGGTTCAAGTGCATAGACGGTCTCATCACCAACTTCCACCTGCCTGAAAGCACACTCATAATGCTGGTGTCCGCTTTTATGGGATATGACAATACCATGAATGCCTACAGAAAGGCTGTGGAGGAGAAGTACCGCTTTTTCAGCTTCGGTGACTGTATGTTCATAATTTAAAACGTATCTTTTGTAAAAAATAACGTTGCAGTTTTTTCCGGAATGTGTTATAATAATATCAGTACAATAAAAACTCCGGACATTATGACGGAACTGACATAACAAATCTATCATCAAGGGGGAAGGTTTTTAATGGAACTTATTGATTATTTCAAGGGGATCATCGACACTTCTAAAAGCCCTATAGTCGTGTGCAATCTCGATTACAGGATAATATACATGAACAAGGCTGCAAAAGAGTCCTACCAGACCAGGCACAGCAACGAGATGACAGGTACCTCTGTGAGAAGATATTTCAATGAAGAGGCACTCTCCAAGCTGGATATGTCCATTGAGTGGTTCAAAGAAGGACTTGACAATAACAAGGTATTTGCATTCCATGATGACAATGAAAATCAGGATGTTTATATCAGGGCTATCAGAAATGCTGATAAGGAGCTCATCGGTTTCTTCGATTATCATGAATACAGAGACCCTGAGCAGGGCAAGGAATACGACCTTGACTGAGTTTGATTTTAAGGAGCATCTATGTTTACTCTTCTGAAAACCGAGAATAAAGCACGGCGGGGCAGATTTGAGACTGTCCACGGTACTTTCCAGACCCCATGCTTCATGAACGTCGGCACTTCTGCCGCTATCAAGGGAGGCATATCCTCCGTTGATATGAGGGACCTCAAGACTCAGGTGGAGCTGTGCAATACCTACCACCTTCACCTCCGTCCCGGTGACCACGTCATAAAGCAGATGGGCGGACTCCATAAGTTCATGAACTGGGATAAGCCTATACTCACCGACAGCGGCGGATTCCAGGTGTTCTCACTGGCCCAGCTCAGGAAGATAAAGGAGGAGGGCGTGTATTTCGCCTCCCACATCGACGGAAAACGCATCTTCATGGGCCCGGAGGAGAGTATGCAGATACAGTCCAACCTGGGCTCAACTATAGCTATGGCCTTCGACGAGTGCATCGAGAACCCCTCACCGAGAAAGTACGTCGAGGCCTCCATTGAGCGTACCACACGCTGGCTCTACAGGTGCAGGGAGGAAATGGCAAGGCTCAACAGCCTGCCCGATACCATAAACAAGCACCAGATGCTCTTCGGCATCAATCAGGGCTCTACATATGACGACCTCCGCATAAAGCATATGGAGGACATCGCCAAGCTGGACCTTGACGGCTATGCTATCGGAGGTCTTGCAGTAGGTGAGGAGACCTCGGAAATGTACCGCATCATCGACGTGGTGGAGCCGTTCATGCCCGTCGAAAAGCCAAGATACCTCATGGGAGTAGGCACTCCCTCCAATATAATAGAAGCCGTTGCAAGAGGTGTGGATATGTTCGACTGCGTAATGCCCAGCCGCAATGCCCGCCATGCAACAGTTTTCACCTGGAGCGGCATCATGCACCTGGGAAACAAGTGCTATGAGACTGACCCGCGGCCTGTGGATGAGCAGTGTGACTGCCCTACCTGCCGGAATTTCAGCAGAGCCTATATCCGCCATCTGTTCAAGTCCCATGAGCAGCTTGCCGGCAGACTTGCCGTTCAGCATAACCTCTACTTCTACAACACCCTTACAGAGAAGATAAGAGAGGCTATAGACGAGGACAGATTCGAGCAGTTCAGGCAGAAGTACTCAGTGCTCCTTGCCACAAGGATATGACAGGTGATAAAATGATAACAGCGATATTTGACCTTGACGGCACCCTTGCAGATACTCTTGCAGACCTTGCAGATGCCACGAACTACGGCCTCCGGGCGCTCGGCTATCCGGAGCACGGCTATGACAGCTACCGTAAATTCGTGGGCAACGGAGTCGTAAAGCTCTGCGAAAGAGCACTTCCTGAGGACAGCAAGCAGGACACCGAAAAGCTCCACAGACTGTTCAGTGAGTACTATAATGCACACTACCTCGACAAGACTTCCCTTTATGAAGGCATCGGGGACACCTTGAAGGCTCTTGACAGAGACGGAGTGCGGCTGGCTGTTGCTACGAACAAGCCTCAGGAATTTGCGGTACCCATTGTGGAGGCCCTCCTGCCGGGAGTTCCCTTCGTGAAGGTGCTGGGTGGCTGCGGAGAAAGGCCTAAAAAGCCTGATACCGCCATAATTGACGAGATACTTCAGGCGCTGCCGGAGAGCAGTGCCGTTTATATGATAGGCGACAGCGACGTGGACATCCTTACCGGACACAATGCCGGGATAACATCTATAGGATGCGTCTGGGGATTCAGGGGACGTCAGGAGCTGGAGTCCGCCGGAGCCGATTTCATAGCGGAAAAGGCTCAGGATATATATGAAATAATTACCGGAAGGCATGATATTTGATGAAAAGGCTTATCTGCGGCGCTGCGGCAGTCCTCATGCTGGCAGCTCTGCCCGGATGCGGAAGCAGGGAGTCGGCAAATACTGACGATGTTTCTGCAATTGTCGCCACTATACCCCCTCCGCCCGGCACTGACCCTGCACTCTATACAATGACCTCTGCGGAGGTGGCAGCGGATATGATACCAGGCTGGAATCTTGGAAATACTCTGGATGTGTGCATCGCTGACCGTGACGGCGACGGAAAGGTCAACGAGACTCCTGCTGCTGGAGAAGAGGTAACAGAGACCCTCTGGGGCAACGTTATGACCTCTCCGGAGCTCTTCACTGAGCTGAAAGCACAGGGCATAAAATCGGTGCGTATCCCCGTCACATGGAGGGACCACACCGGCGAAGCTCCCACATATACTATAGACCCCGAATGGATGGCGAGAGTCCACGAGGTGGCTGACTATGCTCTGGATGCCGGGCTGTACGTTATCATAAACGTCCACCACGACGGCGGCGGAGACCCTCGGTTCGGTGCGTGGATAAGAGATGCCTCCAAGGACTTCGATGCCGTTGAAGAGCGGTATACCGCTGTCTGGACACAGATAAGCGACAGCTTTGCAGACTATTCCGGCAAGCTCATATTCGAGTCCATGAACGAGGTGGGCTTTGACGACATGAACAAGCGTGATGCCTATGAGACTCTCAACAAGCTCAACCAGACCTTCGTTGACGTAGTGAGGAACGGTCCGGGCAATGACCCAAGCAGACACCTCCTCATAGCAGGCTACTGGACCGATACTGAGATGACCTGTTCGGATATGTTCAAAATGCCGGAGGACCCGGCAGGACGGTGCATGGTCTCAGTGCATTACTATACTCCCTGGGAGTTCTGTACCACCAGCCGTCAGCGGACCTGGGGCACAGACAGGGAAGTCGCCCGTATGAAGAGCGACATCAGCAAGCTCTCAAAGACCTTTGTCAGCGCCGGAGTACCGGTAGTGATAGGGGAGTACGGCATGGGAGCCGGCAATGACCCCGACAGCAGAGTGAAGTTCGCAGGAACTCTCACTGAGCTTTGCAGGGCACAGGGGATACCTTGTTTCTTCTGGGACAACGGCGAGGAGCTGGACAGGACAGACTTCACCTGGACTACAGAAGGACTGCTCCAGGCTATCACCGGAGCGGCTGATGAATAAGAGAATAACAAAGGGCGGATGAAGGCATCCGCCTTTTTAGTTATAGACTGAGTTTATAACTGATAATATGTTTTTAGGATTGGACAAACCTATAAAACTGATATATAATATAAGCATACCAGAAACAACGCTGAAAGGAGCGGTGAACATGAAAAACAGGATAATAACACTCACGGATAAGCTCCGCTCCATTGTGAGAGGCTCCGACCGAATGTGCAGTTCAGAACGATGTTGAACATATTCCAAAGGCACATAAGACTTATCCGATAAAAAATATATTTCAGGAGGAAAATTATCATGGCTAACAATAAATTACATTTCGAGACACTTCAGCTCCACGTTGGACAGGAGCAGGCAGACCCCGCTACAGACGCAAGAGCAGTACCGATATATGCGACTACATCTTACGTTTTCCACAACTCCCAGCACGCTGCTGACAGGTTCGGTCTCAGAGATGCCGGAAACATCTACGGCAGACTCACCAACTCCACTCAGGACGTTTTCGAGAAGAGGATAGCCGCTCTGGAAGGCGGTACAGCAGCTCTCGGACTTGCATCCGGTGCAGCAGCTATCACATATACCATCCAGGCTCTTGCAAAGGCAGGCGAGAATATCGTTGCGTCCAAGACTATCTACGGCGGCACCTACAATCTCCTCGCACACACACTTCCCCTCTACGGAATAACCACAGAGTTCGTTGAGCCTGACGATGAGGCTGCTATCGAGGCTGCTATAAACGAAAATACCAAGGCACTTTACATCGAGACCCTCGGCAACCCCAACTCCAATGCCGTTGATATAGAAAAGCTGGCCGCTGTCGCTCACAAGCACGGCATCCCCATCGTTGTGGACAATACCTTCGCAACTCCCTATCTGGTACGTCCTATAGAGTACGGCGCTGACATCGTTGTACACTCCGCTACAAAGTTCATAGGCGGCCACGGTACGGCTATCGGCGGTGTTATCGTTGACAGCGGCAATTACGACTGGGCAGCCTCCGGCAGATACCCCTGGATATCCGAGCCCAACCCCAGCTACCACGGTGTCAGCTTCACAGCAGCCGCAGGTCCTGCTGCATTTGTAACATACATCAGAGCTATCCTTCTCCGTGACACCGGAGCTACACTTTCACCCTTCCACGCATTCATCTTCCTCCAGGGACTTGAGACGCTCTCCCTCAGAGTTGAGAGACATACCTCCAACTCCCAGAAGATAGTGGAGTTCCTTGCCGCTCATCCCCAGGTAGAGGCTGTACACCACCCCTCACTTGAGACAGAGCCCAGCCATGAGGTGTACAAGAAGTACTTCCCCAACGGCGGCGGCAGCATTTTCACATTTGACGTGAAGGGCACAGAGGACGATGCCAAGAAGTTCATCGACAATCTGGACATCTTCTCACTCCTTGCAAACGTAGCAGACGTCAAGTCACTGGTGATACACCCTGCATCCACAACACATTCCCAGCTCACAGAGGCAGAGCTTGCCGAGCAGGGTATCAAGCCCAACACTATCCGTCTTTCCATAGGCACAGAGCACATCGACGACCTCATCGCAGCTCTGGAGAAGGCTTTTGCGGCAATTAAGTGATGCTCCCGGCCTGAAAGCCTGGTTTTCGGACAAAAAAGCAAGATCGGTCAAATATTAAGTACGATTTATCATACCTTTTTTAATAAGATCATGTTATTATTTAAGACAGTTAAGTGCAGTTTTATGCTGCATCTGACTGTCTTATTTTATTTTTTGTGAGGAGATTTATTATGAGAGGAAAACTTATCCAGAGGGCGGTCAGCGCAGTGTTTGCAGTCTGCGCTGTGACTCAGCTCACAGCGATGCCGGTGTCATTTTCCGGCAGCTCTGTACCGGCAGCTCTTCCCGGAACTGTCAGTGCAGAGAGCGTCCAGGACCCGCAGCAGGTCATCACGCTCTGCGGAGGCTGGTTCGAGTCCGCCTATGCCGAGTGGGACTCATCCGCAGTTGGCAGCGATGTTACTGTCAGCTATGCCGAAAAAGGCAGCAGCAGCTTTGTACAGGCTGACTCCGAGCTCATCAGGGGGAACAGAGTGGATATTCCCGGACTTAAAGGGGATACGGAGTATACCGTGAAGATAAGCGGCTCAGCAGGCTCGGCGGAATTTACTGCAAAGACCATGTCCTACGACAGAACAGGCTATGCCCACTATAACTTCTCCGGCATCGGTGCCTACAATGACGACGGCACCCTCAAACCGGACATGACCGTTATTTACGTCACCAACGAGAACAAGGACACTATCACCTACAACGGAAAGACCGGATTCTACAACATCTTTTTCAGCGCAAAGCCAAAGAACGTGGTGTTCCGCCTGATAGGAAGCATAGATGTCCCCAGCGGAACTGTTGCCAACGACGGCAGCCACAATGACGGCTCCAATATGGTCTATCTCCAGAACAGCTCCAACGTTACCGTTGAGGGTATAGGCCCCGACACGAACCTGATAGAGTGGGGCATAGAGATGAAGCGCTGCACGAGCTGCGAATTCCGCAACCTCTGGCTGGGAAATTACCCTGACGACGGTATCGCCATGACCGGAAACGTGGACATCCGCTCTGCTCATATCTGGGTACACAACAACACTATCGAGAAGGGATATAACCAGTTCGCAGGCAACGGCCACGTTGACGCCGACAAGGCCGACGGCGACGGCTCCCTTGATATGAAGTGGTCTGAGTACGTGACAGTTTCCTACAACAAGTTCGTGAACTGCCATAAGACCTCCCTTGTAGGCGGCCGTGCTGACCAGATACAGGACTTCATCACCTATCACCACAACTGGTTCTGCAATACGGAGTCCAGAAATCCCCGTGCGAGAAATGCACATATCCATTCCTTCAACAACTATTTTTCCGATAACGGCGAGTACGGTATCTGTGCGTCCTACAATTCAAAGATATTCTCGGAGTGCAACTACTTCGAGAGGACCAATTCTCCCCTCTATGCCATAAATATGGGAAAGGATGCCTACTCCGGAACTATCAAGTCCTGCGGCGACAAGTTCGATAACTGCGCTCCCGACGAGGGTCTTGCCTACAAGATAGTGAGCAGTCCCGGTGAGACCGTTGAGATAGCCAACCTCATGGACGGCGGCGAGGGCTACGACAACTTCGACCAGAGCCTTTACAGCTATACTGTCCAGACTCCCGATGAGGCCAGGGCTCTGATAATGGAGTATGCCGGAAGGATGAGCGTGAAGAGCGGCAGCGGTACAGTCACACCTCCGCCGGATGTTCAGCCTGTCACAGGCGACGTGAACTGCGACGGCTCGCTGAATATCGCTGATATAGTCCTTTTCCAGAAGTGGCTCCTCGGCTCAGGAGAGCTCACCTCAGAACAGGCCTCCCGTGCTGATATATGTGCCGACGGTCATCTTGATGCCTTTGACCTCTGCGCTCTCAGGAAACTGATGATAAAAGGATAAGGCATAAAATATCCCCGGAGCTCCGTATATGCCGGAGTTCCGGGGGTTTTCTCTTTTAGCGGCTGCTGCCTTCAAGACTTATGCTCTCCATGGGGAACTGCTTGCTTTTACGGTATTCACTTGGAGCGGCTCCCATGACGCTCCGGAAGGCCTGTGAGAACTTGCTGCCGTTATCGTATCCGCACTCTCCGGCAATATCGAGGATAGTCCTGTCCGTATCTCTCAGGAGCTCCGCAGCACAGAGCATTTTCTGGGTGCGGATGTAGGCATAGACCGATTCCCCGAAGACGTTCCGGAAACTGTTTTTAAGGTATGTAGGCGAGACCTTGAAATGCTCAGCAAGCTCGGTTATGGTGTAATGTGCTGACATATTGGCACTTACAAAGGCGCAGACATCCTTTGCAAGCTGAGTCTGGGAGCGTGTGCCTGCCCGGTGTTCGCCGGCGGCAGGGGAGATGTCTACACTGCTCAGGAACAGCATGACCTCCAGCACCTTCACTCTGAAATAGCCTGTGCGTATTGGCTCCGGCACTGTATAAAGCCCTGAGAAGATGTGTTCGAGCTGCTGGCAGGAGCGCATGATGAAGCATTTGCTGCCGGAGCAGAATTTATTGATGATGTCCTCCGGCCCCACGCTGACTCCCGGCAGGAGGTCCGACATGGACCGGGGAGCGGTCTCAGGGTCGATGACAATGGAAAGTCCCTGGAAACGGCCGGTGGGGAAGTATACCTCAGAGTCTCCGGCTCCTGTCAGGCAGACGGAGAAGTCGCCTCTTGAAAGGTAGCAGGACTGGTCTCCGGCGTGGAGCTCAAACCTGCCTTCCCGGCAGTGGAGCAGCCCTATTCGTCCGGGAGAGGGCATCAGGGGTGCCTCAGGCCGGGACATATCGGTATCATAAAACACTACGGATATACCGGGGAAAACGTCGTATGTCCGGAGCTTCATCGTGCCGGTGCTGTTCTTACAGCTATATTCATTTGTTTCTGCATTCTTAGTTGTTCCGGACATAGTTTCTTTATCTTCACCGCTTTTCTGTTCATATACTGCATTGTTATCATTGTATAACAAAAAGAGGAAAAAATCAACAAGTCGGCAAATATGTTACCCGAGGCTAACATATTGTTCAAAAAAACTGCTCTGAAACTCCAACAGAGCAGTTTTTGCTGATTCGTCCGAACCAAAGGAATACGCCGTAATTACATTCTGATACGACTAATTATATTCTTAAAAGCTGCGGCCTTGTGTGCAGATAGCCGCAATACTGATAAGACCTGTTAAGGTCAGGCGTTTATGAGCGCCTTTCTCAGAAGGACTATGTCGAAGGCATCAACTCTGCCGTCGCCGTCCATGTCTGCCGCTGTACGCTGAGTACCTGTGAGGGATGCGTCCTTCAGCAGGAACTTCTGGAGCAGTACAAGGTCCGGGAGGTCGAGCTTGCCGTTCTCGTTGACGTCGCCCTCTGTCTTTGAAGGCTGAGTCTCAGCCGGAGCTGCCAGAACTGTGAAGTTCACGCACTGGTAGGACTGGCCGTTGCTGCCAAGAGAGATGCTTTCGCCGGACTTCATGTCCTTCTGGTATATGTTGAATGTCACATCGTTGGAGGATGTGAAGGAAGTATTTGAAGCTGTAAATCCGCTGAGCCAGTCAGGGACGGTCTCCACACGGGAGTCCAGAGCCACGAACAGTGTCATGTCCTGACCTGCGTCAAAGGATACGGTCACGCTGTCAGTGGAGGTCTTGGCATCGCAGGAGGTAAGGAGCTGTTCAGCGCCTGTCAGAGGCTCCTGTATTGCAGCGATGGTGAAGTCACGGTCTCCGAAAATCGGGGAGCCCACACCTGCATTTTCAGCTATCTTCCAGAACTGCGGATTTGCGGAGTCGCTGACCACAACGTTTTTGAACAGCTTGCCGTTCATGGGGACGGGGTCCTTTCCGAAAACAAAGCTGTCTGCGTTGAGGAGGTAGCCCTCACTGCCTGTGAATCTCAGGTAGAGGTTGTGGGTGCCGGTGATAGTGGGTATAGTGAACTCGAAGCTCTGGTAGTCCGAGAATCCGGAGGTGCCGGGGAAGCTGACAGATGCGGCAGGAGTCCCGGAGATGCTGTCGAGATAGAGCTCTATAACAGCGGGATTTCCTGAGAGAAGTCCCTTGAATGAGCGGGCGCCTGTGCCGAAGTCCACCTTGCGGTACATAGTGTAGTCGCCGTTTTCGATGAATCCGATGTTCTGACCGCCTGCGGAGAGGTCCTCAGTGCGGATGCCTTCCTGTACAGCGTAGCTCTCAGCCTCGATAGTCTCGAAGGCGGAAACAGCAGGAACAGACTTCTCAGGGGAGAGCTCAACTACTCCGGCGGGGAAGGAGTCAACAGTCAGGTCGTTGATGTAGTACTCGATGTTCATGTAGCCCTGACCGCAGTAGTCGCCCTTGTAATCGGAGGGGTCTGTGGGGTCCAGGCCTCTTGCGAGCTCCCAGTCGTCGGCCATGCCGTCGTTGTCGCTGTCAGTTATATCCTTTGTGGTAACTGCGGAGGGGTACTGGTATGTGACTCCGCACTTGATGCTGTACTTGTCGAGGTCTGTGACAGTGGAGTCGTAGGCCTCGGTGCCTGAGCATGAGCCGGTGCCGGTCTTTGTCTCGTAGGCACACTGCTGGTCTATAGCGGTACGCTTATCGGGAGCAATGCCGTTTCCTGCGTAGCTGATAACGTGCTCATAGGAGGCCTCGGCACTCTCACAGGTAGCTGCTGTGGAGACATTCTCGCCGTTGACGATAGTCTGGAAGGGAGATGCGCTGTAGAGGTCGTCCTTTGTTATGCCTATGGACTCCTTGACGGTGACTCCGGACCAGTTGTCGTTGGTGATGCTGTGGAAGGTGCCGTCCTTGTTTATCATGCGGTTTCCGGCACAGTACACCTTGAAGTTCTGGGGACTTGTGCTGCTGTCAACGTACATCCAGTGGTAGCCGCCTGTGGTGGAGTTGCCGGCCTTGAGAGTGTTGTTGACATAGTTGAGGTGGCCGATAGTACCGTAGGCGGTCTGGTAACCCCAGTCGTAGATTATGTTGTTGGTGAAGTCCGCAGTCTCCTGTCCGACTACCTTTCCACGGAAGTTACGGGAGACGTTGTGGATGATGAGGTTATGGTCAAATGTGAGGTAGCCCTTGCCCATCATGATACCGAAGCCGTGGAGTCCTTTTTTATGGCCTCCCCAGGAGTCGGCAGGGCCCAGCACGGAGTACTGAACGGTGTAGTACTCGTTGGCAGAGTAGAGTCCCCACTGTTCGTCGGTAGTCCAGCCCATAGAGCAGTGGTCGATAATAGAGCTGGAGCCCTTTGCTCCGCCCCAGGCGTCGTTGCCGGAGCTTGTGGATGCGTAGGGACCGGGACGTGAGCTTATGTAGCGGCAGATGATATTGTCGCCGGACATACCCATTTTGTAGTTCTTGAGGGTGATGCCGGAGCCGCCGGGAGCAGTCTGGCCGGCAATGGTGATGTTGCTCTGGCAGAGGATGTTGCTCTTGAGCTCGATAGTACCGCTTACGTCGAAAACGACGATGCGTCCGGACTGGCTCACAGCGTCACGGAACGAACCTGTGCCGCTGTCGTTGAGGTTAGTAACGTGATAGACCTCTCCTCCTCGTCCGCCGGTAGCGTACTTACCGCCGCCTACAGCACCGGGGAATGCCAGGAGCTGAGCAGATGCGGCATTGGTCACAGGGACGGCCGGAAGAGACTTTTCGGGCAGCATACCGGCTGCCGCAGTGCTTACCGTAACTATGCCTGTCAGGAAAGCAGTAAATTTTTTCAGATGCTTGTTCATAAATAATATCCCCTTCAAAAAAAGTAAAACGAAACATATTGATATTATTATACATTAATTATCTGAAAAAATCAATGAAAAATAGTACTTTTTTATGATGCCGGGTGAAGAGAAAAGCACAGTTCAATTCATTGAATGTTCACAATAATCTTTTAACAGTTCCTTTACGTGAAAGGATAGTACATATTCCGCATCGTGCTATAAATATTTTTTGAAAATATGTTGAATTTTCGAGAGCTGTATGTTATAATATAAAAAGTATGTTCAAAAACAGAGCGCCCGCATAGTTTTCAGCCGGGCAGAACGGAGAGACCATGAATATTCAGGATATGCTCATAACTATGGACCAGACAGCCGAGGCAAGTGAGCCTACGCTTTTCCCATTCCCCTTATCACTCCACCTTGCATTCGTGTGCATAGGCGTCATTTTCTTCGCATACAGATTCTACACCCAGAAAAAGCCCTATCAGCTCCTTGTAGCCGCAGCTATAGCTGTGTCTCTCGGATTCTGGATATCAGAAAGCAAGATAATCTACTACGGCATCGGCATCATTCAGGTGCTCCTGCTCATTGCAGCTCTGGTCACATCCTTCATCTTCAAGGACAAGACACCTGAGACTTCTGACGAGGAGTCAGATGTGACTGCTGAGGAGAAAGAGTCCGCCCAGGAAGAGCCTGAGGAGGAAGCATCAGAGGATGACGGAGACTCTGCGGAGGAAGAAAAGTGAAGATAGCTGTCCTTGACTGGTATACAGTCAATATAAGCGGAGATATACCGGTTTCACAGCTTGAAGAGCTGGGTGAGGTCAGGGTCATACCCCTGACAAAGCCGGAGGAGACCGCTGCAAATATCGGAGATGCGGACATCGTCCTCTGCAACAAGGTGCTCATCACCCGTGAGGTCATGGACGCCTGCCCGAATATAAAGTACATAGGACTTTTTGCCACTGGCTACAACAACGTGGATACGGCTTATGCCGCAGAAAAAGGCATCACTGTCTGCAATGCGGGACAGTACTCCACCAACGCAGTGGCTCAGCAGACCTTTGCCTATATCCTTGACCGCTTCAGCCGCATCAGGGACTACGATGCAGCCGTAAAGGACGGCCAGTGGGAGCGCTCCCCGGCCTTTTCCTACTTCCCCATACCTACCTCAGAGCTGGCCGGAAGAACACTTTCTATAGTAGGCTACGGCTCCATAGGCAGGAAGGTGGCGGAGATAGGCCACGCTTTCGGCATGAACATCGTTGTGAGCACCAGGACCGCTCCGGCGGACTGCCCCTATGAGGTCACAGACCTGTTTACAGCCGCAGAAAAAGCGGACGTCCTCACGTTCCACTGCCCTCTTACCGAGCAGACCAAGGGCATAGTCAACAGTGAGCTCCTCTCACGGATGAAGAGCTCCGCAATGCTGATAAATACTGCAAGAGGAGGCATAGTCAGCGAGCCTGACCTGGCCGCTGCACTGAACTCCGGCACAATTGCCGCTGCTTATCTGGATGTTCTGGACAAGGAGCCCATGTCACCGGACACTCCCCTTAAAACTGCGAAAAACTGTACTATAACTCCCCACACTGCCTGGGCTCCCTTTGAGACGAGACAGCGTCTTGTGGACATAGTTTGCAGCAATATCAGGGCATGGCAGAATGGTTCGCCTGTAAATAAAGTTAACTGAAAGAAGATATATAATGAGAAACATTTCACAGAAAAAGCGCATCGTAATAAAGCTGGGTACCTCAACTCTGGCACATAAGACCGGCAAGCTGAATATCAGAAGGATGACCAACCTTGTAAGAGTCATCTCCGACCTCCACAACTCAGGCAGAGAGATAATCATGGTGTCCTCCGGTGCAGTGGGACTGGGCGCCGGTAAGCTGGGACTCCCCGAAAAGCCTAAGGAGACCAAGCTGAAACAGGCTGTAGCCGCTATCGGACAGTGCGAGCTCATGCACGTATATGACGATATGTTCGCAAAGTACAGCGTCACAGTGGGTCAGATACTCCTTACAAAGACTATCATCAACAACCCAAGCCACTGCGAGAACTTCAAGAATACTATCGAGAGCCTGGTGGGTATGGGAGTCATCCCCATAGTCAACGAGAACGACACCATAGCTATAGATGAGCTGGAACTTGAGATAGGGGAGAACGACTCCCTGTCAGCACTGGTGGCTGACCTGTCAGGTGCGGACCTCCTGCTGATACTCTCAGACATTGACTGCCTCTACGACGACGACCCCAGGACAAATCCCGATGCTAAGCCAATTTCTATCGTTGAGGAGATAACTCCCGAAATAGAGCAGGCCGCAGGCGGTGCAGGCTCAAGCCTTGGCACCGGCGGTATGTCAACTAAGATAAACGCTGCAAAGATCGCCTCAGAGGCCGGTATAGACATGGTCATCATGAACGGACGTGACCCCGAAAAGCTCTATGACCTCTTTGAGGATAAAGATATAGGTACCATATTCCTTTCCAGAAAATAATGAGGTGAAGAAAATGAGTTACACAGAAGAACTGGGAAAAAATGCGAAGTCCGCAGAGGCTGCCATTGCAACTGCCTCCGCACAGACCAAGAACGACGCTCTGGCTGCTATCGCAAAGGCCCTCATCGCTGAGCAGGACCTTATAATCAGCGAGAATGCAAAGGACCTTGCTGCCGCAGATGAAAACGGAGTCTCAAAGGCAATGCAGGACAGGCTCCGTCTGGACGAAAAGAGGATAGCCGATATGGCAAAGGGCATCGACGAGCTCATCGCCATGAATGACCCCATCGGAGAGGTCATAGGCGGCTGGACACGTCCCAACGGGCTGAGGATATGCAAGACCAGAGTCCCCCTGGGAGTTATCGGGATAATCTATGAGTCCCGCCCCAATGTTACCGTTGATGCTGCTGCTCTCTGCCTGAAGGCCGGAAACGCAGTTATACTCAAGGGCGGAAAAGAGGCTATAAACTCCAATATCTGCCTGGGCTCCATTATGAGGAAGGCTGTAGAGTCCGCAGGTCTCCCTGCTGACGTTATACAGGTGGTGGACAATACCTCCCGTGAGACTACAAACGAGCTCATGCAGCTCAACGGATATATCGACGTGCTCATCCCCAGAGGAAGCGCAAGACTTATCCAGGCTGTAGTAAAGACCGCAACTGTTCCCGTTATCGAGACAGGCGCCGGCAACTGTCATGTGTACGTTGACTCCTCCGCAGACCTCAGCATGGCCGTGGAGATAGCTGACAACGGCAAGACTCAGCGCCCCTCAGTGTGCAATGCCATTGAGAGCCTGCTGGTCCACAAGGATGTGGCTGAGAAGTACCTCCCTATGATAGCAGACCGCTTCAAGGAGCACAATGTGAAGATATACGGCTGTGAAAGGACAAGAGCTATCCTCGGAGACAGTGTTGAGCCTGCAACAGATAAAGAGTATGCCACCGAGTTCAATGACTATATCATTGCTGTAAAGGTAGTGGATACCATTGACGAGGCGATAGCTCACATAAGACGTTTCAGCACCCGTCACTCCGAGTGCATCGTTACCTCCTCACTGGCAGCAGCAGAGAAGTTCCAGAAGGAAGTTGACGCAGCAGCAGTTTACGTAAACGCCTCCACACGCTTCACTGACGGCGGAGAGTTCGGATTCGGCGCAGAGATAGGAATATCCACACAGAAGCTCCACGCAAGAGGTCCTATGGGACTTGCAGAGCTCACTACAGTCAAGTACCTTATAAACGGAAACGGACAGATCAGATAAGTCCGCAGATATATTAAAGCAAGCGATAATTTTATTTGATTTTGGAGGTCAGAATGGCTATCAGAAAAGATCTGGACGATATGCTCAACAGCCTTAAAACAGGCGGCGGGGAGGTCTCTTCAAAACCTGCCGCAAAGACTACTGAAAAGCACGCAAAAAGTATATACGATGAAATGTCAGTTGACGACCTTCTCCATGCACTGACAGAGGATAAGAAGCCGAGCCTTGCAGAGGACATCCTCGGTGACCTTGCCGTGACAGAGGAGTCTCCGGAGACCAATGAGCCGGAGGAGCCCGTTGTGCCCGACGAGCCGGCAGTAACTGTGCCGGAGCCGGCTGCTCCTGCAAAAAAGAAGGTAGTCATCACCTCTGAGCTGCCGGACTATGAAAAGCTCCGCCGTGAGGAAATGGAAAGGGAAAAGCTCTCATTCCAGCGCCCTGAGGCGCATCTCTCCTATGTGAACCGCCATGCGGACGGCATACAGGAGTTCGCACCGCCCCAGCCGGAGCCTATAAAGGTGCGTATGCCTGAGCCTGTAAAGGAAGAGGAACCGGCAGAGAAGGCCCTCCAGGAGGAGATAACTGAGGAGTTCTCAGCAGAAGAGGTAATGAAGGCCGCAGCAGCTCTCGAAGAGCCGGAAGAGGACGAAGGACCCTCACAGGAGGAGCTCCTTGAAGAGAGCGCAGAGAAGAGAAGAAAGGGATTCTTCTCACGTTTCAGAAAGCATGACCGTGATGATGAGAGCGAGACTGTCCAGGATGAGGCTCCTGCTGCTGAAAGTGCAGAGGAAGAGCCTGCCGACAGCATAGGGGAAGTTGATATAGACGACCTTTTCAACGCCCCTGAGCAGCCGGAGGAGAAAGCTCCCGGAGAGGATGAGCTCCCGGAGGAAACTGAGGAGCCTGTTCCTGAGGATGTCCCGGAGGAAGAGCCGGAGCCGCTGCCCGAAGAGGAGCCGATATATGTCCCTGAGGAGGCTACTGCCGACGAGCTGCTCGACGCTGCACTTGCCGCTATAAATGAGGCCGCAGCAGAGTCCCTGACAGAGGAGCAGCCGGAAGAGGCTGAGGAGCCTTCACCGGAGGAGGAAACAGCTCCCGAAGAAATAAGCGGGGAAACTGAGGACGTGTCTGAGCCTGAGAGCGAGGACAGAGTCAGCAGCCTTATCGACGGCATCCGTGAGGACGCTGCCAATGCCATAGCAGAGCTGGAAAGTCCCAGAGAGACCGAGGATGAGCCTGAAAAGGAGCCGGAAGCTCCCGAAGCGGCTCCGGAGGAAAAAGAACAGGAAGAGGTCAGCGAGAAGAAGGTCAAGGCCGGAAAAATTTCCGCTGCACTGGGAAATATCCTCAGCGAGGACCCCGATGAGCTCATAGCCGAGCGCAGTGAACATACCGAGGAGGACGGCACTGTAGTCACCTCTGAAAAGGGCCGCTTCAAAAAGCGCTTTTACGCTGTCCTTGGTGTGATATTCGCAGTATTTGCCGTTATCGGTATCATTACCGTTGCAGGAAAGGGTATAAAGATGTTCCGCAGCTTTACCTCCGGCGAGGTAAAGAAGGACGGCTTCACTGAGGTCATATACCCGGCAGTCATAATGGATATCGACACCTTTGATTCCCCCTCAGAGCTCAGCTCTGAACAGCTCATAACCGCCGCTATATGGTCCATAATCATGGATGAGGACAAGGTGTCGAAGTACCCCCTCAATGCAGGCGGCGACACTATCTCCATTTCAGCCTATGACGTTGAGGCGCAGGCAGTTGAGCTCTTCGGCACTGACCACCAGCCCTTTGAACATACAACTGTCGGACGTGTGGAGCCGAGATTCTTCTACGATACCGAGACCGGCGCCTATAACGTAAAGGTAAAGCCTATAATCTTCACCTACGAGCCTGAGATAAAGTCCATCGTCAAGAGCGGCAGCAACTACACCGTTCAGGTGGACTACATAGACGAGCTCCCGGCGTGGATGGACAAAAGCGTGGCAAAGTCCGTGGAATACAGCCTGACTGAAAACGAGAACGGCACCTACAGGATAAATTCCATGCACATCAATTATATAAATAATTCCAATTCATAAAAGTAAAGGCTGACCGCTGAGGTCAGCCTTGTTTTTATTTTGAGTAATCCTTGAAGCTGATATTCATATCCACTTCGCCGTTTATACCGGGGACGTATCCCTCGGAGGAGTACTGCCACATCTGGTAGTCGTAGTAATATGTAGGCTCATCGCCGTACTCCGCAAGCCAGAAGTCGTAGTCCTGGAGCCGGGGAAGGTCCAGCTTGAACATGGTGGTGTTCTTGTTCTGGTATATCATTGGGGTGTAGCCGGCAGACTTCACTCTTTCGCAGAAGGCTATGCAGCAGTCTGCCAGTTCTTCTACTGTGACTTTGTCGGTACGTGCGGAGTCGCCGTATATCAGCTCCCAGTCGTAGATGACAGGGTAGGTGATGTTGAAGCCTTCGATAGCGTCCAGGACGGCATCAGCCTCCTCGATAGCCTCGTCGGTGTTTATGGCCTGGGAGAAGAAGTAGACTCCGACCTTTACTCCGGCCTTGTCAGCGGCCTTAATATTGTTTGCGAAGTTCTCATCCAGAGTGACCTTTCCGCTGCCGTAGGTCCTGTAGCCTATGCGGATTATGGCGAACTCTATCCCGGCATCGTGGACCTTTTCCCAGTCGATGTCACCCTGATAGTCGGAGACGTCAACTCCGGCGATGGACGTCACATGGCCGTTCTCTTTATAGAATGAATAGCCGTTGCGTGTCACTATTGAGTCGGTGCTGTGGGTGCTTGCAGGGACGTCAGCGAACACCGGCCAGAATATCTCGCCGTAGGTGCCGTCGTTCATAAGTATCTTCTTGCCGTCGAGCTGGTAGAGGGTCTCTTCTTTTTCGATGACGGCTCTTGTGCGGACCTGAGGGTCCTCGCTGGAAGTGCTTGCAGGGACGGCCTCGTTAGTGAAGCGGTCCTTGAGGAATACCTGCCAGGCAAGCTCTCCGGACAGGGCGGCTATAATGAGAGCCTCGATGACAGACAGGACCTTGAATTTATTTTTAGGTTTGCTTTCAGACATTTTTACCTCCGCAATAAATAGGAATCCATATTCGGGACGTTGCTGTCCAACCAATATGATACCACATTTTTTGCCATGTGTAAACACCTGCCGATGAAAATTTACATTTATGGGAGTAAATTACTGACCAAAAATTGCGATTGCGGCAATTTTGAGAAAAATTATTGCGAACTTGTGAAACTTTTGTGAAAAAGTTGCCTGAAATATGCTATAATGTATTTGCAGATGCGTTTTTTTGCGGATTTACAGCCTTTTATCCGTTTCACAAAAAATACTCTGTGAAATTGACATTGTTTTGTAACTTTTAAGATAAATTTAAGATTGCCCGGCTATAATATGGTCAAACGATACGAAAGGAGTGTGAAACTCCGGGCGGCATGACCGTTTCGGAGAAATTATGGCTATCAATACTTTTGCTCGCAAGGAAATCAAATTCCTTCTCAATATGGAACAGTACCACGGGCTTATGGAAGTCATCAGCGAATACATGAATCCTGACAAGTACTGCGTCGGCGGCAAAGAATATGGCATCTACAATATCTACTATGACACCCCGGACGACTACCTTATAAGAGAGTCACTTGCTAAACCCTACTACAAGGAAAAGATAAGGCTCCGCAGCTACTACTCTCCCGCTGCACCTGACGACACTGTTTTCCTTGAGATAAAAAAGAAGATAGGCGGTATCGTAACAAAGCGCCGTGTATCTATGACTCTTGCAGAGTCCGACGCCTACTTTGCAGACCGTTCCAAGCCGGAAATGACAAAGTACATAACAGAGCAGGTCTTTCGTGAACTGGACGTTTTCCTGGACCACTACCCCATAGTTCCAAAGCAGTACATCAGTTATCAGCGTGAGGCCTTCTTCGGTAAGGACAACCACGACTTCCGCCTTACCTTCGACAGGAAGATAACTGAGCGCCGCTTCGACCTGGGACTGAACTATGAAAGCTACGGAAACTATATCATAGGCGCAGACCAGAGACTTATGGAGGTCAAGGTATCAGATGCCATGCCGGACTGGCTGGTAAGAAAGCTCTCTGAGCTGAAAATTTTCAAGACGAGCTTTTCTAAGTACGGAAGAGCCTACACCAACTTCGTGAGAGAACAGGTGCAGGGTAACCCAGAAAAGCAGATATATATTTCAGGCATATCAATGGTAAACAACAACGTATTTATGAACAGGAGTGTGTGATTTATGTTCCCTAACGGATTTTTCGGAAATGTACTTTCAAGATATGATGAGACTGACGCTGATTCAATAATCAACGGCTCAACCACGATTCTTTCAGAGATAAAGCCCGGCGAGTTCTTCCTCTGTACTATCGCAGCGCTGATACTCGGATTCCTCATAGGCCTTATCTACATCATCACCCATAAGAAGGAAGGCTACTCACAGAGCTACGTCATGACAATGACTATGCTCCCCACAATAGTTACTCTCATCCTTCTCGTTATCAACTCAACAGCAGGCGCTATCAGCGTGGCCGGTGCATTCAGCCTTGTACGATTCAGGAGCGTGGCCGGCGACCCGAAGGATATATCCTACATATTCTTCGCAATGGCTGTCGGCGTTTCCTGCGGTATCGGATATGTCGGATTCGCAGCAATGTTCTTCGTTATCCTCGGCATCGTGATGTTCGTACTCTCAGTTGTTGACTTCGGCGGCAGCAAGCGCAGACATATGACACTCAAGATAACAATTCCTGAGAACCTCGACTACCAGGGCGTATTCGACCCCGTTCTCTCCAAGTACACAGAATACCACAAGCTCCGCAGAGTAAAGACCACAAACTTCGGTACTCTCTTCGAGCTGATATACAGCGTTGATGTAAACGATGACATCGACCAGAAGAAGTTCATTGACGAGCTCCGTGCCCTCAATGGCAACATGACTATCAACCTCGTGTTCTTCAAGTACGACGACAAGATATACGAGAGCTGATAGCCCCCTTAAAAGATTTTTCCCTCTCAAATATTGTTTACCCCCTCTAATGGGATTTGTCAGACTCTCAGTGCAGATAGGGTCTGACAATTTCCATATATAGAGAAAATCATTGATTTCATCCCCTATATGATGTATAATGTAAGCGAAGGGACCTGTTCCCGCAGCGATGAGATTTAAAAAGGAGCGTGTATTATGGAGTTCAGAAAGATAATTGCAGCTGTAATGTCTGCTGCACTGATGGCATCAGCATTCTCATGCGGAAAGACCGACGGCAGCTCAGGCACCTCAGGCTCTGAGGCAGAGGCCGTTAAGGTCACCGGCTCACAGCAGACCTCAGATGTGACCGAAGAATCGGAAGATATTGAGGATGAGACATCGGAAAATAAGTCCGGCAGCTCTTCCGGGACCACTACAACAGCCAAGTCCGTCAGCAGCACCGTGACTACAACAGTTACCGCCCACAATGCAGGCAGCGGAGCTGCGGCAACTACCACCAAGGCAGCAGGGGGCAGCTCATCTTCATCAGGCAGCAGCTCGTCCTCGTCCGGAAGCAGTTCTTCATCCTCAGGGGGGAGCTCTTCTTCCTCAGGAGGCTCATCATCCTCCGGCAGCAGCAGCTCATCATCCTCCGGCAGCAGTTCATCATCCTCCGGCGGAAGTACCTCATCCGGCAGCAGTACCTCATCCGGCGGCAGCTCGACTCCTGAGCCTGTAACTGAAGCTCCCGAAGAGGAAAAGGTCTACACTGCGGAGGTCACTCTCGGAAGCTCTCCCAGCGTCAAGGGCGATAACGTTTCTGTAAGCGGCTCTGTGATAACTATAAGCGCAGGAGGAGACTACCGTTTTGCAGGCACTCTCTCAGACGGCCAGATATGCGTAAATACGGCCACTGAGGAGGCAGTCACTGTAGTGCTTGACGGTGTTGACATCACTAATTCATCCGGTCCGGCTATATTGGTTTACGAGGCTAAAAAATGTACCATAAAGGTCCGTGAGGGCACAGTGAATACTCTCCGTGACGGCGGAAATGACAAGACAAACGACGGAGTTATCTTCTCCAACGACACCCTGAGATTCAAGGGAAACGGTACCCTTAACATTATCTCCGGCAACGCTCACGGCATTGCCAGCGATGATGACATCATCTTCGAGAACGGTATCTATAACATCACATCAATAAAGTCCGGACTCTTTGCCCACGACGACGTTACCATAAACGGCGGCACTCTTGACATCAAGGGCGGCACAAACGGCATAAAGTCCAAGGGAACACTGAACATAAACGGCGGTACAGCCGTTGTCTCCGGAGGCACTAAGGAGGAGAAGAGCTCCATTTACTCCGCAGGCGGGTTCAATTACACTGACGGCTATCTCTTTGCAGCAGGCAACCAGGTGTCCGTGCCGAGTTACTCTGTTAACCCCTACATCGTCGCAGACCTTGGGGAGTCTGCGGCTGCCGGAACGACAGTTGAAATGGTCCTTGACAACGTGCAGATGTGCAGCTTTGCACCTCACAACAACTTCCGCTGTCTGATGATGCTTGCCCCTGAGACAGCCTCCGGAAGCAGTTTCAGAGCGGTACTTAACGGCAGCAGTTCCGAAACTTTCACAGTAGGGGACGGTCAAAATTTATTCAGCCTGAAATAAACCAATTTTTATATATAAACTGTAAATAAAATAAATGATGCTACCTATTTACAGAAAGTTAACTGAGAAAAATACGGAAAAATTGCCAAAAGTACACTATTTTATAGTTTTGTTTACTTTTGTATATTGTCAACGGTACTCTTTTGCGCTATAATACAAACAGCAAATGAAGATTATTGGTATTCGGTATCAAGTACCCTCCCCTCTCATGTGCTTGATACTGAGTATTAATTCGTTTGCACGCCATAGAAAAAAGTTTCATTAACAAATAAAACTAACCCCTTTCATTTGTAATTTTTTCATGTTTTCTATTCTCAATAACTTTTTT
>ODAI014188648.1_pt1 | contig 23629 bp, 14 predicted proteins | sample 1539321 | NCBI WGS metagenome assembly ODAI01 (sample SAMN02144231, study PRJEB22623) | gut metagenome | biome: sheep rumen | host: Ovis aries | place: New Zealand | reverse complement strand
GCTGTTTAAGAATCCCAGGCTTTCACTTTTTGAATAGTGCTCCACTATATCCGGGAACAGAAGCCTTAGGATCAGATTAATACATTCTTCCCTGAGACGGTTTATCGTATCGTTCAGATCGTAGCTGCTTTGTTTGATGCTTCTGATGGGGGAAGAGCTGATGCGCTCCCTTAGTTCATCGATGGATACATCGCTGTTTTCCCCGGGTGCATTTTCTCCATCCTTTCCTGCGTTCATCAGGTCGGAAAAGAAACTGTCCCCCAGAGCGTCCTTTGATCTGCCGACAGAAAACCTGGTAACCATGAATTCGGTTGAATCATAAGTTCTGGCGGAATCCATTCCTATAGTACCGGAATCAATTCGCATTTGCTGGTTTTCCTCCTTCCGCCGTTTTGTCAGCACCTGAAATTCCATTTTCCGGGTAACAAAAAAGACGATACATTAAAAGTATCCTTACCTGAAATGTACCGTCCCTGGCTTATACAATTATCAACAGTCCGTCGGCCTAACGGACTCATACAATATATCGGCATACCGGCGGAGAATATTAACAGATAACTCCTGGAAAATATAAATTGAAGATGCTTACCGGTAGTTGCGCGCTTGCCCGCATGGACAGGTTTCGCTCGATCAGTGATGAATGTCCTGGGTCAGATGCAAAGTATACATATAGTGTAAAAAGAGGTATAATAACTCTGTATGTGTGTCAGGAAAACAGCCTTAATTGCATTGGTTGCAGTATTGCTTCAGGGATGTGCATTTAACGGTCAGGACACAGCGTCCCAGACCCAGAATGCGTCTTTTTATTCGATGGAGGATGAGGCTGTGATCTCGTATGAGGTACCTACGAGCTATCCGCATATTCTGGTGGATCAGCTGGGCTATGCTCCGGATTCCAAAAAACTGGCATTTATGTTCGGCAGCATGCTGCCGGAAGAGTTTTTGCTGATAGATGCCAATACGGGACGACAGGTATACAGCGCCAAGGTAACGGATAAAGGGTATTACAGCGAATACGGTTCTAATATCGGGATGGCCGATTTTACCAAATATGTCACCCCGGGGGAGTATTATATAGAAGCAGACCATCTGGGCAGATCGTATTCCTTCAGGATAAAGAATGATCTGTACGGAGATATTTTTCTTGAATCCTGCAAGACATACTATTATAACCGTTGCGGTATCACGCTCACCGAGGATCTTGCAGGGGAAAATGCCCATAATGCATGCCATACTCAAAAAGCTGTCCTGCGGCAGGATATGACCGTTCAAAGGGACGTGTCAGGAGGATGGCACCAGGATGGTACGGGATCTAAGGATATCATCACCGCGGCAGGTACCATGGGAACCGTACTCATGGCATATGAACTGTTTCCTGCTGCATTTGAGGATGATACAGGAATACCTGAGAGCGGTAACGGGATACCGGATATACTTGACGAAGCCAGGTTTGAAGCCGAGTGGTTTCTTAAAATGCAGGATGAGAATACCGGAGCCGTATATTCGGGGATAACTGTCACGCCCAACGAGAATAACTCATCATTTATCATATATGTAGAACCTGCGGATATTGAATCATCCAGAGCGTTTGCCTTTGCTACAGCTAAGTTCGGATATCTGTTTCAGAATTATGACAGGGATTTTGCGACACTGTGCCTGCAGGCGGCAGACAGAGCCTTTAAGTATTCCATCTTAAACGATACAGAACAGGGAATTTACTCACCGTATAAACTGTCATCGTCATGTGAGATATACAGGGCTTCGGGATCGAAGAAGTGCCTGGATTATATCAATGAGTTTTTTGCATCGGATCCGGATCTTAGTGACATGGATGATGTTACGATCATGGGACTGTGCACATATCTCAGCACCAAAATGAGTGTTAACGGCGACTATTGCCGCACGGCCATAACGGCGATCATGAAGGAAGCGGAGGAGATATCGGCGACATTAAGGAGCTGCGCTCTGCTCGTGCCTGAGACGGATGATCTGGGTGATAACTCACAGATCTTTCATGACATGATGGTAATGACGATAGTGGATCATATCATTACCAACAATGAATATGACAATATAATCGAGAATTTCATGCATTATTTTCTGGGGAGAAACAAAATGTCGGTTTCCTTCATAGATAATGCCGGAGAATACAGCTACAAGCAGATACATGAATCCCTCGGTATCATGAAGCAGTTTGAATCTGATTCCAGGCTGATATTTATGCTCGCCAAGGTGATCAGCAGGGACGGATTTATCAAAGAATTCTAGTCCGGGTATCCTGCTAAACCGTTAGTAGTTTATTAAGGAGCAATCATGATAAGAACAATACTGACAGCAATAGAGATACTGATTACGGCTATCGTAACACTTCCGTACATACCGGTAGTCCTGTTTGTGGGACTGTTCAGCATGAAGGCCAGGGATTATCTGGCTACAGGTGCCATGAGGTTCGAATTTAAGATCCTTAAATTCCTCTCCGGAGCAAAGGTCCACGTTACAGGACTTGAGAACATACCCAAGGATGAACCTGTTCTGTATATAGGAAATCACAGGAGCTTTTTTGATATCATCATCCCTTACTACATGTTTCCGGGACATACTTCTATGATATCCAAAAAGGAGTGGGGCAAGATCCCGGTTATGGCTTGGTGGATGAAGATCCTGCATAATTTTTTCCTTGACAGAAACGATGTCAAACAGGGCCTTAAGGTGATACTGGCAGCCATAGATCTGGTCAAGGACGGTTATTCAATATGCATTTATCCGGAGGGCACCAGGAACAAGACGGATGAAGATATGCTGCCCTTCCATGAGGGAAGCTTCAAGATTGCAACAAAGTCCGGATGTGCGATAATCCCGATGACTATGTACAATATGTCATCGCTGTTCGAAGATCATGTTCCGTGGATCAAGGCTTCAGAGGTATATATCGACTTCGGAACACCCATCCGTGTCGATGAACTGTCTGCTGAGGACAAGAAACATGTGGGCAGCCATGTCCGGGATATTATGCTTGAAACTTATAACAAACTTAAAGAGGAAGCCGTAAATAAATGAAAGGTCTGACACTTGAAAATGTCGCCAAAGCATGCGGCGGTCAACTGATCAACAATAACGGAAACAACTCGGAAGCAACCTGTGTGGTCATAGACTCCAGAAAGATCACTGAGGGTGGTATCTTTATTGCCACTGTGGGAGAGAGAGTTGACGGACACAGCTTTATAAATGACGTAGCAGATAAGGGGGCACTTGGAGTTGTCTGTGAAAAGAAACCTGACAACTGTCCGATCCCTTATATCCTCGTTAAGAGCAGCTTCAAAGCTCTCATGGATATTGCTTCGTTTTACAGGGAGAATGTCGAAATCCCCATAATAGGAATATCTGGCTCGGTCGGCAAGACTAGTACCAAGGAATTCATAGCAGCCACGCTTTCTGCAAGATACAAAGTGTTAAAGACCGAAGGCAATTACAATAATGAAGTCGGAATGCCTCTGACAATACTTTCCATCAGGGATGAACATGAGATAGCAGTCATAGAGATGGGTATATCCGATTTCGGTGAGATGGAGAGACTGTCGTCGGTATCAAGACCTGACGTGTGTGTCATAACCAATATCGGTAACTGTCACCTGGAAAAGCTTCACGACAGAGACGGCGTCTTAAAGGCCAAGACGGAAATGTTTAAGCACCTTAAACATGACGGAGCCGTTTTTTTAAACGGCGATGATGACAGACTCATAAACGTCAGGAAACCGTGGAACAGAGAGATCACTTATTTTGGCATGCAGGAAACGAATGATTACTACGCATCCGATGTAATCAACAAGGGCCTGCTGGGATCCGATGCGGTTATCTGCTACAGAAGAGGAGACTCTGAGGCTTGCATGGGCATACATATACCCATACCCGGAGATCACATGGTATATAATGCTCTCGCAGCAGTGGCTGTGGGATTCGAATTCGGTCTGACCGAGGAGGAAGTGATAAGGGGCATAGCAACCGTCAGCCCTACATCGGGACGTTCGAATATACTGACTACTCCGTCATATACGGTGATAGATGACTGCTATAATGCAAATCCCGTTTCGGTAAAGGCAGCCATAGATCTCCTGGGTAAAGCGGATTCCCGCAAAGTGGCGATCCTGGGAGATATGTTCGAACTCGGCAGGGATGAAGCTAAACATCACTATTCAATAGGTGAATATGTATTCCTCCACGGAGTTGATGTGCTGATCGCCATCGGAAACCTGTCAAAGAACACGTACGAAGCAGCCAAAAAGGGCCGGAAGGATGATAAGGACAGGGTTTTCTACTTTGATACTATAGAAGAAGCAATCGGCTCGTTTAAGGATATTTTACAAAAGGGTGATGCGATACTCGTAAAGGCATCACACGGAATGCATTTTGAGCAGATAGTGGAGTATTTGCGTAACTGCTAGGATCCGGCCATGCCATATGACATGTGACCGTGAAAATAATAAACAGGAAAGGTGGCTTTGAACAGATGTCAAAAATACTGGTCCTTGCCGGAGGAGTCAGCACCGAGAGGGATGTGTCGCTGATAACCGGCAAGCAGATCTACAACGCATTAAAAAGAAACGGACATGATGTAATCCTCACGGATGTTTATCTTGGATACGAACTTCCGGAGGAATATGAGGGAATGCCCCTTGCGGAACTTTTTACGAAGGATATAGACTGGGTAAAGGATATTCCCGATATCAGGGAGATAGATCCTGATATAGCCGGGATAAAGGCACTAAGATCCGACTGCGATAAGAACTTTTTCGGACCAAATGTCATAAAGCTTTGTCAGGAGGCTGATGTTGTCTTTATGGCTCTTCACGGTGAAAACGGAGAAAACGGCCGGATACAGGCATGCTTTGACCTGATGGGTATCACCTATACCGGTAATGACTATATCAGCAGTGCGGTCAGCATGAATAAAGGCCTTACCAAGGATATATTCAAAGCATATGACATTCCCACACCGCAGGGTGTGAGACTTAAAAAGGCGGACTATCTGAAACTGAAGGAAGATGGCAGACTTGAATGTTCTGTCGGATTTCCCTGCATAGTCAAGGCATGCTGTGGCGGCTCGAGTGTCGGAGTATCGATAGCCAATGTTCCCGGAGAATTTGAAATGGCACTTGCGGAAGCCTTTAAATACGATGACGAGGCTGTTATAGAGCAATATATCAGGGGACGTGAATTCTCAGTAGGAGTTATCGACGGACAGGCCATGCCGGTCATAGAGATCGCTCCCAAGGTAGGATTCTATGATTATAAAAACAAATATCAGGCAGGTGCAACCGTAGAGACATGTCCTGCCGATATACCGGATGAACTGTCCGAACAGATGAAGGCGTGCGCCGAAAAGGTATTTAAAGCACTAAGGCTCGGAGCATATGCCAGAATGGATTTCATGCTTGACAGCAATACGGGCAGATACTACTGCCTCGAGGCAAATACACTGCCCGGAATGACACCCACGTCACTGGTTCCCCAGGAGGCAGCCGCTATGGGAATATCATTTGACAAACTGTGTGACAGGATAATTGAGCTTGCAAAGGGTAAAGGGAGATAATGGATAAGATAGCTGTACTGATACCGTGTTACAACGAATCCAAGACCATAGCAAAGGTGATCGCAGATACGAAAAAAGCGCTTCCCGAAGCGGTCATATATGTTTATGACAACAATTCGACCGACGATACGGCCGTGATAGCCGAAAAAGCCGGAGCTGTTGTCCGCCATGAGTACCTTCAGGGCAAGGGAAACGTTATCCGCAGAATGTTCAGAGAGATAAATGCCGAATGCTATATCATGGTAGACGGTGATGATACTTATCCCATGGAGTTTGCCCCGCAGATGGCAGAACTGGTTCTTGAGCGCAATTCGGACATGGTGGTGGGAGACAGACTCTCATCCACTTACTTTACCGAGAACAAGAGACCGTTCCATAATTTCGGAAACAGCATGGTAAGATCTGCGATCAACCATCTTTTTGACTGCAATATCAAGGATATCATGACAGGGTTCAGAGCATTCAGCTACGGCTTTGTAAAGACATTCCCGGTGCTGTCAAAGGGCTTTGAGATAGAGACTGAAATGACGATATTTGCGGTTCAGAACAATATGCAGATAGACAATGTCATCGTGGAATACCGTGACAGACCCGAAGGATCGGAGTCTAAATTAAACACCTATTCTGATGGATTCAAGGTTATTGGCACCATAATAAGGCTCTACAAGGATTACAAGCCCATGGGCTTCTTTACCATAATAGCAACTATACTGGCAGCAATAGGAACAGGCTTTTTCGTTCCGGTGCTCATAGACTTTTTCGAAACGGGCAAAGTAGATAAATTCCCCACGCTTATCGTCTGCTGCTTTGTGCTGGTAGCTGCACTTCAGACGTTCTTTACGGGACTTACACTGTCTCAGGTCAATAATCAGAACCGCAGGGATTTTGAATACAGATTCATGACCGTCAACCGAAAGGAGAAGGAAGTTCTTGAAAAAGATAAAGGCTAATCTGTTTTGGCTGCTGATCATAGGATTTATCATCTTTTCCGCTATGGTCTTTGTTCTGTGCGGACAGAGCAGTGTGATCTCCGTTCACGATAATCTCGATCTTTTTATACCTCAGTATAAGATGATGAAGAATTCCGGAACGTTCTTTGCCCATGGTGAGATAACATCATTCCTGGCGGGCATCAACAGGGATGTTCTCCCCTCTGAATTCAATCTTTACACGATTGTTTTCTTTTTGCTTCCCGATTATCCGGCATACATAGTCTGCTGGTTTATTAAGATATTTATAGCCATTGCAGGCGCCATGCTGCTGGGTCATGATGTATTTCGGGATGATTATAAAAAGTACAGACCGCTTATTGTACTTTCCGGATTCGCATACGGAATACTCAATCTTTTCCCGAACTTCGGAATCGCATTTGCATCGATACCGCTGCTGGTTTATCTCATCCGCAGGATCACTCTTAAGCCCAATGTTATCTGGTATATTCTGCTGCTTATATATCCTGCCCTCAGTTATTTTTCCTATTTGGGTATTTTCTTTATCGGATATCTGTGCGTTTTCTTTGTTTACAGGTGGATCAGAACCAAAAAGTTCCCCTGGCAGATTCTGATTGCCATACCTGTATTGTCAGCCGGATATGTTTTGTGTGAGTACAGGCTTTTTTACACCATGCTCATAAACAAGCAGGATACGATCAGGGTTTCTATGGTCCAGCCTAGTCTCGGATGGGGAGATATATTAAGGAATATCGGTGAGAGCTTTGTATTTGGCGACATGCATACCGAAAGCGTTCACAGATTCTTCGTCATGCCGGTCTGCCTTGCATTCTTTGTATTTCAGACAGTTATTTACATACGGAAAAAAGAAGCAAAAAAGATTTTTCACGATCCTTTAAACGGAGTATTTCTGTTCATCCTGTTCAATTCCGTTATTTACGGGCTCTATTACTGGGAGCCTTTAAGAAATCTGTTCGAATTCATACTGCCTCCGTTAAAGGGCTTTGAATTCCAGAGAACGGAGTTTACCAATCCGTTCCTGTGGTATCTGGCCTTATTTATCGTAGCTAAAAGGCTTTATGATATCATTCCCAAAGAAAAACTAAGATGGATACCGGGCGCTTTGATCACGGTTTCCGTTTTTGTCATCGTCCTTTCAAATACCAGATTTAACGACCTGTATCATACCTGCTATGACAGGTATCACAGGATCGTTCACGGGACACCATCAAATGAGCTTACGTATGAGGAGTTCTATTCTTCGAAACTCTTTGACGAGATCAAAGAAGACATAGATTATTGCGGTCAGTGGTCGGTAGCATACGGACTGTACCCTGCCGTTCTTGAATATAACGGTATCAATACTCTCGACGGATATCTCGGATATTATCCGGATTATTACAAAAAGGAATTCCGCAAGATAATCGAGCCTGCTCTTGACAGGGTTCCGGAATCAAAGACCTACTATGACAACTGGGGTGCCAGATGTTACATGTATTCAGGAACATATACATCAAATGTAAATGCCCGCAGGGACTATGAGTATACGGATGAAGACCTTTATATAGATCTTGATGCCTTTAAGGACTGGGGAGGCAGATACATTTTCTCAAGAGTAGAGCTTAATAATGCCGAAGAAGTCGGTCTTGATCTTATCGATGAATACTCCGATGAGAGTTCTCCGTATACGATCTATCTATATAAAACATCTTCGATCTATCAGACCAACGTTCACTCAGATGTTCCTTATGAACAGAGACGTTCTCTTGACTATGACCTTGACAGGTTTGATGAGATCCTGGATGAGTTCGATGAAATGGCCGGAGTTGAGGATAGCGACAGTGTAACCGAAGAGGATGCCGGGCATCTGGCTGAACTGTATGATGAAGCCATAGATATCATGAACCGGATGTCTACATGCAAGGTCATGGCTGAGATTGAGTATTACGGAGATGTGGCAGATGATGATCTGGTAGATATCAAGGATGAGATGTATGAAGACCTCCTTGATTATTCGGATTATTTCATGGCTTCATTAAGAGATGTGGCTAACTCCGGATATGAGGATGCCCTAAAGGAAATACTTCGTCCTGAGATCGTCGATTCTCTCAAAGAATATGAGGATATGACAGATGAGGAAAAAGACAGATCACTTAAACTGGACAGCCTTCAGAGCGAATATGAACAGGCCACTATGGACGAGTATTATTTTGAATACGATGGTGAAGAGTGGACCGAAGAAATGCTGTATGAACGGGCTTCCACGATGAGTCGCAAGCAGATCAAGAAGATCTATGCAGGACTGTATGAAGCCAAGGCCGAAGTCCTGGGAGAGATATTCCTTGAGATACTCCAGCTTGAAAATGAGATCGCTAAAGAAGAGGGATACGATAATTACGCAGAGTATGCGTACAGCGAGATATATGCCAGAGACTACACTGTTGAGGATGTCAAAAAGCTCTGCAAAGAAGTCAGGGAACAGTGTTCCGAATATATGGCGGATACCCAGAACCTGTATAACAGGATCAGTTATTATGATCCCGGATATATAACGGATGACGACAGAAAGACATTTGAGATGATCTATGACTATCTTGACAAGATCGATCCGGAACTTCAGGATTCACTCGGACATCTGCTTGACTGCAACCTGTTTGACCTTAAGAGCACGCCGACCAAGCCCGATAAGGGATTTACCATGGAACTTCCGTATTACGGCGATGCATATATCTTTGATTCACCTTATGTATCGAGCAGAGATCTTTTTACCTATGTTCATGAATTCGGACATTACAACAATGCCTACCACACTCAGGAGGATGAATTTGAAGGCGTCGCAAACCTCGATACAGCCGAGATTCATTCTCAGGGACTGGAAGCACTCTTTTGCAGATATTACAGTGACATGTACGGTGAAGAGGTCGGAGCCTACCTGCAGGCTGAGGAAATATACGGATTGATGAACTCCGTGTTCAGCGCCTGTATGGTCGCGGAATTTGAGATATATGCCCACGAAAATCCCGACAGTACCGTTAAGGAGCTGGGTGAATATTATGCCAGACTCGCCGATGAATATGGTCTTAGCATATTTGGATTTAAGGAGGATTATTCCTGGGTAGATACACCGCATATTTTCGTGCAGCCGCTGTATTATATCTCATATGCAACATCAGCATTGGCTGCGCTCGATATTTATACACTGTCGCTGGAAAACTATGAACAGGCATGTGAAAAATACATGCAGATCACAGCGTTTAAGAGTTACTGGTATTTCAGGGAAACAATACAGTATGTCGGACTTCCTGACGTGTTTAAAAAGGGAGTTGCCGGCCGTATATTTGAGGATTGCTACAAGAGTCTTAAAAAGACTGTCAAAGGACTTTAATATTCATGAGTTTCTTTAAGAACAGGGCAATTAAATATTTGTCGATCATTATCCTGTCTCTATTGACCTCACTTGTCATAGGTCTGCCCTCATTTGACAGAGACTATTCTATGCCGGACACATCGGGATCTGTAGATCTTAAGTCTGTTTCCGGAACGGTAAATGATGCTTCCTTTGACCCTTCAGCCGGGATATTTGATGCTGCTGATGACGGTGATGCCTATATCCTGTATGAGAATTTCGGACAGAGCGGAAAGGGTGTTTATCTGAAACTGGATTCACCTGCCGAAAAGGATATTGAAGTTAAGATCTACTGGACGGCTGCCGGAGATGACGGACTTACCGAACAGCTGTCCGAGAGCAGAACGATAAAAAAGGGACATGATGCTGCCTTTATCCGGATTCCGTCCTATACGTTAGGCATTCTGAGAGTGGATATTTCTGACGACTGTGTCATAAATTCACTTTTGCTGACATCATCTAAACCTTCGGTAAGGTATTCATTATCAAATGCCGACATGGCTGCATTTGCGATAAGATTCGCTCTTATACTGGGAGTGCTGATCCTGGCAATGATCTCATTTAAAGAAGATGCAGATAAAGGAACTTTTTCTTTAAGGACGGTATTTACCGGTAATGATAACAGACCCGGACACAGATATGAGCTCGACAGGGTCAGAACGCTGGCTGCCATCATGGTCATAATGATGCATTCCATATGCGACATATTTATTCCCCATGTGGAAAAAGGACAGCCCGGATACGGAATATTCAGGTTTGTGCTTGCGGCTTCCCTGGGATGTAATGCACTATACGTGATGCTTAGCGGGTGCCTTATCCTTCGACCTTCCGAAGAATCGATCAGGGATTTTTATGTAAGGAGAGCCGGCAGGGTAGTCATACCAACCCTGTGCTATTACTTCCTCTATATGTTCCTTGGATATCCGAGGGAGATGTTCGGAAATGGTATAGCTGAAGGACTTAAGAACTGCGGACGGGAGCTTTTATCAGGCAGAAGCGCCTATATGCCTCATATGTGGCTCGTGTATACGATCATAGGATTATATATCCTGGCACCTTTCCTGCGCATACTGCTAAAACATATAACAGAATCACAGCTGGCGGGATTTCTCATTGCGGGCTTTATGATCAACATGCTCGTGATGTATCTGCCCCTTCTTGGACTGTCATTCGGGATAGAGACTTCGATCGCGTCATGGACGGGCCTGTTCCTTTTGGGATATTACATGAACACGGAACATGCCGTGAAGTATTACAATGCATTCATGGTTCTCGGAGCTATCGGGTTTATAGCATCATTTGCAATGATATATCATGATCCCGATATTCTTTACTATACCTGTAATCAGGCTCCGAATATGTGGCTTGTCGGATGCGGGGTATTTGCCTTCTTTAACAGATTTAAGAATGTATTCGGCAAAAAGAATGTGGTCATCGGAACGCTGTCGAAGTATAACTTCTCCATCATGCTGGTGCATATATTGCTGCTGATGAAAGTTGTCCTTCCTATAGGATGGAGAATGGAATACGAGTACGGACACCTGACACTCTTTATCGTGCTCATCATAGTGGTGTGCCTTGTACTGTCCTATGTATGTGCGCTCATATATGACAACACCGCGGTCAAAGCCGCGATGTTTGTATACGATAAGATAACAGGTAACGGCAGGAAAAAGGATTAACCTTCGAGTTCTCCGTTTCTGTATTTGGTAACGATGGCCTGGATTCTCTCGTTGGGATTCAGCAGATCTGATATGGATGCATCATGGTTCAGCGTATCGATGAGATACGCTATATATTTGCTCAAGTCACAGTCTATATACCATTCACGTCCCAGCAGTTCGGGAGTCTGATAAATGAGGTTGGTGGTAAGGACATTCGTTATGATGCCTTCCTGATATGCCTTGTCGAATTTCTCCAGTCCGCCGGTAAACAATCCGAATGTAGCACAGATAAATATCCTGCTCGCTTTGCGCTTTTTAAGCTCTGCAGCAACTTCAAGCACGCTCTCGCCGGATGATATCATGTCATCGACTATGATAACGTCCTTGTTTTCAACTGATGCTCCGAGGAACTCGTGAGCGACTATGGGATTACGTCCGTCTACGACTTTGGTATAGTCCCTTCTCTTATAGAACATACCCATATCAAGACCGAGCACGTTGGCCATATAAATGGCTCTTCGCATTCCGCCTTCATCAGGGCTTATTACCATCATGTGAGAAGAATCAAGCTCCAGCCCCTTAACATGGTTCAGGAGTCCTTTTATGAACTGATATGTAACCTGAACGGTTTCGAAACCGTTCAGAGGTATAGCATTCTGTACTCTGGGATCATGAGCGTCAAACGTGATTATGTTGTCGACACCCATCCTGACCATCTCCTGCAGAGCCAGAGCACAGTCAAGAGACTCACGTGCGGTACGCTTGTGCTGTCTGGACTCATAAAGGAACGGCATGATGACGGTGATCCTTCTGGCCTTGCCTCCGACTGCTGCGATTATCCTTTTCAGATCCTGATAATGATCATCGGGAGACATATGGTTCTTGAAGCCACACAGGGAATATGTGAGGCTGTAGTTTGCTACATCAACGAGGAGATAAAGATCTGCTCCTCTGACAGATTCAAGTATCATGCCCTTGGCTTCACCTGAACCGAAACGCGGCACCTTGGCGGGCAGAATGTAGGAATCTCTCTGGTATCCTGCAAATGCGAGGCTGTTCTTGTGCTCGCTCTCCCTTTGCGTACGCCACTTTACGAGGTATTGATCCACCTTTTCACCGAGTGATTTGCACCCTTCAAGAGGGATTATCCTCAGTGAGCCGACGGGTATTGTTTCGAGGTTTCTTGTCTCTTCGCGTTCTGACATTGATTATTCCTTTCGACCCGGGATCTGCGCGGTTCTCTTTATCCTGCGGATATCGGGACCGGAGATCCTGTAAATACTGTACCTTTGAGCTATTCTTGAAAAGATCCTGTCTTCGTATCTGTCCTTTAGATCCTCCAGGGTCAGATTGGTAGAAATGACAGTCGATCTTTGTGAGAGGTGTCTTTCGTTAAGCAATGAGAATAACTGTGTGGCCACGGCACTGCTCATCAGCTCAGTACCAAGGTCGTCTATGATAAGGAGATCACATTCATAAATATCGCTAAGGACAGACCTCGATTCCTCGGGATCGCCGTGATTGAACATGACATCCGACAGCGCCTCAAAGAGCTTCACAGCCGAAAAATAAATGACACAGTATCCTCTGTCAAGGAGTTCCCGTGCTATACAGCAGCTAAGGAACGATTTCCCGGTACCTACTGTACCACAAAAAAGAAGATTCTGATAGTCTTTATCGAAATTATCCGTGAAAGATCGTGCAGCCGATACCGCAGATTTGAACCTGTCAAGATCTTCTCCTTCGTAATAATCATAAGACAAAGAACTAAAATTATCTTCTTTGAGGAGCTGTGATATATGTGATTGTGAATAGAGGATATTTATGATGTTCTGACGCAGACAGTGACACTTTCGACCGTCGATGTACCCGGTATCTTTGCAGTCAGGACAGTTGTACTTTACTTCCAGATAATCGGCAGGATAACCGGCCTTGATCAACAGATCGGCTCTCTTTTTCGACAGTTCGTCGATCCGTCTTATGATATCTTCAGCTGATGAACCGCCTGTGCCCAGGGTTGCTTTTATATGCTCCGCACTTAAAGATGCGATCTCATCACCCAGATGTGAATATTCGGGGTAATGCTCATTGATAAATGCAATACGATCGTTGTTTTCACGCTCGTTATGCAGTCTTACACGCTCATATTCACGGATTATGGAATCGTATTGTGCGTTGGTCAGTGCCACTTTTTACTCCTAGTTGCTCAGCAGCTCTTTTTCGAGATCTGAATTCGAAGAAGAGTCATTATGTGCGAACTTTTTATACTGAGGCATATTGCTTCTGGCAGCAGCAGCCTTTTTCTTAGCAAAGCCTTCATCCAGAGAATCTATGTCGGATTTTTTATGTACTCCCGAAGCATGCCAGCTGGAAAGTATGCTGTCGGCATACGAAAAACGATGATTATCCGTAGCCATAACGGTTCGTCTGCACGCCTCGGCTATGATGTCCGTTCCGTATCCGTATTCACCTCTCCACCTCTCGATAAAATCGATCTCAGTCCTTGTGGGGCTGCCTGATTTACCGAGCAGTTTCATGATATCGTAGACTTCCCTGTCATATTTGTGAACGGATGCTTTGGCTTCCTTGGGTGTTTTTATTCCTTCCTCGAACCATCCGAGAGCAACCTTTTCTATATAACGAAGATCCTTTTTGCCTCTTGAAGCGCTGTATTCGAAAAGATAATAAATGAGATCTGCCGAGAAACCCAGTTCATCCTGGATGTACATTAAAGTTCTTATATCTGACGGTGTCAATGTCTTGCCCAGATACTGCTCAATAACAAAAATGAATTCATCAAAGCCTTCGGATTTTCTGAAGTTGCTTATATCATCGGCTGTGTATGAACTCTTGACAGATGCCGGAGTTTTGGCTGCGGATTCCGTGCCGGTAACGGTTGAGGATAAAGACTCGCTTCGAACAGGGAGCTGCACTATGGGTGCCAGAGTAATGGTATTATCCGCGGAAAGCTCGTCACGATGAGAAGCTGTACGGGGATCTTCATCCCGCATGGTCAGATCAAGTAATCTGACACCGACAAGGTTCTTTGACTGGTCATATTCAAGGGACAGAAGACCCTTCTTTTCCCAGTATTTAAGAGCTCTCGTTACATCCTTTTCAGTATAGTTGAACTGATCTGCCAGATCAGATATGCTGCAGTTTTTGTGTGCACAGATCACTCTCAGCAGATACAGATATATCTTTATCTGTGCATCATTGGCGTCTCCCATGTAGTTATCGATAAACACGTTGGACACCAGTGTGGCATCGAGGCAATAATCCTGATAAACCTTAAAATTACTCATTTAGATCACATCCGTTTATTTTTTCTTAAGCACGGATAATATTATCATAATCTGTCTTAAAATGAAATAGGCAAAATGACGAAAAACCCAGTAAAATCAAGGCTTGCGAGCTTTTGTGGATTTTGTGGATAATGTGGAATTGTGTCTAAAACCCAGTGTTTTGGGCAAAAAAATATCCACAGAAAAAACGATCTTATGTAACCGTTCTTTTGTGGATAAAGTGGACAATCATTTCCGGGTGAGGTCATCTGCGATATTTACGACATCTCCGGCTCCCATGGTTATCAACATATCACCGGGGGAACAATTTTCCAAAATAAATTTTTCGATCTCTTCAAAAGAAGGGAAATAGTGACTCTCGGTTCCCATGCTCTTAATGATTTCAGCAAGATCCCGTGAGCTGACTCCCAGATCATCGGTCTCCCTGGCTGCGTAGATATCAGCAAGGATAACTGCATCGGATAACGTCAGAGCCTTGGCAAAATCCTGTAAAAAGGCCTTTGTTCTGGAATAAGTGTGGGGCTGGAATACGCACCAGAGCTTTTTGTGAGGAACCTTTGCGGCTGCACTTAAGGTAGCCCTTATCTCAGAAGGGTGATGAGCGTAGTCATCAACTATGCTGATCCCGTTTACGACACCCTTTTTCTCGAAACGCCGTCTGGTACCGCCGTATGATGAGAGCGCCTTTTTGGTAACAGATCTTTCTATATTGAGGTAATCTGCAAATGCTATCGCACAAAGCGCGTTTACAACATTGTGATCACCGGGAACCTGCAAAGTAAAGTCATCCCTGGTATTTCCGGGAGATACGACGGTAAAGTGACAGAATCCGTTCTCATCAAATGTGATGTTCTCGGGATGATAATCCGCATCGGATTCTTTGCCGAAGGTGATGATGGCCGATCCGACATCTTTTAGGATCTCTTCTTTATTATCTATGGCACTTCCTATGATAACGACTCCGTCATCGGGAGTAAGAGCAGCGAACCGGTGGAAGGAATTCCTGATATCATCAAGGTCTTTAAAGAAATCAAGATGATCTTCTTCTATATTTAATATGATCGTTGCCCTGGGATAGAAGCTGAGGAAGGAATTGGTGTATTCGCATGCTTCGGTCAGGAAGTAATCGGAATGTCCGATCCTCATGTTGCCGCCTATCGAATCAAGGATCCCTCCGATCGATACAGTAGGATCCATGCCGGCTCCCATCAATATCTCGGCGATCATGCCTGTGACCGTGGTCTTGCCGTGCGTTCCGGATACAGCTATGGGAAGCTTGTAATTCTTCATAAGCTGACCCAGGAGTTCGGCTCTCGTCATGATTGGAATACCCAGTTCAAGAGCACGGACATATTCAGGGTGGTCTTTATGTATCGCCGCGGTATAAACAAAAATGCTGATGTCATCAGTGATGTTTTCAGCCTTCTGACCGATAAACACCTTTGCTCCATGGCTTATGAGAGAGTCGGTAAGCTCACTTTGTGCCCTGTCGGATCCGAAAACATTAAAGCCTTCATCCAGGAGAACCATGGCCAGACCGCTCATGCTGATGCCGCCTATCCCGCAGAAAAAAACGTTTGTTGGTTTGTTAAAGTCGATTTTATGCATACCATCTATTATATCTTTCCTGCGTGAAATTGCAATATATCGTCCACTTACACGCAAGCTTGCTTTGGACGATGGATTTTGACACAGTATTTGTGCAATTTGTGTAAAATTAACAGAAAATTTAGGCAAAAAAGCAAAATGTTTGTAAAAATCATTCACTTTAAAATTATAATATGGTATACTCATTCATAAGACTATTAAGAATAAAATCCGCTTTGTGTCGGCTTTTATTCCGCATTATGATAGTTAATGAATGTATAGAGGTGGTTATTATGGTAAAAAAAGAGATGATAGCCATGCTTTTGGCCGGCGGCCAGGGAAGCAGGCTGGGTGTATTGACATCCAAAATGGCAAAACCAGCCGTTTCATTCGGCGGAAAATACAGGATCATAGACTTTCCGCTGAGTAACTGCATCAATTCAGGTGTTGATACTGTCGGAGTTCTGACACAATATCAGCCACTTCGTCTTAATTCTCATATCGGTATCGGTATCCCCTGGGATCTTGACAGAAATATAGGTGGAGTATCCGTTCTTCCTCCTTATGAAAAGATAGCCAAGACCGACTGGTATACCGGAACCGCCAATGCGATTTTCCAGAACATAGATTATATGGAGAGTTTTAATCCTGAGTATGTACTCATACTCTCGGGTGACCATATTTACAAGATGGATTACGAAGTGATGCTCGATTTCCACAAGGAAAAGGGCGCAGAAATAACCATCGCCGTTATGCCTGTTCCGATGGAGGAAGCCAAGAGATTCGGTATTATGATAACTGACGAGGACCGCAAGATCACGGACTTTGAGGAAAAGCCCGAGAATCCCAGATCGAACCTCGCATCTATGGGTATCTACATCTTTAACTGGAGCACGTTAAAGGAAGCTCTCCTCACTAACCAGAATCAGTCCGGACTCGATTTCGGCAAGCATGTCATTCCTTACTGTCATGAAAAGGGATGTCCTTTATATGCATATGAATTTAACGGCTACTGGAAGGACGTCGGAACTCTTCAGTCATTCTGGGAAGCAAATATGGAGCTCATTGATATCGTTCCGGAATTCAACCTCTACGAAGAATACTGGAAGATATATACGAAGGCGGAGATTCTGCCCCCTCAGTACATAGCAGATACCGGATATGTTGAGAAATCCATAATCGGTGAAGGCTCTAATATCTACGGCCAGGTCATCAATTCAGTCATAGGATGCGGTGTTACCATAGGCAAGGATACGGTTATCAGGGACTCTATCATCATGAACCAGACCGAGATAGGTAACGGCTGCGAGATCAATAAGGCAGTTGTAGCCGAGAGCGCTATGATAGGAGACGGTGTAAAGATCGGCTTCGGTGATGAAGTCGATAATGAGACCGATCCGCACATTTATAATCACGGACTCGTCTGTGTAGGTGAAAAGACGATCATACCTTCCAATATCACGGTGGGCAAAAATGTATGCATATTCGGTGAGACCGATGCTTCGGATTATCCGGACGGAGTTTTACCCAGCGGAAGGACACTCAATAAGAATAAGGCAGGTGATGAGCAGTGAGAGCGATTGGTATAATTTTGGCAGGCGGTAACAGCTACCGCATGAAAGAACTTTCATCAAAAAGAGCGGTTTGCGCCATGCCCATCGCGGGCAGCTACAGGAGCATCGATTTTGCTCTGAGTAATCTAACGAATTCGAGCATACAAAAGGTGGCCGTTCTGACACAGTATAATGCCGGCTCACTTAACGAGCATCTGAGTTCATCTAAATGGTGGAATTTCGGACGCAAGCAGGGCGGACTGTTTGTATCGACTCCCGCTGTCACAGCCGAGAACAATTCATGGTACAGGGGCACTGCAGATGCAATAGCACAGAATCTGGCATTCCTTAAGAATTCACATGAGCCTTATGTAGTCATCACATCAGGTGACTGCGTATACAAACTCGATTACAACAAGGTCCTTGAATATCACATAGAGAAAAAGGCTGATATAACAGTTGTCTGCAAGGACATGGGACCGGATGTCAATGTTGACAGATTCGGTATAGTCAAGATGAACGAAGACAGCAGGATCGAGGAATTCGAAGAAAAACCGGTCGTAGCGCGTTCGAACACCATTTCATGTGGAATCTATGTTATCCGCCGCCGTCAGCTCATCGAGATGATCGAAAAGAGCAAGGAAGAGGACAGATACGACTTCGTTAAGGATATCCTGATCCGTTACAGAAATCTTAAGAGGATCTATGGATACAAGATAGACTCCTACTGGAAGAATATCGCCACCGTTGAGGATTACTTTGATACCAATATGGATTTCCTTAATAAGGAGACCAGAGATTACTTCTTTAAAGCATATCCGGATATCTATTCCAAGGTTGACGACCTGCCTCCCGCTAAATACAATTACGGCTCACAGGTTCGAAACTCTTTGATTTCTTCGGGATGTATCGTTAACGGTGTTATAGAGAATTCCGTAGTGTTTAAGAAGGCATATATAGGAAATAACTGTACGATCAAGAATTCGATCATTCTTAATGACGTGTATATCGGAGACAATACATACATTGAGAACTGTATCGTAGAGAGCCACGGTACCATCAGAGCCAATTCAAATCATGTTGGTGAGGACGGCATCAAGATCGTTGTGGAGCGCTCGGACCGCTATATTATTTAGACGCCGATAATCATTGCGCATATAAAATCCCGGAAGACCATTCCGGGATTTTCTGTGTAACAATACGCTTCGAAGCACCATGTATTCCGCTGCGACATATATATTCCGTTAACTCAGTCCTTCGCAGATAAGATACTCTAATTATTTCCGCAAGGCTATTTAAACGGACGCAACCGACCCTCATAAACATCCTGTTTGTCGGGTCTTTCTGCGACCTCCATGTCGCAGAATTGCTGATATGTTCAGGAAATAATAAGAGTTTCTAATCTGCTACGCAGTTCGTTAACGAAATACATTTGTCGTAGCGGAATGCATCTGTAATTCACAGAGTCAATATGGGAGAAATAGGCATGTATATAATTGCTGGTTTGGGAAACCCAACAAAAGAATATGACGGAACACGTCATAACATCGGCTTTAAGTTCATCGACGAGATCGCGGATGAATACGGGATCGGTGTTACAACGATACAGCACAAGGCACTTGTCGGCAAGGGTGTGATCGAGGGACAGAAGGTTCTCCTTGTTAAACCGCTTACCTTTATGAACCTCTCGGGCGAGAGTATCAGGGAACTGGTCGATTATTACAAGATCGATCCCACACAGGAACTGATCATCATTTCGGATGATATCGAGCTGCCGCCCGGATATATCAGGGTACGTCCTCACGGATCATCGGGCGGGCACAACGGATTAAAGAATATAATAAAGAACATAGGGACTGAGGAATTTCAGAGGATCAGGATCGGAGTAGGGCAGAAACCTCCGAGGATGGATCTGGCGGATTATGTTCTCGGTCACTTTAAGTCTGAAGAGCGGGAGCCGATGTCTGAAGGAATAACGCAGGCAGCAGCAGCGTTAAAACTCATCCTTGAAGATAACATAGACGAAGCGATGAATCTGTATAATCGCAAGGTCCCCAAAAAGAAAAAAGAGGAAGATGATTCGGAGCTTATCTGATGAAGGTACTTAAAAATGTGTTTGATGAGATCGGAGGATCGGACACATTAAAAAAGGAACTGAATAAAAAAGGCGGAACCGTCATGATAACCGGATGCATGGAGTCATCAAAGCTCCATGCTGTTTTCGGTCTGTCCGAAGGCTTCAGATCCAGACTGATCATCACTCATAACGAGATGAGGGTCAGGGAGATAATCGATGACTACAAGATTTATGACAGGAACGTCATATCTTTTCCTGCAAAGGATCTGATCTTTTATCAGGCTGACATCCACGGTAACAGGCTGACTGCGGACAGGATGAGATGCCTTCGAAGGATTCTGGAGGGCGATCCCGTAACTATAGTTACCACCTTCAGCGCGCTCATGGCTCCTCAGGTCCCTCCGGAGGTATTAAGGGATAACGTTCTTCGAATATCGGTGGGTGCTACCGTAAGTGAGGAAGCCCTGGCCAAAAAGCTCGTAAGGATGGGATATACCAAGGCCTATCAGGTTGAGAATCCAGGCGAGTTCAGTATCAGGGGCGGGATAGTCGATATCCTTGACCTTACCGAAGAGAATCCTTTCCGCATAGAACTGTGGGGAGATGATGTCGATTCGATAAGGAGCTTTGATATCGGATCCCAGAGATCTATCGAGAAGCTTGAGAGCATAACCATCTATCCTGCAACCGAGATGCTACTTTCTCCCAAAGAGATATCTTCGGGACTCGATAAGATCGAAAAGGAAGCAAAAAAATGTGCGGAAAAGCTCCGTAAAGACATGAAGACCGAGGAAGCTCACAGGCTTGATGTGATGGCTGCCACACTTAAGGAACAGGTTCTTGAATTCGGAAATACCATAAATCTTGATTCATATATCAGATACTTCTATGACGGTATCAACTCACTTCTTGATCTTTTTGATCCGGAAGATACGGCTGTGTTTCTTGAAGAACCGGCCAGGATAGAGGAACATGCCGGGGCTGTCGAGGCAGAATTTACGGAGAGTATGACAAGCAGGATGCAAAAGGGTTACTCTCTGCCGGGACAGGCGGATATTCTGTTTACCATGCAGCAGGTAATGGCTATGATTTCTAAGTTCCATACCGCATATATCATGTCTCTTGATATGAAAAATACGCTGGTATCAAATCTCCTTAAGCCTTCGTTTAAACTTGATATCACGGTTAAGGGAATCCCCGGATACAATAACAGCTTTGAATCCCTTTTAAAGGACCTTAAAAAGTATAAAAGCCAGGGATATCGTGTCCTTTTGCTTTCCGGATCAAGGACCAGAGCTGAGAGGCTCTCGGCAGACCTTCAGGAAAACGAGCTTAATGCTTTTTATTCGGATGATCCCGACAGGGATATCAGTCCCAGAGAAATACGTACCGCATACGGCCACATCAGCAAAGGCTTTGAGTATCCGCTCATTAAGTTTGCGGTCATATCTGAGACGGATATCTTCGGAGCAGTCAAGAAAAAGAAGCGAACAAAGCGCCGCTACGACGGACAGCAGATTAGGGATTTCAATGAGCTTAACATAGGCGATTATGTTGTTCATGAAACTCACGGGCTGGGCATTTATCGAGGCATCGAAAAGATAGAAGTCGACAGGATCATCAAGGACTATATAAAGATTGAATACCGTGACGGAGGAAACCTTTATGTACTTGCTACGGGCCTTGATGTGCTGCAGAAATATGCTTCATCCGATGCAAAAAAGCCCAAGCTTAATAAGCTTGGATCAAAGGAATGGTCAAACACCAAAGCAAAGGTGAGGGCAGCAACCTATGAGATCGCCCAGGACCTGGTGGAACTTTATGCATTGCGTCAGAACAGCAGCGGATACAGATTCGGTCCTGATACTGTGTGGCAAAAGGAATTTGAGGAGATGTTCCCATTCGAGGAAACGGACGACCAGCTATCTGCCATAGAAGATACCAAAAAGGACATGGAATCGGACAGGATAATGGATCGCCTCATCTGCGGAGATGTCGGCTATGGCAAGACAGAGATAGCTATACGTGCCGCTTTTAAGGCCGTTCAGGAAGGTAAGCAGGTCGTATTTCTCGTTCCGACTACGATCCTCGCCCAGCAGCACTACAACACCTTCGTTCAGAGAATGAAGGATTTTCCGGTGAGGATAGAACTGTTATCAAGATTCAGGACAACATCCGAGATCAAAAAGACAGTTGCCGATCTCAAAAACGGGATGGCAGATATAGTAATAGGAACCCACAGAGTACTGTCAGACGATGTCGGATTTAAAGACCTGGGACTTCTGATAATAGACGAGGAACAGCGCTTCGGAGTATCGCATAAGGAAAAGATCAAGAAACTCAAAAAATCAGTGGATGTTCTGACATTAAGTGCGACGCCTATTCCCAGAACACTCCATATGAGTCTCGTCGGGATAAGGGATATGTCAGTACTTGATGAAGCTCCGGCAGACAGACTTCCGATTCAGACCTACGTCATGGAATACAATGAGGAGATGGTCAGGGAAGCCATAGTAAGGGAGTTATCCAGACAGGGACAGGTTTATTACGTTTATAACAGGATAAACAATATTGCAGATGTAGCCGCCAGAATACAGCAGCTCGTTCCCGAAGCCCGTGTTGAATACGCGCACGGACAGATGCATGAGAAAAATCTGGAGAACATCATGTATGACTTTATTAATCATGACATAGATGTTCTGGTATCCACTACGATCATAGAGACAGGAATGGATATCTCGAATGTTAATACGATAATCATCCATGACTCCGACAGAATGGGACTGTCTCAGCTTTATCAGCTGCGAGGCAGGATAGGACGGAGCAACAGACTGGCCTATGCCTTTTTGATGTACAAAAAAGACTATCTTCTTAAGGAAGTGGCCGAAAAGAGGCTCGAAGCCATTAAGGAATTCACGGATCTTGGATCGGGGATCAAGATAGCCATGAAGGATCTGGAGATCAGAGGCGCAGGAAATCTTCTAGGCAGATCACAGCACGGTCATATGAGTGCTGTGGGATATGATCTTTATTGCAAGATGCTCAATGAAGCAGTGAGAAACCTTAAGGGAGAGGATATCAGTGAGGATTTCAACACTACGGTGGATCTTGACGTGGATGCTTATATTCCGTCCGAATACATAGTTAACGAGGCTCAGAAACTCGATATATACAAGCGCATAGCAGGAATAGGAAGCCGGGAGGAAGCAGACGATATGACAGAGGAACTGCTGGACCGTTTCGGAACCGTTCCCGAGAGCGCATCGAATCTTATCAGGATTTCGCTGATACGTGTTAACGCGCACAGGCTGTTCCTGACAGATGTAAAGGGCAAGGAAGGCAAACTCGAGCTGGTCATCAGAAAGGATGCTCAGATAAAACCCGAGGGGATAAGCGATGTAGTCATGAAGCATAAAGGCCTTTCATTCAATCCAAAGCTTCTTAGATTCATATACTCGTACAGAATGTCCGGAATGATCGAAAAGGATACCAGGATACTT